>Ga0315274_10005581_pt1 | contig 18390 bp, 19 predicted proteins | sample YL17G02_20_MG_FD_203700 | JGI IMG/M metagenome (GOLD analysis project Ga0315274, IMG submission 203700) | Sediment microbial communities from Yellowstone Lake, YNP, Wyoming, USA - YL17G02_20 | ecosystem: Environmental > Aquatic > Freshwater > Lake > Sediment | place: USA: Wyoming | collected...
GTGAGTCAGGTCCTCTGGGTATTCGGAGGGTAGGCTCGTCAAGAGGCGCGTCTCCTCCACATCATGGATCCCATCGACGATGTTTTTGTTCAAGGATTAGTGAATGCCTCCTCAAAGGGACGTGTCAATCCAAGCGCGCGCATTTTGACTAGTAGGGATGAGCTGGCCAGACCGGTGGCTACTTTGGTACGAGCTTCGCCTTTTCCTGTACCTCTTTGGCGGCCCATTCCTTGATGGCGTCGCCGTGGACTAGACCCGACAGTTCGCCCTCTGCTTCTGCCGCCGGGTCCACCTTGATCATCCATCCCGCCCCATAGGGGTCCTGGTTCACGACCTGTGGCCTGGATACGAGTTGGTTGTTGATTTCTACGACCATGCCGGTGACTGGCGACCGAAGTCTCTCCACCCACTTCATCGATTCCATTACGCCGAAGACCTTGCCCCCAGCGACCTGCCCGCCCTCCTCCATCAACGTCATGACTCCTATTCTTCCGGTGAGTTTCTGGCCGAGGTCATCCACGCCAACGGTCAAGGCACCATTAGGCTCTTTCCGAACCCAGAGGTGTCTGTCCGTGTAGTAGAGTCCTGTTGGGAATCTATAGCCTCCTACCTCTACGACGCTAGCTGGCGTGGACATGGTTGCAGTCGTATTTGCGCTTCTCGTCAAGTTATTTATAGCTTGGCATCGAATAGCACAGTCAAGGAAATGGTTCTCATGGTAACTGAGGTCATCATGCCGCGGCTTGGACTCCTCATGAAGCAGGGCACAATAGGCAAGTGGTTCAAGAAGGAGGGGGAACCCGTCGAAAAGGGTGAGCCTCTCTTCGAGGTCGAGGCAGAGAAGATCACCAAGAAGATAGAGGCCCCCGAATCAGGGGTCCTCCGAAAGATTCTCGCACCAGAGAAGGCCACGGTCCCCGTTCTCCAGAGGATAGCAGTCATAGCCCTATCAGATGAACCTCTACCACCCGATCTCGGGAGCACCGTCCAGGTGGTTGTGCCAGCCGCGGTCGCTACCACGAATGCTTCGTTGACGGCCAACAACGCCAGTGGAGAGGCGGCTTCAGGGCCAAGGCAACGCGTCATTATCACTCCTGTGGCGAGGAAGATAGCCGAAGAAAACAAGCTCGACATCAGCCGGATCAAGGGCACCGGCCCTGGCGGCAGAGTAACACGGGAAGACGTGCTCAAAGCGGTCGAAGAGGCCACAAAGCCTGCCGGGGCCCACGCAGAGCCTTCAGCTCCCCGGGGTGGAGGTGTGGAGGTTAAACCCATGACCTACCTCAGGAAGATGATAGCTGAGCGGATGCTTCAGAGTCAGCAGGGCACGGCGCACGTCACCTTGAACATGACCGTCGACATGACTGAGGCCTCCAGACTGCGTGGAACCATCCTAGATGAGGTTGAGAAGGCTCATGGCGTCAGGATTTCCTTCAACGACATGGTAGCAAGGGCTGTGACCAGGTCCCTAAAGGATAATCCCCTCCTCAACTCAGCCCTTGAGGGAGACAGCATGAAGATGTCTAGCGCCGTCCACCTGGGAGTGGCCGTGGCTACTGATCAGGGACTGATGGTGCCGGTTATCCGGGACGCTGACAAGATGACGATGGTGGAACTAGCCTCCGCTTCGAAGACACTTGCCGAGAAGGTTCGCGCAGGGGCAGTGTCGGTTGATGAGGTCACAGGGAGCACCTTCACCGTGACTAACCTTGGTATGTTCGGCGTGGAGACATTCACCCCCATCATCAACCCGCCCGAGGCCGCGATCCTCGGGGTCGGCGCGATCAGAGAAGCCCCAGCATTTGTCGAGGGTCAGATAGTTGTTAGGATGTTGATGCCTCTGAGCCTAACGGTTGATCACCGGATAGTAGACGGCGACGTAGGCGCCCGGTTTCTTCAAAGGGTGAAACAGATACTCGAGAAACCGCACCTTCTCCTAATCTGACGCGGAGGAACCAGGCATTGTCATCGGGTGGCGAGATGGACGTTGTGGTCATAGGTGGAGGCCCTGGCGGATACACCGCCGCGGAGAGGGTCGCTCAGCTGGACGGGAAGGTCACACTGGTCGAGAAGGATCTGTTGGGTGGGAACTGCCTCAATAGAGGCTGCATCCCTGCAGTGGCCTTGCTGAGGGGCGCCCAAGTGTTCATGCTCGCCAAGGCTGCATCCCAATTCGGCGTTAAGACAGGAGACGTGTCGCTAGACTATGAAGGACTGATCCGTAGGAAAAACGACATGGTTGGCAGCCTCGTCGCGGGAACTGAGAGGAGGATGACATCTGCAGGCGTGAACGTCGTCAAGGGCAGGGCCAACCTTGGCGGGCCGAATGTCGTCGAGGTCGTAAGACGCGACGGCGGGCTCCAGACCCTGAAGGCTAAGAGCATAATCGTGGCGTCGGGTTCGACACCCATGAAGCCCGATGTGACAGTGTCGGGTAAAAACGTGCTACTGATGGCTGAGGAAGCGCTTTCCCTCAGGAGGCTACCGGAGAGCATGGCCATAGTGGGATGCGATTACGTCGGCGTACAGCTCGCATGTGTCTTCAGTCTCCTCGGAACAGACGTGAAAGTATTCGAGTCGGGTCGGCGCCTATTGCCCGAGGAAGACGAGGAGATAGCCACTCTCCTCCAGGAAATCCTTCTGTCCTACGGCGCCGAGACATACACGGAGGCAACCGCCAAGGTGATCACCGACTTAGGACCGGAGAAGATGCTCACCTATGTGCGGAGGGGTGAGACACACGAGGTCAGGGTTGAGGAGGTCGTTGTGTCAAGTGGTAGAAGGCCGAACACCGAGGGAATCGGACTGGAGAAGGCGGGCATCGTCGTGAATGGTTCAGGGGGAATTGTTGTTGACGGGCATATGCGTACCAATGTCCCGAATGTGTATGGCATCGGCGACGCCGTTGGGAGGTTCATGCTAGCGCATGTGGCCATGGCCGAGGGTGTAGTGGCAGCAGAGAACGCAATGGGCAGGGACCAGGAGATGGATTACAGGGCCGTCCCAAGGTGTATCTTCACCCTCCCTGAGGCAGCCTGTGCTGGACTCACAGAGGTGCAAGCGAAGGAGGAGGGACGCAATGTCAGGGTCTCAAGGGTGCCTCTGATGTTGAATGGCTACGCCCATCTCATGGGCCAGACCGAGGGCCTTATCAAGATCGTCTCAGACGCCTCTTACGGGGAGATCTTAGGGGTCCAGATCCTCGGCCCACAGGCGGGTGACCTCATTCATGAGGCAGTGCTCGGGATGAGACTTGAGGCTACAGCCGAGGACTTGGCGAAAGCGATTCATGTCCACCCTTCATATGGTGAGGCCATGAAGGATGCTGCTTGGAGACTCTACCGCCCGCTCTTCTAGCCTGTTTCTGACATCGGAGGCCTGATGAGTCTGGAGTGGCGCCTCCTAGAAGCCGAGTACGATGACCCTTACCTGAACATGGCGCTCGAGGAGGCCATCCCCACGATGGTGGGTAGACGCATCGTACCAGAGACGGTCAGGCTTTGGAGGAACCTCAGAGCCGTCGCCATAGGTCGCTTCCAACGTGTAGAATCTGAGGTGGACCTAGAGGTCTGCCGTAGACGTTGTGTCGACATCGTTAGGAGGTTCACTGGTGGAGGAGCGGTGTACCAGGACCATGGAAACCTGAACTATGCGATCTCGCTCCAAGGAGACAATCCCCTGCTTCTAGGGGATATACTCGAAGACTTCCAGAGCCTTTCGAGAGGTGTCATATCAGGTTTGAGGCGACTCGGCCTCAACGCTGAGTATGGGAGGAAGAACCTGATCCACATCGGTGGGCTGAAGCTCTCGGGCATCGCGGGCTCATCTAGTGCTGAGTCTTTCTTCCTGCATGGGACCCTCTTGGTGAGCACTGACTTGAGTATTCTCTCTGAAGTGTTGCGTGGTCCTGGCAGCGTGACAAGCGGCAGACAGGGAGTCCAGAGCGTCAGGTCCCCGGTCACGTCTCTTAGGAACGCGCTCGGTGGGGATATCTGCTTTGAGGCCGTGAGGAAAGCGTTGCTCGAGGGGTTCGAAGAGGCTTTTCAGGTCAACCTAGTGTCGAATCGTCCCTCTCGAGAGGAGGAGGAGCTGGCGAGGAGACTATACGAGACAAAGTACTCGAAAAGAGAATGGAACCTCGAGCTCTGATGCATGCAAACACGGGGGAAGCATTGTGAACCTCGTGTAACGGGTGGATAAACACTACAGTAGAGATTGCAGAATTTACCACGATTCGTAATATGGATTCCTAGACCATACGCTTCAAGAATAGAGACCCTACATGACCTTTCGATAAGGGAAGTATGCGTGCACAAATGCCCTAACTTTGTGACATACATACTACGAAGCCAGACAGCTTGGAGGCGCAGAAGCTAAGTGATGGACCCGGTCGTGCTCGGAGTGCTCATAGTCGCGCTCATCACAATAGTCCAAGTCACCACAAGGGTTAGAGAAAGAGGCGAAGACCTTCATTGTCCGCGCTGCAAACTCAGCTTTAGAAAAGACATCGTATACTTCGTGGGTCTGTCCCTGACAACCTGTCCATTCTGCGGGCGAGTGATCGCTGTGACTGATGAGAGGAAGAGCAAGGCCATCGATAGTAAGAAGCTCCTTGATGAGGGGTCTCTTCTCAGGAAACTCTTCCGCAGTAATGGTCCCTCCAATGCGGAGAACTAGAACACGATAGTGCATAATCAGAGATAGTAACTGAACATTGAGCTCATTCAAGCATGAGCAGGCACATCACGCCAGCTCATAGTCTCCCGCTCCACCACAGAGGAATCCTGTGTCCGCATTGGAAGCAGAAGCTCGCCTCTACCCGGACCTCCTTCCCGCAATATGGACAGGCCGCAAGTGTCGGCTCAACCGTCTGAACGATAAGAGGGAGCCGATGAGCAGGAGACGCGGCTTCATGCTCTCTGGCTACGACAAAAACTCTTCGTAGGGCGCTATCTATTGCCCGGTGAACTTCGCTTACTGCCCGATTGCCCAAGACCATCGGCCGAAAGTGAGTTGCACAGAACAACTATTATGGACGATGAAAGATTCTTCTCGAAATCATCGGGAGGTCTTCTTGATGACTGAAGGCTCCTCATTATCGCCTCGCGGTCGCTGGAGCCATAGTGAATTTCTTTACTGCTTGTGACCCCTGACTGACAACTCTTATTAATGGTGGCTGAGAATCTCGGCCAGGGAAGGAGGAAGTTTTCTTGGGAACTCGTGTCGATAGAACCCTAGTCGACGCTAAAATGTTGCTGGACATGTACAGGCAAATGCTCCTCATAAGGAACTTTGAAACCCGAGCCGCCGAAGAATTCGCCAGGGGGAACATCAACGGGCACATCCATACCTACGCTGGTGAAGAGGCGGTCGCCGTAGGTGTATGTGCCAATCTCCGAGATGACGACCTGATTACGAGCACGCACCGGGGCCACGGCCACTGTATAGCAAAAGGGGGCGAGGTCAAGTACATGATGGCAGAGCTCTTCGGCCGGAGAACAGGCTACTGCAAGGGTAAGGGAGGCTCGCTGCACATCGCTGATATCTCCCTCGGAATACTCGGCGCGAACGGCATCGTGGGAGCAGGCATACCCATCGCACTCGGCGGCGGGCTCTCAGCCCAACTCAAAGGCACCGACTCCGTTTGCATAAGCTTCTTCGGAGACGGCGCCTCGAACCAAGGCACATTCCACGAGTCGCTTAACCTCGCTTCCATCTGGAAGCTGCCAGTGATCTTCATCGCAGAGAACAACCAATACGCGCAGACTACCCCCCAGAAGTACCACATGAATGTGAAATCGATCAGCGAGAGGGCAACCGCCTATGGCATCCCAGGTGTATTGGTCGACGGGAACGACGTGATGGCCGTCTACGAGACTGCACGCGAGGCGGTGAGAAAGGCGCGTGTAGGAGCAGGCCCGACCCTCGTCGAGTGCATGACCTACAGGCAGCGGGGCCACTACGAGGGGGAGAACATGGGGTACCGCACCCAAGCCGAGGTCGATGACTGGAAGCGGCGGGACCCGATTCCCAGGTTCAGGCAGCAGCTCGTGAAGATGGGAATAGTAGCCGAGGCCGAAGCCAAGCAGATCGAGGACTCATGCCAAAGGGAGATAGAGGACGCCATCAGGTTCGCAAATGAGAGCCCGTATCCCAGCCCAGAGGAGACGTTGGAGGACGTCTACGTAAGCTATCCCTGAGGAGGCAACGGAAAGAAAATGGCAGAACTAAAGCCTGAGAGCATGAGCAGGGTAGCCTTCAACAAGGACAGGGAACAGGTCAGCTACCGAGAAGCTGTGCGCGAGGCACTCGTCCTCGAGATGCGGAGAGACCCCAACATATTCCTTATGGGGGAAGACCTAGCGGGTAGGGGCATAGGCTACACTGAGAAGAAAGAAGACATGCCACCGGAGACAGTTGGAGCCGCGGGCATTCCCGTAGCTGACGCCTGGGGAGGCCCCATGGGTGTCACCAAGGGCATGTGGTGGGAATTCGGTCCCAACAGGATCAGGGACACACCGATAACGGAGGCCGCCTTCATCGGCGCGGGCGTCGGAGCCGCTGCCAGCGGCGTCAGGCCGGTGGTCGAGTTGATGTTCATTGACTTCTTCGGCGTAGCCATGGACCAGATATACAATCAAGCGGCGAAGATGAGATACATGTTCGGCGGCAAGGCCAAGGTGCCCCTAGTAATCAGGACGACAATCGGCGCCGGGGTCAGGTCGGCGGCACACCACTCTCAGAGCGTCTACTCGGTCTTCGTTCACATGCCCGGGCTGAAAGTGGCGACGCCCTCAACTCCCTATGACGCGAAAGGGCTCCTGACGACTGCTCTGAGACAGGATGACCCTGTTGTCTTCTGCGAACATAAGCTCCTCTACTCCATGAGGGAAAAGGTCCCTGAGGAGTCGTACATGATCCCATTTGGCAAGGCCGATGTCAAGAGGGAGGGGAAAGACGTTACAGTGGTGGCCATCTCGCGTATGGTGCATGTAGCACTCGAAGCTGCGGACCAACTCCAGAAGGGGGAGGGCGTGAGCATCGAGGTATTGGACCCTAGGACCCTGAGCCCCCTAGACAAAGACTCGATAATCGCATCAGTCAAGAATACTGGCAGACTCGTCGTCGTAGATGAGGACTATCCACGCTGTGGAATGGCGGTCGACCTGGCAGCGATGGTAGCCGACGAGGCATTTGACTACCTAGACGCGCCGATCAAGCGTGTAACTCCTCCCCACACACCCGTACCATTCAGTGCCCCCCTAGAGGACTTCTACCTCCCGAACGCCGGGAAGATCGCAGAAGCGGTCAGGGAAGTAATGGCGTAGGTAACGCGACCTAAGGCCCGGCGTGTTATCCACCTCCCCAACTTCTTATATGGGTCAAGCCAGATACGAGGCCGCCACTGCTATTTGCCTCGGCCAGTAGTGAATGAGGGAGATCCGGATGATTGGTAAGGTCGGAATAATTGCCAACCCCGCTTCGGGTAAGGACATACGCAGACTCGTCGCCTTCGCCAGCGTCTGCGACAACATGGAAAAGGTCAACATGGTCCGACGCTCCGTCCTAGGCATGGCCTCCGCGGGGGTCGACGAGATTCTCATAATGCCCGACACATTCGGCATAGGCGGCCGAGTCATCACAGGGCTAGAGGAGGCCGTAGATATGGAGATGATGCCTCCTCTCAATGCCAAGATCTCGCTGCTTGACATGTCCGTGACCGGCACAGACATGGACTCGACCACGGCTGCCCGATTGATGAACAAAGAGCGAGTGGAATGCATCCTAGTCGTCGGTGGAGACGGCACCACCAGGGCAGTCGCGAAAGGCTGTGGCGAGACCCCCATCCTCCCAGTGTCAACCGGGACGAACAACGTCGTCCCCTATATGATTGAGAGCACAGTCGCAGGACTGGCAGCAGGGCTGATAGCAGAAAGAACCGTGAGCCCCGGGACCGTTGCGGCGAGGTCGAAGAAGCTCCACGTTAAGAAACAGGGTGAAGAATTGGACATAGCCCTCGTAGACGTCGTGGTGACGGACGACCTCTTCGTCGGTTCCCGAGCCATATGGAACATGTCGAAGGTCAGACAGGTGGTCGTCACCCGGGGGGAGCCAACGAACATCGGCATGTCCTCCATTAGTGGCATGTTCCTCCCGGTGAGGATCGAAGACCCATTTGGCGTCAGCCTCAAGCTTGGGAAAGGGGGCATCACAGTGACTGCGCCAATCGCTCCGGGACTCATCGAAGAGGTAGAAGTTGAGGAGTATCGGAAGATTGGCATTGGAGAATACGTTGGAGTGGAGTTCAAACCCACCGTGCTTGCCTTGGATGGCGAACGAGAGATAGAAGTCTATGAGGATGACGATGTGCGGGTTCAGCTGGAGAGGGATGGTCCCCTAATCGTGAACGTAGAAGTAGTGTTGGGCGAAGCGGTTAGGAAGGGACGCTTCAAGGGAAAAGCCACATAATAACGCCCAGTCAACTCAAATCGACGATTCCGTCGCGATAGTGGAGGCGCGACGTTGGTCCTGCCTTTTATATGGGATGGCGGCAAGCCTCCTGTGGTGTCATAGGATTTGGTGAATGAGCTGGGAGGGGCGGGATTCACTTGGGACTCCGGACTCGACAGCCGCGAGTATGAGGCTCGAGTTCAGAGGATCCGGGAGAGAATGAAGAAACAAGGCCTAGACGCTCTGGTCATATATGCCTCAGCGCGCGAATGGCCGGCCAGCAACGTCCGCTACGTCTCAAACTACGGGCTGAGAGATTCATCTCTCATAGTCCTTTCAACAGATGGAGATGCCCATCTGGCCATCGGGTCGGGCTTCGCGCTTCCCTTCGCGAAGGAGGTGTCCTGGATAAATGACGTCAGAGTCATCTCGTCCAGCCCCGGGAAGGAGGCCAAGACCAGCCTAGACAGACTGGGCATCAGTAAGGGTACACTGGGGTTTGTGGGTTCGGGTGAAATGAACCTAGCCGAGTCTGACAGCTTCAAGAAGGGGCTCTCCGGCTTCGAAAACCGGGACGCCGAAGGCCTGCTAGACGAGCTGCGACTGGTCAAGAGCCCTAAAGAGATCGACCTTCATAGAAGAGCATCCGAAATCTGCGACACGGCTTTTGAAGGGTTCAAAAAGGTGGCGAAACCCGGCGTTAGGGAATCGAGGGCCTGGGCAGAGATGGAATATGTCGCAGCCTGTCAGGGTGCCGAGAACAATTCAAGCCTCTGCTCAATAGCCTCAGGGCCCTACGTGGGCATACAGCCAACCTCGCCAAGGACCAGGAAATACGTGGACGGCGACCTGGTCATATGCTCAAGCGTCTTCCGGTACAGAGGCTACTGGGCCCAGGTCATCAGGACAGGATACATTGGCAAATCATCGGGAAAGGGAGACAGGTTGTTTGATCTGGTAGCTGAGGCTCAGCAGAAGGGAATCAAGGCTCTGAAGCCGGGCACTACTGCTCTGAAGGCATACGAGGTAATGTCCGAGGCCCTAGAGAGTGAGTGTGACAAGCACAAGAGCCACTACCACATCTGGATGGCCCACGGTCAGGGGCTGACCTACTCTGAGGTCCCCCGGTTCGCGTTCCACCAGGTGCGGCCCGACTACGAGGTCAAGCTTCAGCCCGGAATGGTGATCGTGGTCCACCCTAGCCTCCTAGACGCGGGGGAAGCCGTTGGCGCGGTACAGGCCGATCTCTGCCTAGTCACCGAAACCGGAGTGGAAGTGTTAACGAAATCGGGCAGGGGGCTCTTCACAACCTAGGCTCCTAGTCCCACTTATCATCGATTTTGCCTATCCCCGCGCTAGTTTCCGGTTGTGTCACCATCTGGAGGGCCGGGCTTATGATTGCCGAACAGGAGTATTCCCACGTTGTCCTTCATGTTGCCCACTTGGGGCTGGCATAGTAGGTTCTTATGTTCTGGATCATCATGGGCTGATTGCCTTTTGCCACACGTATTACGTTCTGAATAGCCACATCATACATGTGCTTCAATGTGCCAGGGGTTCCTCCTACGTGGGGACAGATCACCACATTGTCCAGCGTCCGGAGGGGGCTGTCCCTTGGCAGAGGCTCAGTCTCGAAGACGTCCAAGCCGGCGGCATTGATCTTCTTCTCTGTTAAAGCTCTTATCAGGGCCTTCTCATCGACGACTGGGCCCCTAGCAGCATTGACCAGTATGGCGTTTGGCTTCATCAGCCCCAACTCATTCTCGCCCACGAGATGATATGTACCTTTAGAGAGGGGTACATGGACTGTCACGATGTCCGACTCCCTCAGGAGGGTTGGCAGGTCCACGAGTTCGGCGCCGAAGAGGTCTGCTCTGTCAGCGGTTATATAAGGGTCAGCCGTGAGCACCCTCATATCGAATCCCTTCCTTGCGATCTCCGCCATTCGTACGCCTATGGTGCCTAAGCCTACTATTCCGAGGGTCCTGTAACGGATCTCTGTAATCTTGTCGGTCTCCAGCCGCTCCGGGTTCGCCCAACCTCCAGCCCGCATGTCGCGGTCGTGAAGCGAGACCCTTCTAGCAAGATCCAGTACAAAGGCGAAGCAGAGCTCTGCGACACTGTTTGCACATGACTCACCGACGTTGCAGATGACCACGCCATTCGCGTCTGCAGCTTCCGCGTCTATGTGGTCGAAGCCAATGCTTGGAACCTGTATCATCTTCAGGTTCTTCGCTGAATTGATGATATCCGCGGTGACCCGCGTGGCTGCTCCGATTATGACATCAACATCCTTGGCCTTCTCTTTGAGTGTCTGTTCATCAGTCGCGTGTGTAACATCTACCTCCGCGACTTGTCTGAGTTCCTCCAGCCTCTTTGCTGGGAATATATCTTCAGCCCAGCGCAAAGCCGTCATTCTACCTGCTGCAAAGAGAACTCTCATTACCTATTCCTCTGTAATCCAAATGGATCGGGCACGTATAAGATGCTTATTCGTGAGCGCGCGCAGAGCACGTCCACAAATTGCCCATAAGAAGGACGGTTGACTGGCCTTTCTATGAGAGCGCTCTTTCCGCTGCCTCCAACCCAGCGCCAGCATTGAACTTGTATCCGACGGCCTCCAGGCCATACTCTAGCGCCTCCACCGTTTCCCTCACCTCGAACGGTGAGACAATGCCCATGCTTCCGATCCTGAAGGTCGTGTCGCGCACCGCGCCCATTCCGCCAGTGATAATGACGTCGTACTTCTCCTCCATGACTTGCCTCATCTTCCCAACGTTGACTCCGGAAGGATTCTTCACAGCGACGACCGTGTTCGATCTACACGATGGGTCCGCGAAGAGCTCCAAGCCGAGGGCCTCAACCGCTGCGTAGAAGGCGCCTGACATCCTAGCGTGACGCGCTATCCTATTCTCCAGTCCCTCTTCCCGAAGCATCAGCAATGCCTCGTCCAGGGCAAAGTACAGGTTAACAGCTGGCGTGAACGGTGTCTCCTTTCTTGCGTCAAACGACTTGTACTTGTGGAAGTCCCAGTAGTTGCTCCCCGCCTTCCTGGGCTTCACGAAATCCCAAGCCCTCTGGCCGCAAGCAACTAAGGCCAAGCCAGGCGGGCAGGCCAGGCACTTCTGACTCCCACCCACGACGATGTCCACACCCCACTCATCCATCGGCAACAAGTCGCCGCCGAGGTTACTGATCGCATCCACCACCAAGAGGCGGTCATACTTACGGGCAACTTCAGCGATTTCCCTCATCTCCTTCGTCAATGTGCCCGTCGACGTCTCATTATATATCACGAACAGGACCTTTGCATCCCGCTCCTTCTGCACAGCCTCTTCGATCAGGGCTGCCGTGGGCGCCTTGCCCCACTCCACCTCGAGCACTACCGGCACACCGCCAAAGTATTCCACGTTCCCGGCTATCCTGTGACTGAAATCGCCGTTCACGGGCACGATAATCTTCTCCCCGCGTTCCACCACATTAGCGATGATTGCTTCGACTCCTCCAGTTCCCGATGAAGTAAGTGCATAGACGTCACCCTTCGTCTGAAACAGGTAACGCATATTCTCAACTAGCCGGTCGTACAGCTTGTGGAACTCTTGCCCCCTATGGTTGATCATCGGCTTCGCCATTGCCTGAAGTATTCGGTCTGGCACATTCGTTGGTCCAGGTATCATCAAGAGTTGTCTCATGATAGCTCAGTCCCTCGGTCAGCTGCCTTGTTCGAGAATAGACTATTTATCCTATGGGGGCCAGTAGACTGTGTCTAAGCTGGGTTGAAGTGTTTGGGAGACGAAGCGAGAGCAGTCTTGGTGCTGGATTCGAGTGCTTTTTTATGGGCTACGATCCCCTTGGAGCATCAGCGGAACAGTACACCACTCCGACCGTGGTTGGCGAGATCCGTGACAGAAGCGCAAGTCTAAGAATTCAGGCAGCCATAGAAACGGGGGCGCTGAAGGTTACGGAGCCTTCCAGCGAATCCAAGCAGAGGGTAGCGAAGCAGATGACGCAACTTGGAGACAACAGAAAGATTTCAGCTACCGACCTCGATATTCTAGCATTGGCGCTGGACCTAACCGCTTCTCGAGGGGGATGCTCCCTGGTCACAGATGACTACGCAGTGCAGAATGTTGCACATCGAATGGGTATCCCTTTCAGGTCCCTGGCCACGCGCGGCATAAGATACGAGTTCAAGTGGCTCACATACTGTTCGGCCTGCGGCCGGTCCTATCCACCCGGCTTCAGGGGAAACGAGTGCACCGTGTGCGGGACGCCACTACGGAGGAAGGTGTCAAGGAAGAAGAGGATTAGCTGAGTCCTGTTAGCCGTTCTTGCTGGAGAGCTCTTCCGCTGCTAGTATCCGTATGTAGTCTGCCGTCCGCACTATCGCGTCAGATGCCTGCTCAAGATACTCTATCAGGTCCCGCATAGCCATGACTTCCGCTGGGCTCATTCCCTTGCTCTTCTGGACGATCAAGATCTTTGTTGCCAAGTACTGTTCGTCGATCTTCGCCTCATAGTCGTCCACTTGAGCTGTGGCTGACCGGACCTGCTCCGGACCCGCCCCCAGGGCCTCGATGCCCGCACGCAATGCGCGGACCGACTCCACCAGCTCGCCTCCGATGCTCCCGTAAGACTCCATGATCTCCTTAGGCACATCCACATTCTGGAGGACCTTCACGCTTCGGGCAGAGTCCTTGACAGTGTCGGCCATGACGTCCAAATGTGAGACAAGGCCCTTCAGGTCTTCCCGGTACTGAGGAGGCAACTCCCCCTTGCTCAGCTCCTCCATGATCGTCCTCCGGAGGTTGTCTATCTCGATCTCCTCTCTGAAGAGGCGGTTGAAGGAGGTGTCGACTGCCGCACTGTCCCTCCTCATGAATGCAGTCAACGCCCTGTTAAGCTCCTCGACGGTCTCCACAGCCAAGATTATGTGCTGCTGGGCTAAGCCAAGTGTCCTAGACCTTCGACGCTTCTCAAACCAAGAGAGCATCCTACTACTTGCCATGGCATCCGTACCCTCTGTGAGTCGAGTAGTCGTTCTTGTCACCCCCTAGATAAGACATATGTTGCCATGGCATCGAGCCGAAGCAGGGTGGGGACGGCTTCCTTTCTGAATCCTCATAAGAGTCCAGCGCCCTCTGTTTTTGAGGCACGTGGGCTTGTCAAAGGAAAAAGAAGCGATGTTCTACACCCCGCTTCCGGACGGAAAGCTAAAATGTAACCTATGCGGACGGCGGTGTGTCGTAGCCGAGGGAGCCTCAGGTGTCTGCCAAGCAAGAACAAACAAAAGAGGAGTCATGTACACAACGGCTTACGGGCGGTCATGCAGCTCAAGCGTAGACCCGATTGAGAAAAAGCCACTTTTCCACTTCCACCCAGGCGCACGAGTATTTTCCGTTGCGTCACCCTTCTGCAACTTCTTCTGCCGCTTCTGCGACAACTGGGTCATCAGCCAGCAGCGCACAGCACACCAAACCGAGGAGATGCCTCCAAGCCGAGTCGTAGAGACCGCACAGCGCTACAGGAGTGAAGGAATCAGCTACACCTACACCGAGCCCACAACATTCTACGAGTGGGCCTATGAAACTGCCAGACTCTCCCACGGAGCTGGGCTCTTCAACACATTCGTCACAAACGGCTACATGACTCCCGAAGCCGCTGAAGCCATCTCGCCATACCTCGACGCTGCCACAGTGGACTTCAAAGGCGCCGGCGACCCCAGGTTCTACGCTGAAGTAATGCGCGTCCCCTCAGTGGAGCCGATCTACACTTGCCTAGCCGCTCTGAAGAAGCACGGCGTTCACATCGAAATAACAAACCTCATTGTCCCCGAGTACGGAGACTCTGAGGATTGCCTCAGAGAACTCGCCTCATGGATACAGTCCCACCTCGGCCCAGATACGCCACTCCACATCCTCAGATTCTACCCAAGCTACGAGCTGATAGACGTGCCCCCGACCTCCATCGGGGTCATCGAACGTGGGGTCAGAGCCGCACAGGACGCCGGGCTGAGGTACGTTTACGCAGGAAATGTTCCCGGACACGACGGCGAGAACACATACTGCCCGAAATGTCGGAATATGGTCATCAGACGCAGTTCTTTCGCGATAACTGGCTGGAGCCTCACCAAAGACATGAAGTGCACAGCGTGCGGAGAGAAGATACCTATTGAAGGCCATTTACATGGACAAGTCTCGTCCAGGGGCTCTTGGGACTGAGCATACTCGTGTTCACTCATTCTCCAACAGGCCTCCTGCCCAGGGCACAGAACAATGTGTAGGATATAGCGCGCGTGATATCTGTAGTGAGAGAGGCAAACCTAAGCGGAAAACGAGAGCGAGTGAGTCCAAGAGGCGAGCCTTGATGTACCCCGCTGACCTCGGCCAACTCATTCTCCTTCTCCTAGTCACCGTCTCCCTCATATTCAGCAGAGTGTGCGAAATGTCGTCACGTGGAGACCTATTGGCTGATGGTTCAGACCAGAGGAGCGGATGAATCTCCGACCCAGTTCTGCTTATCTACGAATTATTGATATACATGGCAGGAAATGCTGACTTCGGCGCTAACTGTCTCGTCGCGGCGCAATGATGGTGACTAGCATTCAGACCAACATAGGGAATAGTCGGGAACGCGTGTGAGACTTCATGTTTTGGCTGGGCTGTACCAAAGCCTTTTGCCCTCAAGAAAAGATTTCAGTCCGTTTCTCTTGATTCCGCGGAGATTCTTCTTATGAACATCTCCATGGACGGGAGCCAAGAAACTAAGCTTCTCAGACTTCTCAAACTCCATGCAGATCCAATATCCTTCAAAACCTTATGTTGGGAGCATTTCCTGATTTTGCAGAAAGGAGAACCGCCGCCGTTCCTGCACCCTTTCCTGCAACGGAATTTCACCATTGCTCCAAGAATCCTGTAACACTCATCATAGTTCTTGAAGTCTTTGCCAAATCCAGATTGAGATATGAACCCTGCAGCGCGCGCTTTGTCATATCTTGACTACCACGTGCTCTGGAAAACAAGCCAGCTAGGCTGCACAGCGAATGATGGACCCGTTGAAACAGTGACCTTTGACCCGGAACCGTCGCAGCCAGCCTACGACACAGACTATCCGAGCTAAACGGTATCCATTTTTGGCGAGTGGGAGCGACTACCCATGGGGAACGTGAATCTGCAAGCAGGGCAATATGATTACCAGATAGTGTTGACCCAAGAGTCATTCCACGGAAGCGGTGGATCGTTTGCTTGGAACTGGGCAGGAGCAGTGAACGCCCGTGTTACATTCACCATAGAAGACTAGCGCGGCCTCGGTTACGTCCACTATGGATGCTATTTGGGGCCAGTGGAGGTTCGGGTCCCTTTTCTGGGAGGAGCATGTTGTCTGCGCGTGCGGACACGTGCATCGTATATGCTTGCGGGGGTATCCACCCTCAGTTCTCTTATGTGGTTCTTGACTCTTTGAACCACGTCCACATCGGGGTCCAGGAGCATCGTGAATAATGACCTCCTCACTTCATCCTTTTTTTCAGGGTATCTGGTGAAGGTTATCTCTCTGGTCCTCGTGGCGAGGGGATCGTCCCTCTTTATGAAGCTCTCGAGCATGCCAATCATGGAACCGTATCCTTTGTCTCCATGGGTTATGGCTCCCAGTATCTGGAGAGCCATATCACGGAGATCGCGTTCTTCCAGGGGTTCGGATACCAGGCTCGTCAAGAGGTCATCGAATATTGGTCTTATCTTGTCCCGTTTCTCTTCGCTGTTAGCGTTGCGTACTATGTTTAGGAGGGCGCGGAGCAGGGTCTCCCTAATCGGTGTGTACCTGGGATCAAGGATTCTGCTCTTCAGAAAGGGTAGGACATTGTCATCATGCATGACGAACTGTTTTCCGCATAGTATCATGAATTCTTCGGAAGCCATGTCCTGCGCCTCAGGGTTGTTGAACTCGTCCATAATCTTCATGTAGAACTCGATGTCGGCCTCATCCGCTGGTTTGATGGGCTTTGGAACCGCTCCTGTGAGCGTGATGAGAGAGTCTATGATGCTGCGGGCGGCTTCAGTTAGCCTGATGAGCTTGCGAGGTTTTCCCCCTTCTCGCTTCTCATCATGTGTGTTTACTAGGCCGTTCTCGCTCAACTCGGTGACATATCTTGAGAGGTTGCCATCGTCGACGCGGGTTTTCGCTACCAGCTCGCCGAGAGACAATTCAATGTCTGGATAGAGTACTCTCAGTATCGGATATCGTCTGATGGCCAGCTTGCCGATACCCTGCTCCGTATCGATGCTCGTGGGTTCTGGTTGTATGGTCATCATGTTGTATTTACAGAATACGTCAATAAATGACTTGCCCCAAGTATAAGGCAGACGTGAAATCTTGAGCAACACATCATCAAGCGCGCGCTAACCAAATGACCACAAATCCATGCTAGCAATAACGAGTGTAGAAATAGAGGTGAGGCCCCAGCGCGCGCTAAGAGGAGACATTCTTCATCGATCAGCGATTCCATACTTTGCGCGCGCTGGCGAATTTAGTTTTCCTCTGAAGCGCTCGGCCTTATTCGACTTTGATCTCATGTTCTGTGACAGTCTTCGGTAGATCCACCACTAACAAGCCTTTCTTGAAAGTTGCCTTAGCTCCGACCGTAGTTACTGGGGTGGGTAGATGAATATTCTTGTGGAAGAGTCTGAATTCACATCGTCTCTGGACTGTCCCCCACCTATCGAAAGTTACGCATCTGTTCAGCTTTGCTTCAATGTCGAGTATATCATCCATTACTTTGATCTTGATATCTTGTTTATGTACGAGGGGGAGATCCGCTGTCACCCTAATCATTTTCTCGTATTCCTCTACTTGAGCTAGGGGTTCAAGGCTGCCTTCTAAGGCGTCCCACATGGTCCGGAAAGCTTCTTCATATTCCTCGAAGGGTGTGAGGGTTCTTCTCCGTTCTCTTCCTCTGCGTTCTATCGCCATCTCGCCATCACCTAGGCGTACATTAAGGGAATCCCTTGTTCCCGGGTCTTAGGGGTCTCTGCCATAACGCGGCCGGTCTGCTGCATCAGCTCTCGCATCTTAAGCCTTATCTCCTCCTCCTCCTCGAGGAGCTTCTTCACGTCTACCTTAAGACCGAGGAGACGATTCAGGGCGTTTATAGCTGATGCAGCGGCACCTGGGTCTGGGTATTGTAGGTGTGACTGAGCCAGTAGGACGGCGCTAGCGACTCCTTTCTTAAGGCATTCCCTAACGACAAGGCCATGTAAGCCGGCCATGAAGCCCTCCTCGAATGGCTCAATATCTTCCTTCTTGAGAGAATCCCTGATGGCCGGAGAGGTTCCAACACTGAAGACCTGAGGAACCTCCACGTCCAAGCGGTTCTGAATAGGCACCCCACTTATGGAAACTAGGAGTTCGACGTTCTTGGACTTAGCCCAGTCTACGATAGCCCTAGATACTGGGAATAATGAGTGAGGTTCCAACGGTATCTCCGAGATGAAGGCCACAAGATCATCCTTGCCATAGATCCTGAAGGGCGTCTCAGGCACTCCTTGATGAACGACAATGACTGGATCGAACATGTCTGACTCTAGGTAGCCCATCTGCTCCATTTTCAAGGACTGAATCAGATAACTCAGCGATATCGCGCCGACGAGACCTACATCTGGCGCACCAACTATGCAGTATTTGACCTTTATCATGGGCTTGGTCTCAACGATGCTGACCCCTCGATGTGACATTCAAATGACCTTGCAGTAGAAATGAGCAGTCCTAGTAGAATTGTTTTTTCCTCGAACCAGTTGCTTCGCGATGTTGGTCAGCGCGCGCGAAGGCGCAAGGACATGTATCGTGTAGCTGGCGTCTCTAGCGCGCGCTAGACTTTTTCAGAACATCCTGAGACAAGAAGCCCACAATCGACTCAGGCGTAACTATACACGTCCTTTTCCCCCA
>Ga0315274_10005582_pt1 | contig 18390 bp, 26 predicted proteins | sample YL17G02_20_MG_FD_203700 | JGI IMG/M metagenome (GOLD analysis project Ga0315274, IMG submission 203700) | Sediment microbial communities from Yellowstone Lake, YNP, Wyoming, USA - YL17G02_20 | ecosystem: Environmental > Aquatic > Freshwater > Lake > Sediment | place: USA: Wyoming | collected...
AACGAGAAAGACAGACCGATGAGGAATGAAAGCGTCAAAGTCAGCAGCAATACGGCAGAATAGCCCAGGTTGATTGAGGCGCTCAAACTGGTTGAGATGAATGGCGAAGCAGCAGCGAATCCGATTACAAACGGCAGAATCCACAGCAGAAAATAATAAATTATATCCTTTATGAAAAAATTCAGGAATATTTTTCTTTCAGATAAAGGCAATGTTCTGGAAGAATATGCTATCATGCTTGCCTGGCCGAACCTGCGGTTCATGATTTCCCGGCCGAACAGGCCGAATGCACCGATGCTCATTCCGAACAAAACAAATATATAGTGAGCCAGCAGCGCGACCTGGTTAAATGCCAGGAACTTTGTGTAAACTGGGAGAAAAAGACTGCCGACAAAGGAGAAGATAAGAATTACTATAGGAAATAAAAAGAACATCCTACCTCCAAACATGGTTGAGTGTATGCGCCATTCCTCCTTCACCATATTTTTCAGAATTTCTAACATCTCAGGCCTCTTTCACCAGTCTAAGGAAGAAACCTTCCAGATGCTGTCTTTTCTTTTTCAGGTCTTTCATGCGACCTTTGTAAATTATTCTGCCTTTGGAAATTATTCCTATGCTCGTGCATATTTCCTCAGCAATTTCAAGCACATGCGTGCAGAAAAATATCGTGCCGCCTTTTCTTACAAAATCCTGGAGATAATCCTTCACTTTTCTCTGTATGATTGGATCAAGGTTTATCAACGGCTCGTCAATAAAAGCTACACGCGGCTCATGCAAGAATGTCTGCGCAAACATCAGCTTCTGTCTTGTGCCTCTTGACAGATCCTTGCAAAGAACATCTTTCTGATCAGCGAATTCCAGAAAATCAAACCAGTGATTGCACCTTTCATCTATGTTATCCAGATTTCTTATCCTTGCAACAAAATGAAGATATTCCTCGGCTGTCAAAAAACTTGGAGGATTTTCCTGTTCAGGCATTATGCCTGCAACCTCTCTAACTCCTATAGGATCTTTTAATACGCCTGTCCCTAAAACTGAAGCACTGCCTCTTGTTGGTTTTATCTGGCCTGTTAACAATTTCACCATTGTTGTTTTCCCAGAACCATTTGGACCTAGAAGACCGAACAGCTCGCCTTTTCCAATCGACAATGAAACATTATTGACCGCTTTCAGGCTGCCAAAGTTTTTTGTCAAATTTTTTGTTTGAATCACATTTTCCATTTTCACCACAATTATATATTTCCCTACCAGTATTTATTTTCTACCAGTTGAAATTTCTTGAAGAACTGAAGAATTAAAAAACATGTTATTAAATAATAAAAACAATTAATTGTTGATAATTTGAGCTTTTTAGAAAAAATATTTGGAAGGAAAAAAGAAGAAGTTCCTGAGCGCACACCAGAAAAGAAAGATGAAATTCTCAGCATCGAAGATGCAGAAAATTGTCTGTCAAAAAAATTCGAGGAGAAGCTTGAGCCTTTCAAAGAGAATGCAAACAAAATTTATCAAGAGATACAATCTGCTGCAGATGATATGCAAAAAAGCTTAGATGAACTTGCTGAAGCTAGATTTACCGAACGAGTCGACCCTGAACTTTTGCAGAATGTTGTGTCACATAGAACAAGTTTTATTCGTAAAATGAAAATTATGATAAAGCAATTGAAAGCACCGATGCAGTCAGACTTTGATCCAATTATAGTATACAGCCATTCAATCAGCCTAGCTATCTCTGAAACTAATCAGAATACATTGAACGATTATCGTTTCGTAGACAGATTATTTGAGAAAGAAGGAGGGAAAACAATAGAAAGTCTCAAGGATATTAAGAAAATATCTGATAACTTAAGGAGCCTAATAAAGAGTAGTATAGATGGCCTCTCTTCTGTTAGAAATGCGCAGAATGATTTAAAGCTGCTGAAAGAAGAGATGGATGTTTTATATCAAATGAAGAAAAATCTTGAAACGCTTGGCAGTAGGCTCTCTGAATTAAAATCCAGAAATGAAAAAGAGATAGAAGATGCGAAGAAATTCGAAAGCGGGAAAGAATGGATTTATTTCAATGAATTTTTAGAGAAAAGGAAGGATACAAGAGAAAAAATCTCCAATCTTAAGTCAGAAATAATGCAAATCATATCTGGGATTGAAAAGCCGTTGAAAAAATTGAAAAATCTGGTTGATAAGGAAATTGTAAAAATAGATGATAAAAAAACCTTGGAAAAATATGTCAATTCTTTTCTTGATACAATGATAGAAGAAAGAGGTTCTGAAACAGCAAACTCGATTCTGAAAACACTTCAAGAAAATATTTCTGAAGGCAAGATTGACCTGAAAAACAGAGAAAAAGAGATGGCTGAAATAAAATGGATTTTAGAGAATAATCTATTTGAAAATTTTTTGAAAAAATATCTGCTGCTAGAAGACGAGCTGAAAGAATTAGAGAAAAATATTGATAAACGGGATGAACCGAATATAAAAAATAGAATAGAAAGCGAGATCAAAGATTTGGAAAGGCAGACAGAAATAACAAGCTCGGAGATTGAGAAAGTTGAGAAGCAGATAGATAAAATGGAAAATTCTATCAATGAAAGAAAAAATTCTTTGGAAGAGTCATTGGCTGTTCTGGCTAATAGAAAAATCAAATTAAACTAGTATAATTATCTGAATCTTCTAAATCTGGATCTTGCAAACCTTCTACCCTCAGGCATTCTTTCAGTAAACTGGTATGCATTGAATGGAAGACGTGTGAAGTTTGGTGTTTCTATTTTTTCAATACAGTAATCAAATCCTCTTATTATTGTTCTGAAAAAACCGTGATCTTCCTTGCTCAATAGGGCTATTGCCTTTCCAGATTCCCCAGCTCTTGCAGTCCTTCCTATCCTGTTTACATAATCATCCATGTTCCTCGGTATATTGTAATTGAAGACGTGCGTCACATTCTTGATATCCAATCCTCTTGCAGCGACATCAGTTGCAACCAGGATCTTAACCAGTCCATTGTGAAATTCTTCCATGACCCTTTCCCTCTGTTGTTGGGAAAGCCCGCCATGCAGAGCTGCAGCATTTATACCATTATTCTGAAGGTTTCTATACACAACATTTGCTTCTCTTCTGGAATTACAGAAAATGATGGATAGATTTGGATTTTCCTCTCTGATTAAATGAACCAACAATGAGAATTTCTCCCCTTGCCTGACATCGTAGTAATACTGCTTTAAAATATCATCCCTGACTTTTGTTTCTGTCTTTATTTTCTTCGCATTTTTTGTAAATCTTTCTCTGATTTCAAACAAACAATCCGGCATTGTAGCGCTGAACATTAATGTCTGCCTGTCTTTTGGGATGTTCCTTTCGATTGTTTCTATATCCTCAATGAATCCCATGTCGATCATTCTGTCTGCCTCGTCAAGAACAAAAATTTTCAGATTTCTGAAATCTATGGTCCCGCGTTCCATATGGTCCATTATTCTTCCTGGTGTGCCGACAACAATCTCGGCCTTTCTCAGGCCAGAAATCTGTGGCATCATAGCAACCCCACCGTAAACAGTCTGTATGCAGATTCTTTTCAGACGCGATATCTTGGTCAAATCGCTTGCTATCTGCATTGACAATTCTCTTGTGGGTGCCAAAATTAATGCCTGGATTTTACCATTTTTGGCAACTTTCTCAACTATAGGTATCCCAAATGCCGCTGTCTTACCAGAACCTGTTTCAGACTGGCCGATAACATCATAACCTTGTTTAATTACGGGTATGGTTTCAAATTGTATCCTTGTCGGAGTTTTGAATCCCATATCGTTCAGTGAATCGAGTACACTCTCTTCAATATTCATATCTTCAAATTTCATTTTATCATCCTTTTTTTTAAAAGTCAGAAAAGCAATAGAATTAGAATCAACTAACGCTATTTGTCACAACTCTCTACTTTTTAACTTAATTAAGATGGTAGTGAAGCTATTTAAACCTTTCCCTTAAAACAGATTCTAAACGAATGCCTTCTTTACGCTGCTGTTAAGTAAGAGGTACAACCCGATTGCAAGATCGATTATGATGCTGGGAATGCCAGTTAAAATGCCCCCCATAATCATTGAGATTATCGACATTAAAACCCCTAAGAATGCGAATACTATTACAACAATCCTCGCCCAACGTCTTCCTTTCCACAAGCCTCTTCCAATAAAAAAGAATAAAACTCCGAAACCAATCATTATGATACCACCTGCAACGAACAATCCTGCACCCAATGTCTCAATTAATGGAATTGCTGCTAAGAGAGAACCCACAAACCCTGCCCCGATAAGAAGAGCTATGCCGGAAATAAATAAAATAACAGCACCAATGTAAGATAGGACAGAAATTATTTTTACACCTGTTGGAACTATCTTTGTTGGAACTTGTTGCCCATCAGCCATTTTTACGCCTATTCTTATATTATTTTTTGTTTTGACTAAGTATAAAAGTATCACTTGGAATTTTTCAAACATTCCTCTGAACAATAGAATTTCCCCTTTGCCTTTATCTTTGCAAACGGTATTTCCTTGCCGCACCAGTCACATTTCTTCATACCCGCTCACTCTTCATATTAATTCTATATTCTTAGAAAACCATATGTATTATATGGTAGAATACACACCTGAAGAAGTAGACATGCTTATAACACTGCTCAAGAAAGTGAAACCTAAAGGATTATTTAAAATAGAGAAAACCATAAGGTACCTTGACCAGAGGCATAAGTTTTTCAACCCGAACAAAGAGATGCTAATCTACATAATCAAGCATGGTGATAAATTCAAGCTGAATCCGGAGCTACTCCTGAAGATGAAAAATGACATGGTTACTAAAAAATCGAAATGATTTCAATAGACGTTGAAACCCTAATTATTTTGCTCAGTAAAAACTCGATAAAATCCTCTGGCAAAAATCGGATTACCAGAAACCTATGATATTATGATAATCTAGTATTTCCTATGTTTTGGATAGCAATCCTTACAATAAACTGGTCTTCCTTCGGTTGGCTTGAATGGAACTTCGCACTTAGCACCACAATCAGCACAAGTTGCCTCATGCATTTCTCTTGGTTGGCCGAATCCACTGCCTCCGAATCTTCCGTATGGCATTTATTCACTCCTTTTGTATTATTTAATATTAGTTAATATTAGTTATTCAAAGTTTGAAATTTAAGTATATAAACCTTTTTTTTGTTTCTTTTGGCTCAGAACAACTGAGCTAACTCTTCTAGAAATTCCAGGTCCCTGTTTGTTAGCATATGGGGTATATCTGAATGATGTATATCTGAATATAATAGAATAGAAATGGTGTGTGGGTTTCCTTCATACCTATCATCATTATATTTATATGAAACAGCCAGTCTAGTGTTCGTAATGACTGGATCGGTACCCTGTTGTTTAAGAGCGTCGGCAATATCCCATTGAGTTAGAGATTTATTATGGCCAAGGATGCCATTGCCATAAGTTAAAGCTGTTTTAAATCTGAATCCTTGGTTGTCAATCAATCTTTCAAATTTCTCTAGCTGACTAAAAGATAATTTTTTAAGTAGTTTCATTAGGCGGATTGCATCTACTCCATGAGTAAATTTACTCTCATGAGATTCAAACTGTTCTTTCAATTCTTCTATATACTTTAATCTTCTCTCTTTAGTTCCACCGCACATTCCAGTTATTTCTCCCCCTTCACCGAACTCATAAATACCATAACCAATAGAACTCTTGTTCAGATTCGAACGACAATTCCCATTCACTATAACTATTGGGAATGGTGTGGCTTCGAATCTTGAAGATAACATAAAGGGTGGAAGATAAACGAGTATATCATCACTAGTTCCAGGCATGTAGACAAGTTGAATCTTATATTTCTTCAGTTTTCCCCTAAGTTCTTTGACAACACCTTTGTAATCTCCTTTAGGAATCCATTCTGGCGGAAATGCAATTTCACCAACTTTGTAAGCCTTACGTGTTAATGTTTCTATTATAGGAAGTCTAGTTACATGCGCATCGAATGAATCGTCTACCATGTGTAATTATTCTAATGATAATTATTTATCTCTAACCTTGTCGAGATTACAATCGGCAAACATTTTCTTAAACTCCTGTCTACAATAATTTCTAATGAAATTCTGCGAGACATGCGGCAACATACTGACTGTAAAGAGTTCAGAAGATGAAAGATATCTTTTCTGCAGAAAATGCGATAAAAAGTTTCCACTGACAGAAGAGGTAACAATCAGTTCTTCGTTTAAGGATGAGAGTAAAGAAATAAAGGTAGTTGAAAGCAGGGATTTGGATTTCCCGACAACAAGAATACTATGCCCTAAATGCAACGAGTTGGTTGAAGCTTTCTGGTGGATGCAACAAACAAGAGGAGCGGACGAGCCACCTACAAGATTCTATGAATGTAAGAAATGCAAGCACAGGTGGAGGGAATACAGCTAATAGTTAAAATATTTCTCAATTAAAACAATTGATTAATATGAGATACTGCTCGAAATGCAATCGAACTTACGGTGACAAAGAGAAAAACTGCCCAGTATGCGGCAGTAAACTGGCGAGAGTAGCTTATTAGTGAATTATGTAGTAGATTGCGGATATATTTTGATTTTACCACCGAGGATGTTATACGAACTTCTTTAATCCGAATGAAAATATTGTATTATGGAAGAATTACAGAAACTTGAGACTGAGCTAAAGCTTAGAGCATTCTCCCCACAAACAATCGCGGCATATCTCTATTGGAACAAGCAATTTCTCAATTTTGTAAGGAAGAAACCAGAAGAGGTAACAGAAGACGACATAAAAAATTATATAGCTGGTCTGCTTTCAAGAAATGTCAGCGGTAAATCTGTAGTTTTGATAAGAGCTGCCTTGAAATTCCATTATGATGAACTTCTTGGAAAGAACATAGTCAAGTTAAAATCACCGAAGATATCCAAAAAACTGCCGGTTGTGCTGACAAAAGATGAGATTAAAAAAATGATAGGCTCGGCTAGAAACAGAAAACACAAGCTGATGATCATGTTGCTGTACTCTTCTGGACTAAGGCTATCCGAAATGCTGAATCTGAAAGTTGGTGACCTGGAATTTGGTGGAAAAATAGGCTGGGTTAGGTCTGGTAAGGGTGCAAAGGATAGGCTGTTTCTCTTGTCAGAGAGATTGATAGAAGAGCTGAAAGATTATTTGCAAAATAAAAAAGATTCTGATTATGTCTTCACTGGCAGAAATGGGAGGATGACACCCAGGAATGTCCAAAAGATAATCAAGAAAATTGCAATAGGTGCTGGCATTGAAAAAGATGTCCATCCGCATATTTTAAGGCATAGTTTTGGTACGCACCTGCTTGAGAATGGCGTAGATATAAGAAAAATACAGGAATTGCTCGGACATGCCAGCCTCAGCACGACACAGATATACACTCACGTGACAAGCGAAGAATTGAAGAAAATCAAAAATCCTTTAGATGAGTTATAGGTTAGTTTCTATTTTTACAATTCAAAGATTTTGATACGCAAGATGAGAAAGTTTCTAACTTGTTTTCTCTTTCATCCTTCCAAGCTTGACTAAAACAGAATCCATTGCCCTTGCCAAATCTTCTCCTATCTCTGTGAGCTTGACGATCTTGATTCTGCCCTTCTTTTCAAAATCAACAAGCCCCAAAATCTTGAAGAAATCCAAAAGTTTGACTGTATGTGAATAAGTGCAATCAACTTCCTTCGCTATTATGGTTGCGTACTTTGGTCCTTCCCTTAAAGTTACTATTATTCTGACAGGTTTTGGTCGAAGAAAAAGTTTCGCACCGTACTTTTCTTTTTGAATCAAGTGTTCACCTAATAAAAATATGCAAAAGGAGAGTATTTATACCTATATCATATCTGTTTTATTATAATATTTCTAAAAGATTGTTTATATCATATATTTTTGTACTAATATATATCTGGAAAATATATTTTATAAAAGGTAAATATTAAAAATTAATTTAAGTTATACCAACATTATTTTGATGACAGTATTCCTAAGACCACCAGTTGCAGCCGGAACGTTCTATGATTTAGATGTATCAATGCTGAAGAAGCAGTTAGCATCATGTTTTAAAATAAAAGCCAAGAAACCGAAGAAAAAAGTTGTTGCTGCTATAGTTCCGCATGCTGGCTATGTTTATTCTGGCTCGATCGCCGCTCATGTCTACTCTGTATTGGAAAAAAGCAATTATCTGATTCTTGGCACAAACCATTCTGGCTTCGGAGCTATGTTTGCCTTGATGAAAAAGGGGTTGTGGAAAACTCCATTGGGCGAGGTGGTGATAGACGAAGGTCTGGCAAACAAGCTGATGGCCGAATGCAAACTGATAGAATACGATGTGATACCGCATGAGACTGATCATTCTATAGAAGTTCAGCTTCCTTTCATTCAGTACAAGTTTGGCAGTGATTTTAATTTTATCCCCATATCGGTTTTGAATGAATTTTCAGATGAAACTGTTGTGGAAAATTACAGGATTGTCGGCAAGGCAATCGGAAAGATCTTGAAGAAGGAAAAGAGAGTATGGACCGTACTGGCAAGCAGCGATTTTTCCCATTTTATTCCAAAATTGGCAGCAGAAAAGATAGACAAGTATGCGATAAAATCGATTCTGAAATTAAATGAAAGTGAATTCATAGAAAGCGTCAATGAAAAGAAAGCCAGCATCTGCGGATACGGAGCGATAGCCACAGCAATAGTGGCAGCAAAAGAGCTCGGTGCTAAAAAGGCTGAACTATTGAAGTACGGCACGTCAGCAGATGTAACCGAAGAAGAACAATCAGTTGTTGGTTATGCATCTATTATCTTTTATTAGACTATACATACGACTGTGTGGGATTTGAAACCACCGAAGTATTTGATATTCAAACTTTCTTCAGTGATGTTTGACAACACATTATATCACATACTTTACATTTACAATCTTTGTCCACCGTTATGGTTAGGCCACATTTTTCACATTTATATTTTTCACCTTTTTTAGCTGCCATTCAACAACCTCCTTATTTCTATAAGAATTAAAATTAATTCTCTGTTTGCAGTATAAATATTATGGATATTATGGAAGATCTGATTTTGAAACATACGCTAGCAAATGCAATAGAGCATGGCGGCAAGGCCAATGTACAGGCTGTGCTCGGCAGGGTGATAGCCGAGGATGCAAGCTTGAGAGAAAAAATTAAGGAAATCATTCCTGAAATCAAGAAAACTGTAGAGGAAATAAATTCGCTTACTGTAGAGGAACAGAAAAAAAAGTTAACTGAATTGGGCGTAAGTTTAGAAAAAAAGGAGAAGACCGAAGGTAGATTGCCAGAATTGCCAAATGCCGTAAAAGACAAAGTTGTCATGAGGCTTGCGCCATATCCTTCCGGCCCGTTGCATATCGGCAATGCAAGAATGGTTATACTCAACGATGAATATGCAAAAAAATACAACGGCGAGCTGCTGCTAGTAATTGACGATACCATTGGATCAAAAAAGAAGTTCATCCTGCCAGAAGCATATGATTTAATCATTGATGGTTTGAAATGGCTGGGTGTGAAATATAGTAAAGTTCTGTACAAATCGGATAGATTGGATCTGTTCTACGATTTTATCAAGGAATTAATTCAAAAGAAATTTGCCTATGTCTGTGAGTGTGATGTGAATAGTTTAAGAAAAAATAGAGCAGAGGGCATAGCTTGCAAACATAGGGAGCAAAGTGAAAAATGGAATCTTGAAAGATGGAATGATATGCTCAAAGGAAAATATAAAGAAGAGGAAGCTGTAGTTCGGTTGAAAACTAATATCATATACCCGAATCCTGCATTCAGGGATAGGGTTTTAGCAAGAATAGTAAATAGAAAACATCCTAGAGTTGGAAAAAAATATAGAGTTTGGCCACTGCTTGAAGCGAGCTGGGCGCTAGATGATTATCTGCTTGGTGTTACGCACATCATTAGAGGGAAGGATTTGATGATAGAAGACATGATGGAGGAATTTATCTGGAATGTAATGAATTGGAAGAAATCAACCATTACCCATTATGGAATGCTAAATCTGCAAGGTGTGAAATTGAGCAAGACTGAAGCCAGAAGAGCAATAGAAGAAAAGAAATTTATTGGATGGGATGACCCGAGGACGTGGAGCCTGCAGTCTCTTAGAAGACGCGGAATACAGCCAGAAGCTGTAAGAATTTTTATTGTTAAAATGGGTTTGAGCCTGGCTGACGTGACAGTGCCGACAGAGATACTTTATGCAGAGAATAGAAAAATAATCGATGCAGAGGCCAATAGATTTTTTGCTGTTGTTAATCCCATGACGATTTCAATTAAAAATTCCCCTAAGATAAAAAATGTTCAAGCGAAATTTCATCCGGACTTTCCAAGAAGAGGTAAGAGAAAAATTCCTGTTGATGTCAAAAAGATTTACATAGAAAAAGAAGATTTTGAAAAATTCAAAGGCAAGGAAGTCGGATTGATGGATTTGTTTACAGTGAAGTTAGATAAGCAATCCGAGTTTATTTCAAAGAAAGTTAAATACGAAGTTCCTAAAATCCACTGGGTGTCAGAACCGAATGTGAAAATAAAAATTGTGATGCCTGACGGTAGCATAACTAAAGGTGCGGGAGAAACGAATATGAAAAAATTAAAAGTTGATAACATTATACAAATGCCCAGGATCGGATTTGCACGAGTTGATATAATAAAAAAAGAAATGCTTTTATACTTTACCCATAAATAGTGTTATACGAGATGAGGTGTGAAAATGCCGAGTGCGTATATGAAGTTTGATGTACCGAAAGAACTGAGCGATAAGGTTCTTCAGATTATTGAGATGGCAAGAAATACAGGAAAAGTTAGAAAAGGCACAAACGAAGCTACAAAATCAATAGAAAGAAGCGAAGCACAGCTTGTTGTAATCGCTGGTGATGTTGAGCCAGAAGAGATTGTTATGCATTTACCTGCTCTATGCGAAGAGAAAAAAATTCCTTATGTATACATACCAAGTAAACTCGAATTGGGTAGGGCAGCCGGTCTAGATGTCCCTTCTGCAGCAATAGCTATAGCTGATCCGGGAGAAGGAAAACAACAGCTTAAAGAAGTAATTAAGGGTATAGAAGCTGTTAAGTGATGTTATGTCTGATGCTTATCCTGCTGAAGTATTGCAAATACTGGGTAGAAGCGGTATAAAAGGAATTATACAGGTCAGATGCAGGGTATTGGAAGGCCCTGATAAAGGAAAATTCTTAACTAGAAATGTTATCGGTCCTATAAAAGAAAAGGATATTCTTATGCTCAAGGAAACAGAAATGGAAACTGCAGGTAGACTAGAGGGAAGATAATGAAGTGCTCCTTTTGCAATACAACCATTCCGAGAGGTACTGGCAAAATGTTTGTAAAGAAGACTGGTGAAACTTTGTTTTTTTGTTCCTCTAAATGCGAAAAGATCTATGGGATGAATAGAAACGCGAAAAAACTTAAGTGGACTAAACCTCAGTAATCTGGATAAAAGCTTTAAGCAAAATCTATTATTACTATTTTATTAAGGGCTGGTAGGTCAATGGTAGACTGCCTCCATGGCATATTTTTTCCAGTGTGGAGGAGGTTGGGGGTTCGAGTCCCCTCCAGTCCATAAAGTCTGAAGTGATAAAATGAAAAAAAGGATATTCATCATACATGGTTGGGAAGGATACCCAGAAGAAGGTTGGAGACATTGGTTAAAAAATGAATTAGAGAAAAGAGGGTTTAATGTTTTCATTCCAGCAATGCCAGATACAAAATTTCCGAAAATGAATGCTTGGTTAACATATTTAACAAAAATTGTTGAAATTCCAGATAAGGATTGCTATTTTGTTGGTCATAGTCTGGGTTGCATAACAATTCTTAGATACCTTGAAACTTTGAAAGAAAGTCAGAAAATTGGAGGTGCTGTTCTTGTTGCAGGATTTACTTCTGATTTAGGATACGAAGAATTGGAAAGTTTCTTTACAAAATCTATCGAGTGGAAGAAAATACAATCTCATTGTAATAATTTTATTGCGATACATTCTGATAACGATCCTTATGTTTCACTACATTATGGAGATTTTTTTAAAGAAAGATTGAATGCTGAAGTAGTAGTTCAACATAACATGAAACATTTTACTGATGATTATGGTATAAGAGAACTACCAATTGTATTGAATTCAATCTTAAAAATATCTAAGTAAAAAACTATTTAATTAAACTATCCCACTTGCCTTCATTAATTTCTTGAATAATTTCTTTCGGTTTTTTTCCTTCTATCAAAATTACAGACATTGAGTTAATGCTTCCGATAACTTGTTTCACCGCAGATTTTAAATCTTTTGCGAGCATTTTATCTTTTCTGTCTTTTGCTATCTTGACAATTTTCTCCATAGTGATATCGCCGACAGAAGTTTTGCCAGCAGTCTTATCTTCCTCGCTGATTTTAGCAATTTGAATACCAAGTTCTTTTTTAATAATTGCAGCAAGAGTTTCTTTAGCTATAGTTTCCTTTTCCATGATTTCACTTCTTTACTTTTTGCGAAATTTTAACAAATTCAACGCTTATTGTTATTGGAATCGGAGTGGTTGTTTCTATCAATTCCAAGGTGGTCTCTCTTTTTGTTTTATCATATCTGATAACTTTTCCTTTCTCGCCTTTGAACGGCCCGCCAATTACTTCAATTATGTCTCCTAAATCCAGCTCAACTTCAACTTCCTTGGGCTGAAGGAATCTTTGTATCTGCTGCAGATCTACTGGTGATTTCAACAAGCCACGAACATGTGAAATCATTTTGACTGCTCTTTCTATATCAGCAGCCTCACCTTCAACAAAAACATATCCTTTGATCTCTTCAGGATGAACTAGAGCTTTTATCTGCAAATTCTCAGTCTTGACTTTTGAAGATATGGCATCAAGTACAACATCCTCTCTTCCAACAACAGTTTTTATAGTGAATATCATCATATATCGCCTTCAGAGCCCGCCTGGAATTGATGCTGAAATGAAGTATAAAATAAAACCAATTACACCTATTATGCCTATGCCAATCAGACAAATTCTTAGAGTCGAGCGTATCTCGCTCTTCTCGGGTCTTTTTGTAATTTTCAACACCCTGAAATATTCTTTGAATTTTCTAAATGGATTCATTTTTACCAGCTACTCTATAAAATCTACTCCGAGAATTCTCTCTATATCCTTTTTCTTTTCTTTTTCCCAAGGTTTTTCTGGACCAAATATTTGCGGCGATTTAACACCAGTAATTATTAGCATAGTTCTTACTGCATCGCCTAAGGATTTATCCACCTGTACGCCCCAGATAATCCTTGCTTGAGGCGACAATTTGGTTGAAACGGATTCTGCAATCTGCTGGGCTTCTCTTATCGTTATGTCTGGCCCACCTATCACATTAATTAACGCCCCCTCTGCTCCATTTACATCCACGGTTATCAGCGGATTGTTCAAAGCTTTTTCCACAGATTCGAATGCTCTATTGTCTGTGTCGCTCTCACCCATGCCAATCATAGCCAACCCGCTACCTGACATAACAGCCTTTACATCGGCAAAATCAAGATGAACTAATCCCGGTTTGGTAACCAGTTCTGCTATGCCTTTTACAGCATTTACTAAAATCTCATCACATACTTTAAAAGCAGTGGTTATGCTAACATCCGGCACAATCTCCAAAAGCTTGTCGTTCGGAATAACTATCAAAGTATCCACTATGCTATCCAAGTTTTTCAACCCTTCTCTTGCATTAACCGTCCTCTGTTTTCCTTCCATTGTAAATGGCAAGGTAACAATAGCCACAGTCAATGCTCCCATCTTTTTGGCAATATCAGCAACTACTGGTATGCTTCCTGTCCCAGTTCCGCCTCCTAATCCAGCTGTAAGAAAAACCATGTCAGCTCCCTGCAGTGCGTGCTTGATCTCTTCCTTGTTTTCCTTGGCTGATTCCATCCCAATCTCTGGATTAGCGCCAGCACCCAGCCCCTGTGTAAGCTCTTTCCCGATTATAACTTTTTTATCAGCGTCTGTATAGAGCAGATCCATTGCATCGGTATTAATCGCAACAGTTTCAGCACCAGCTATGCCTACTTGCATCAAACGTGTGATGGTATTATTTCCAGCTCCGCCACAACCAACAACTTTTATCTGTGTCTTCCTTCTCTCTACAAATGCCCTTATCTCTTCATCGTCTTCACTAACCTTTTCTACCCTGGTTGGTCTCTCTATTAGCTGTCTAACTCCCATAGAATCTAAATAATTATTCGTAATAGTAAAAATAAATGCTTTTTAATGTTGCACCGATAGGTTTAAAATGATTAAAAATCTGAGAAAAAAGGATTTAAATTTTAACAAGCAATAGCTTACTATGCTAAATGGAAAAAAGGATTGGAAGGATAATTTAAACGATGATGCGCAGGTCATTTTGTCCGGCTTGATAGAGAGCACGAAAAAACATAGGTGCGCATATTCTTCTGCAGATGATGTTAAGGTTGCCCAATTATGGACAGCTCTATTGGAAATTAAAAAACAGTTGGATGAGACTACAAGTTTACTTAAAAAAGTCGAGATGCCGTTCAGGGCGATAATCGAAGTTGGCGAAGAAGAGAAGAAGAATACTATAGAGAGAATTGTAAGTGAGATAGTCAAGCCGACAGATGAAGAAACACAAAACGTTAGTAAAAAACTTGTAGAAAGTTTGATGAAATTCTAATCTGGACGTATGTTTGTAGAGTAAATAATTTTTCCTTCATCATCGATTACATGGAATGTAGCAGCTATTTCGTTATCAGCACCATTTGTTTTATCTTCGTCTCCCTGTTTTAAAATCGCGGTTATTTGTGCTTCCTGGAAACTTTCATAAACAGCTTCTTTGTAGAAATCTTCTGGTTTTCTTGCCCTAAAAAATTCTCTATCGAACGGATTGTATCCTATTATCCTAAACATACCAACTGGTGGTTTAAAATATTCATCTATTCCCATGAGTAAATGATTTTTCCTAAATTATTTAAATGCATCAGAAATTCTAAATTTTCTTTATTCCTTTACACAATTTGCAAAAGCCGGTAGCATTGTCAACACACAGTGGGCAACATTTGCTTCCGCACACCTTGCAGGTATACAATCCTGGTGAAAATTTTCTACAACACTGGCATACAGCACCTATAGTAATAGCAATCACTTATAGAAAATTTATTTTAGAAGTTATTTAGTGCGGGAGGTGGGATTTGAACCCATAGAGGATTAGTTTGATATTGAATTGACTCATATTAGATAACCATTTCCAATTATTCTGGGATAACTATCATTCTGTGAAGCTATTATGCAATGTTGGGGTTTCCTATAAACTATTGGTTGATTAGACTTCAGAACAAGCTCTTCTCCTATGGATTCTATAGTGCACGTGACTACCTGCAATCCTACAGACAATTGTATATTCATCCCCTCTTTCAGTTCTTGTTTAGAAAATTTGCTCTCTTTGAATTTGACTTTTATTATAGATGATTTATCAATTTCTTTACATAACACAAAACCGCGTTTTATTCCTTCAGCCTCTACACCCTTTAAATTCAACCCAACTCTCATTCCGGCAGCAGCCTCTTCTAAATCATTGTCCTGGGACTGGATTCCTTTGATAATAACTTCTTTCCCCAGAGGCTCCAATAAAATTTTATCGTATTTTCTTATCACACCACTTCTGATTATTCCTAAAATTATCGTACCTAGACCAGTGACTTTGAAGTAATTATCTATGGGTATCATCAAAAAATCATTTTGTCTTTCTATTTTCAAGCTCAATAATAATGTCCTCAAGTTATTTTCATCGGTTATCTCAAATTTCTCCAAAGAAGTATTCTTGATTATTGATTGGAGTTGTTCTTTCATGTTGGTTATTATGAAACCTTTTTCAAAATTCATTTCATCCAATCCGATTATTGTTTCGCCTATTTCTTTTGTGAGATTGTTTAAAACCAGAATTGGGACGTCAATCATATTCAGAACTTGCAACAGTGATTGTATTTTCTCTGAATTCGGGCAAACGTAAGTGAAAACACCTTCAGAACTACTGTGGTTGAAGATTGCTATATCGTTAGTCGTACCCTTTTTACCCAGCCTTTTAGCTACTTCTTGATCTCCAAATATGCCAATCGTAAGATGCATTCATGGTAATTGGAAAGAAAGACATATATTTTCATGCGGGAGGTGGGATTTGGACCCACGAAGGCACTAAGCCACAGGATTTCTTCTTTCATCTTTTATCAATACTTAAGATTGCCATCTTAAGTCCTGCGCGATTGACCAGGCTACGCGACTCCCGCGTCTATAGAATTAGTTATAATTCAAGTATAAAAATCATTTCAGTTTCTTCAGATTCTTGTCAAAATCTTTCATCTTTTCTTCAAGAACTTCTGCTGCTGATAAAACTATCTCTTCAGGCTTCAGACCAGAAGCAGACTCGACATTAAAAATAAATGCATCTTCCTGATATTTTGTCTCCTCGTTTTCAGTTTTCCTGCTAGTTTCTTTTAATGGCCTGTTTTTATAGCCAACTACTGCTCCTTGCCATTTAATATGGTCTTTACCAAGACCGAGCTGGGCAATTGCTTCAAACTCCAAATGTTGGTCTTCAAACAATTCAACTATAGGAATGCTATCAAACACTGGCTGAACATCCTTTGCCTTGGATTTCAAATCCCCAGAATAAACCATGGAAGGACCTTTTTTCTTCAAGCTCAGATTCACCTGGCATAGTGAACAGCCTTTACCTTCGCACTTGCAGTCTTTCTGCAGATTGTAAGCCTTTTTATCAAAAGTCAATGGTACCTGCCCCAGCCTGTTGGCTACAATCTCGTCGTTTAAAACAGAATCGTTCTTTACAAAGTCAACCCATTCTATAGCCATGGTAGGAATCTCAGCAGTCATTATCCTTCTCAGCTCATTTGCGAAACCTGGCGTTACTCCTTCCAATAAAAATTTTATTTCTGAATCTGTTTTATCAAGAATTTGCACTTTCATTTAATCACATCAGCTTAAGATTTGGTTTTTGAAATAATTTAAAGTTATGTTAAGTTACACGCGTCTTCCGTTACACCCGTCTTCCCAAACGTCCCCCTTTTTTTGTCAATTCTCCGTGAGTAGTAGGCGTAACGTCTTCAATCATTCCAATTCTCAATCCACCGCGAGCAAGTGCACGTATGGCCGGCTGGGCACCCATACCCGGTGATCTGCTGTACTGGCTCCCGCGGGCACGCACACGAATGTGAACACCTGTTATTCCTTTTGTTATGGCTTCATCAGCTGCCTTTCGTGCAGCTAGCATTGCTGGAAATGGCATTCCCTGTTCCCTGTCTTTATCTGTCATCATTCCTCCTGAAAATCTTGATATAGTTTCGCTTCCTGTTATATCAGTGATATGAATGAATGTGTTGTTTGCCGTGCTGTATATGTGGGCTATGCCCCAAACTTCTTTTCTTTCCATTCTATCACTTATTTTCTCATTTTATTATTTGAATCATGCCTTCCTCTTCTTTTGAAACTAAATAACTGGGATATGGTATTTTCCTTCCATCAAAAACAACATGGCCATGGACAATCAATTGTCTGGCATGATTGGCTGTATTTGCCAATCCTTTTCTAAAAACTATTGTTTGCAGTCTTCTTTCTAAAATCTTTTCTATGGTTAAACCTAGGATATCATCCAATGTCGCGCCATCGTCCAGCATACCAAGTTTTATAAGTTTGTCGATTATAAGTTTTTCCTTCTCCTTATTTTCTTTACCTGTAAGCTCTCTTGCCAATCTTCTATATTTTCTTAGAATTGCTTCAGCACGCCAGATCTCGTTCTTAGCTTTTAGGCCGTATGTTTTAAACAGTTCTTTATCTTTTTCTATTCTCTGCTTATCGAACATTTTCTTCGGTCTTTCGTATTTTTTCTTTATTTTTTTCATAAAATCACTTGCCCATGTTATTTCTTTTTCTCTTCTTTACCCTCTTCTGTCTTTTTCATCTGTAGCTTGATTTCCTTCTTCATAACACCAACAGCTTTTCCTTTTTGCCTAAAAGAGCTTCTGGTTTCTTGCCCACGGACTGGCTGACCAAACATATGTCTCCATCCACGATAAGTTTTTAGGTCAACATATCGCTGGATGTCAAACCTTTTAACCATATCCAAATCAGCACCAATTAAATGGATATCCTTGCCAGTTTCGATGTCTCTTCTTCTGTTGACGAGGAATGATGGAACACCAAAGGTTATCGGCTCTTTTATCACTTCTTCTAATTTTTCAATTGTCTTCGGGTCTAATGTACCAAGTTTTTGATTCGGGTTCAAATTGGCAACTTTACAAATGGCTTTGCTCATGGCATAACT
>Ga0315274_10005583_pt1 | contig 18389 bp, 13 predicted proteins | sample YL17G02_20_MG_FD_203700 | JGI IMG/M metagenome (GOLD analysis project Ga0315274, IMG submission 203700) | Sediment microbial communities from Yellowstone Lake, YNP, Wyoming, USA - YL17G02_20 | ecosystem: Environmental > Aquatic > Freshwater > Lake > Sediment | place: USA: Wyoming | collected...
GCAACCAGGACCAGCGCCAGGAGGATCGTGCCGGTTCTCACAGGGCCCCTCGCCCTCTAACCGCGGTTGACGTTTGTTTCCGCCGGCCGCGGCCGGCGTTGGCATCTGAGGTTCGCCGGCGCCCGTCGCGGCTTGCGTCCTGCTGATTCTATCTCGCCCGCAGGCTTTGCCAAGCCTGCTTCCACGCAGCAACGAGAATCTTCTTCCGCAATGAGTTGCGCGCGGCAGCCCGCGCGCGAGCCATTCAGGGAATCGGCGGATTCGGATGGCATCCGCCTGGCCCGACCCGCGATTCTCACCCGATGCGGGGCGGGCCCCACTTCAAGGCCGCGGCGTCAGGCGATCGCCTGTCCCGCCGGGTTGACGGTGATCGTTACCGTGGCGATGTTCGAATACTGGGTCCCCTCGTTCACCGTGTACGTGAACGTGTCGGCGCCCGTGAAGCCCGCGGTCGGAATGTACGTGAACCCGCCGAAGAGATCGAAGTTTTGCAGCGTCCCGTGCTGCGGGCCCGCGTTCAGGCACGCCATCGCCCAGCCCGTGCTGAGCAGGTCGTTGGCGAGGATGCCCGGCTGCTTCACGGTCAGCACGGTGCCGGCCGTCATCGTGTAGACGTCATCCTGCGCGATCTTCAGGGGCACGACGTTGATCGTCACGGTGACAGGGTCCGAGTACGCCTGGCCGTCAAACGCCCGGTAGGTGAAGGAATCGGCCCCCGTGAAGTTGGACGCCGGGGTGTACTTGATGGAGCCGTCATTGTCGTATTCCACGACCCCGTGCGAGGCGCTGCCGACGAGCGCCACGCTGAGCGGGTCGCCGTCCTTGTCGCAGTCGTTGGCCAGCACGGGCAGCGTCAGCGTGTTGTTCTGGGTCACCTCGAAAAGGTCGTCCTGCGCGACGGGGGCATCGTTGACGGGGCGGACGTTGAGGGTCACGGTCGCCAGGTTCGACTCCGCCCGGTCGTCGCTTGCCCTGTAGGTGAACGAATCGACGCCGTTGAAATCGGCGTCCGGCGTGTAGACGAGCAGGCCCGAGGCATCGCGCGCAAGGCTCCCGTGCGACGTGCCGCCAACCACGACCGCCGCCAGCACGTCGCCGTCCACGTCCGTGTCGTTTGCCAGGAGGTCCGAGAGGATGAGCGGCTGGTCCTCGTCCACCGCGCAGGCGTCGTCCTGCGCGACGGGGGTATCGTTGATGGGCCGCACGGTGAGGGTCACGGTCGCCAGGTTCGACAGGTTCTTTCCGTCGCCGGCCCTGTACGTGAAGGAATCGGTGCCGTTGAAATCGGCGGCCGGGGTGTACAGAAATGAGCCGTCGGCCTTCAGCGTGAGCGTGCCGTGCGCGACGCCGGCCACAAGCGTTGCCGCAAGCGCCTGGCCTTCAGGGTCCGTGTCGTTCGCGAGCACGCTCGCCCCGGCCAGCGCCCCGTCCTCATCCAGACTGTAGAGGTCATCGCCAGCGACGGGCGCGCGGTCGGGCGGCGCTTCCGCAAAACGGTACCGTACAACGTAAGCGCCCCTGGCGTTGCCCACGCCGGAGACCCGCACGTAGTACCTCTGGCCCTTGAGGACGTCGACCGTAATCACGGCCGAGGCGCGGGCAGTCCCCGCGGCCTTCGCCAGGAGGTTCCCCTTGGCATCGTAGACGGACAACTGGCCGACCAATGTGGAGTGGCGCCCGAGTCCGGAGAGTTCGATGGTGAGGGCCCCGCTCTTCGGTGCGATGAACGTCTGCGCGTCAACGTCGCCGGCCGGGCAGATGGCCCCGCAACCGAAGGCCGTGCCGCTCCGGGTGAACCACACGGGGCGTGCCTGCTCCCACGCGGGGACCTTCCAAGAATCGCCCTTCCCGGCCCCCTGCGTGACCCGGCTTTCGGGGCCGGCGCCGGCGTTCCAAGCGGCGTTCGCGTCGCCGACCTCCAACCCCTTTGCCTTGAGCGCAACACTCAGGCCAGCGCCAGCGACAACGGTTTCCGAGGCGCCCTTCAGGGCGCCCACGATGCCTGCGGGTGACGGGTTTCCGCTCAGGAGAAGCCTCGCCTCAAGTGCCTCAAGAGCAGGGGAACTACTGCGGGTGCGCTTCATAACACGATTCCTTACCAGAGCCTAAGTATTACCCATCCTGCCCGGCTTGCCTATTTCCACTCCATAAACACTATCGCTTTTGGACTGAAAGTCAAAGCATCTCGGCCACTTCAGGGCAGGCGGAAATGCAGTGGCGGCGGGCCTTTGCCGTTAGCCCTTTGGAATTAAGGACTTACGCATTCTTCGAGCGACAAGGCGGTAGGAATCCCGTGCCTGTGTCGAGGGCGGGAATACATGCAAACACCCGCGAAAACCTGGCGATTTTCCGGTCGCCGAGCGGCAGCCATAGGCGAGGCGGCGGATATCCCTTCCATGGACTACGAGCGCTGGACGCGGTGAACCCTGCCATCTGCGACAGGCATTTGCGGGACCATGAAGCCTCGCGGATACCGGGCTTGGCGGAATCCGGTCAGGTGCGGACCGACAAGCGATATGCGTTAGCGAAACTGCTCCGGCTGAAGGTTCGCGATCGAACCCGCCGTGTTCATCCTTGCTCTGATGCGCCGCCCAGGCTCACGAACGACGGGCCAGGGACAACAGCGCCCCGCCATCTGAGGCTGAGGCGCGGTAGGGCAAGGTGGAAACCTGGTCGCGACTGCCGGAGGCCCTCAAGGCCAGCATCGTGGCAATGGCCAAGGCGGCCAAACAGACCTCTTGACGCAAAAGAGAAGAAAGGTCCGCGCCTCGGGGTGTACCCCCCTACTCAAGTGGCCCAGGCCCTTGAAAGGAGACCCGTAATATGACCGAACCTGCCGACTCAAGAGGCGCTGACGCGAAGTCGGCGCCGCTGGCGGGCCGCTTGCAGACGGCATAGCTCTTGGCCTGGCCCGCCTCGTCCACCTGGACGCCGTGGACGAACTCCGTGGGGAGGACGCCCTGCGGCAGGCCGCTCGTGGGTGTCTGGACCCGGTCGCCCTCGATGGCCTGGAGGCGGCCGTCGGAGAGTTTGAGGAAGAACACGTCGCCGTCCACCGTGCGGCGTTCCTCGGCCAGGCGCACGAGGCGCGGGAGCGAATGTCGCACGGCCACATCGCAGTTCGCGGGCCGCGACCACCAGTCCATGAGGTCCTCAATCCGCCCGTCGAGGTCGGCGCTCCCGGTCCGGGACTGGAACGAGAAGGTGCTCACGTAGTCGAGGTGCTTTCGGATGGCCCAGGCGGCGATGGTGAAGTTGCGGTGGATGTCGCGGGAGGCGGAGGTAAGTTTGCGGCGCTGGTGCGGCAGGAGTTCCTTGTCCTCGGAGCGGAGGCGGCCCGTCGGCGGCTGCCGTCGGTTTTTCGACTCGACGGCATCGTAGCCGAACAGGTAACGCCCCGCCTTGTGCAACAGTCCGTTCATCAGAATCCGCCCAGGTTGATGCTTGCCGCCTGCGGCCGCTCGCGCTTCTCGCGGGCGACCTCGCGCTTCCAGTACCGGTACTTCGCCTCCACGTCGGTGTACCGCACCGACTGGCCGTCAACGGACACGGTGTCCAGGCCCGCGCTCGTCTGGAGGAGCGTCTCGTACTTCGCCAGCATTGTGTCCGCGAACGTCGCCATCGTCTCTCCGTGCCGCACGGGCATGGCCGGGCCAAAAGAAGAAGGCTGTGCAGAAGGTGCAGGCTCCTGCACAGCCTTTCATTGCCTTCGACCCGGCCCGACCGGCGGAGGATCAGTCCGACTGTCGCGCCCGTCGCGTATTCAGTTGTCCGTCCATTGATCTATACGCCGATACTGGCCTGATGCAACGACGAAAATGAGCGGAAGTGAGAATGTATTGGCAAAGGCCGAACTTGTCGGGTATGCTTCCGGGTGACATACAGATTGGGTTCCAAGCGGGTCAGTCATGCGCCGTCGGGGGGCACTGCCATTGCCGCAAGCGCTCCCTCCCGTTCGACACAGGAGGCTAACCGTGGCCAGGCCGTCATTCGACCGGTGTCCCAAGTGCCAAGGCCCTTTGTATTCCGGCTATCTTTTTTTCTCGACCTTTCTGAGATGGTGTGACACAAAGCCATCCCGCTGGCACGGCCTCTCGGGCAGTCTGGTCGCCGGGTCAAACTGGTGGCTGGCGTTCCGGAGCACAGAGGCGCTGCAATGCCCCAAGTGTCGGTTGATTCTCCTCCAGCCAGATGATAAAGGGGGACGCTCATGACCACCGCACCGGTCGTTCCGACAGGGCCCTCACCCGACGCTACCGGAGCGCCGGGGACCGCCAAGACGGCGGGGCTCGCCGTGGCGAGCCTGGTGGCGGGCATTCTTGGCCTGTGTACGGCCGGCCTGGGAGGCATCGCAGGCGTGATCCTGGGGATTTTCGCCCTCAGGAAGATTGGTCGCAGCGGCGGGGCACTGCGCGGCCGCGGCCTGGCCATCGCCGGCCTCATCGTCTCCGTCTGCACCGTCCTTGTGTGGATGCTTGCGGCGGTCGTTGTCGGCGTCCTGCTTCTCGGGCCGGAGTCCAAGCTCATGGAAAAAGATGTCGCCCGTCCCAAAGCAGCCGCGCCGCCGGCTGACGCAAGACTTTCGCCTGCTGCGCCAACAGCCGCGGCGCCCGCCGAGTTGACCCTGGACCTGGGCGGCGGCGTCACGATGAAAATGGTTCTCATCCGCCCTGGCAAGTTCGTGATGGGGTCGCCGGATTCCGAGGAGGGCCACCAACGTAACGAAGGCCCGCAGCACGAGGTCACGATCTCCAAGCCCTTCTACATGGGCGTGACGGAAGTCACGCAGGCCCAGTACGAGGCGGTCATGGGGACCAATCCGAGCCACTTCAGGGGCCCGACAAACCCCGTGGAAACGGTCTCCTGGATCGACGCCACGGAGTTCTGCAGGAAGCTTTTCGAGAAGACCCGCCAGGCCGTCCGCCTGCCGACGGAGGCGGAGTGGGAATACGCCTGCCGCGCGGGCACGCGGACCGCGTATTCCTTCGGCGATGACCCGGTCGCCCTGGGCGAGCATGCCTGGTGGGCCGGGAATAGCGACAAGACGACGCACTCTGTGGGCCAGAAGAAGCCGAACGCATGGGGTCTGTACGACATGCACGGTAACGTCCGGGAATGATGCGCGGATTGGTGGGACGAGTATCCGAAAAGTCCCGCCACAGACCCCTCCGGTCCCGGTCCCGCGACCGGGGAATTCCCTGTGTTGCGAGGCGGGTCGTGGTACTGCGTCAATACCGTCCTCTTCCGGTGCGCCTCCCGCTGCCGCTTCAGCAACGACCCGTCGTACCGCTGCGACGACTACGGGTTTCGTTGCGCCATGACTCTTCCTTGACCTTGGCCCTTTGGCTGCTTCACCCTTTGCTGTTGCCAGGGCCATACGATCCGCCGTCAGGCGTACTCACGCGGGCCGGGCAGGTGACCTTGGACGTTGGCCGAATGAAATAAGAAGGACGCGATGCAGATGAGATACATACTGGTTGGGTTGATCACGGATTTCTCGAAGGTGCCACCCGAGACGTTGATGATCTGCTTCTTGATTTTGTTGATCATAATCGTTGTCCTATTACTAACTCGCGGCAAGACACTTGCCGATGCGAAGGCTGGCCGCGGGACTGGTAAGTCACGGATCTACGATAAACCCCTCGACGTGGTTTGGGAGGCAACAGTCGAAGTGGTCAAGACCTCCGGCTTGGATCTGGTCGCGGAAGATAAGAGCAACCGGACGATCCTTGCTCAGCGCGGCATGTCCGGATTTACTTACGGCGAGAACGTCGCGGTCTTCGTGGCGGAACTCGACGGGAAGACAGCAACACGAGTTGAGGTTGTGAACAAGCGAAGTTTCGCGGCCAACATCACCGCAGCGAACTGGGCCAGCAGGATATTTCGCGAGCTGGATAAGAAGCTCGGGCCGGGCCATCAGGCGTGTAGTAATCAGCCACGCTAACAAGCCGGCCAACCACGCGATCGACCGTACGCGCTAGGGCGCGACGGTCATCGCTAACGTTAGGTGTATTCCTTGTCGATCCGCACCTGTCCGCAGTCGAGGCACCGGCACCGGCGGCGGATGATGGCGGTGTACGGTGTGCCGTCGGTGCGGAGGCCGGGGCACTTCTGAACCAGACGGCCCCAGTACTCGCTCCGGCGGGCACTGCCGCATTTCGGGCAGTGCGACCGCTCCACGACCACCACGTCCACCGCGTTCTTGCTCCCCTTCGGCCGTCCAAGACGTTTCATTCTCATCGCTTCTTCTACTATATGTAGGCAACGTGCTTCCGTTTCCGTTTGACCTTCTTCGGCGTCGCGCTGCGAAAGAGCGAGACGCCCAGCATCGAGGCCGCCGCTGAGCAGCCGACCAGGCAGTCGAGCCAGTGGTTATCAACGGCGCTCGCCTTGAGTTTCCACTCGTCCACCGTGCGGCCGCGCGCCTCGGTCCGCACGCGATATTCGGCCGCGAGGTGTTCCGACAGGAGCCGATGCTCCTCGGCCTTCATGCCGAAGAGGGACAGGCATCCCCGGTCGCCCATCGCCACCGCCAGCCGCGCGTGCACGAACGACTTCCAATAGTTCGTGTCGATGTGGACGGTCCTTAGTTCCCGCGTGCCGTGGACGGCCGGGACACGCCAGTAGTGGCCGTACAGGTCGCCCTTGCGGCGCTTGTACTCGGCGAACGCCTTGCTGGACGCCCCGACGCCCGCCGCGCGAAGTGGGTAATCACGCAAACTTCGACTGCTCTGGTACCGCAAGATGGCAAGACGGGCGGCGGCCCCCTTACCGGGGGTCGCCGCCGGGCCAATGTGCTTGACTGCTCTCCCTCAGGCGGCACAGCCGCCCGAATCAGGATCAGGTCTGCATCGGGTTAATGTCCGGCTTGTCCTTGATGGTGCTGTTCTCGCCGTCGTAGCCCTGCTCGGTGAACGTCACGGTGTACGCGCCATAACCCGCCGATGCGCCGGTCCGGGTCAACGTCAGCGTCCAGGAGTCCTCAAGGCTTGCCGTCGAGCCCGCTTCAACGGTTCCAACAGTGAAGTACTTGAGGTTGGTCATCTTGATGTCGAGGTCGTCAAGGTCGGCCGCGTAAGTGCTCTGGCGGGCGTGATACCGCTCCTGCGCTGCCTGTATCGACGACAGGTAGTTGAACGACTCGGCCGCCTTCGACCGCTCCACCGACGCCAGGAACCGCGGCACCGCAAACGCCGCCAGCACGCCGATGATCACCACGACCACAGCCAGTTCGACCAGCGTAAATCCCCTTCTCGACGTCCTCATAGTCTGCTCCTTAGCCTGCACCCGTAGGGGATGCTTACATGTTACCGCCACCGTCAGCCCTTAAGCATACGCGCGGAAAGGCCGGGGGCAAACAGGGACGGGGCAAAAACTGAATCTGTGCTTAACCTTATGTGATACAAGGACTTAAGCGCGTGAAGATGGGCAAGATGCCGCTGAGTCTTGCGCACAGGGCGTGGATTTCACGCGATTTTCCCTGACACCTTTTTTCCCAAGGCCATTACTTGGCGGTAAACCATTCGTCCCGGGCGGGCGAAACCTCGAACGGCCCCAGGTCGGCCTCGACAACCACGCGGAACCTGCCTTTGAATCCTTCAGGTACCTCCCACACGCCGCGGGAGGAATCGGCCTTCAGGAGGCCCTCTTTGACCATCGAGTTGCGGGCCCGTTGAGCCGTGTTGCGCCGGCGGGGCATTTCGGGGCTGCTTCCGAGCGGCTGGTAGTCCACGTCGCGGGGCGAGCGGCCACAGGACTCGTGATTCTTGGCGGGCGGCGCCTGGCGGATGGCGCCGCAACTTCCGGCCCGCCGGCCGGTTCAAAAGGGCTGGTATCAGAGCCGTCGCAAAACCAATCGACCGGAGGATCTGGCATGGCGAAGACGGAATCACGGGTAACGCGGCGTCTATTCCTGAAGGGCGTGGCGGCGGCAGCGGCGGCCCCGTACTTCATCCCGGCCTCGGCCCTTGGCGCCGAGGGGCGGCCCGCACCCAGCGACCGCATCACGATGGGTTTCGTCGGCGTCGGAGGCCAGGGCACCGGCGACATGGGCGGGTTCATGCAGTTCCCGGAAGTCCAGGCCGTTGCGGTATGCGACGTGGATTACCGCCACCGCATGCGCGCCAAGCAGAACGCCGAGAGTCGCTACGCCAAGGAGAAGGAGAGCGGCGCCTTCAAAGGTTGCGATGACTACGAGGACTTCCGCGACCTCGTCACCCGGCCCGACATCGACGCCGTCTTCTGTGCCACGCCCGACCACTGGCACGCGCTGGTGACCATCACGGCCATGAAGAACGGCAAGGACGTCTACTGCGAGAAGCCGGAGTCGCTGACGATCCGCGAGGGGCGGTTGATGACCGAGGCCGCCCGGCGCTACGGGCGGGTCTTCTCCGGCGGAAGCCAGCGCGTCTGGGAAGACTACAACTGGTATCACCGCATGATTCGCGGCGGTGGGATCGGCGAGGTCAAGGAGGCGTGGGTCAACGTGGGCGGCCCATCGGGCGAGATGGTGCGGCCGGCCCAGCCGGTGCCCGAGGGCATGAACTGGGATATGTGGATCGGCCCGGCCCCCTGGCGGCCCTACAACAAGGATTACCACCCGTTCACCTGGCGCGGCTGCCGCGACTTTTCCGGCGGCAACATGACCGACTGGGGCGCCCATCACTACGGCGGCGCGCTGTTCTGCATGGGACTCCAGTACGATGCCCCCGTTGAGGTCATTCCGCCCGACGGCAAGGAGTACAAGCAACTGACCTGGAAGTTCGCCAACGGACTCGTGATGCACGACGGCGGCGCATGGGACGGCCCGATGTCCTTCCGCGGAACCAAGGGCGAGTGCCCGGAGCGCGGCAAGCCGAAAAAGGCGCCGCCCGACATCGACATCCCGCACTACAAGGGCCGCGGCGGCATCTTCGGCGACTTCCTCCACTGCGTCCGCACGCGCGAACGCCCGTGGCGCGACATCGAGATCGCCCACCGCACGCTCACCGTGTGCCATCTGGGCAACATCGCGTACTGGACCGGTCACCACCTGAAGTACGACCCCGTGAAGGAAGAGATCCTCGGCGACGACGAGGCCAACCGCTGGCTGGCTCGGCCGATGCGTGCTCCCTGGACGCTCTGAGAAACCGCAACGACATGATACGAGAGGTCTAACCATGCGGATGACAAAGGCCCTGATCCCTGCCCTGCTGATGATTCTCGTGGCGGCCGCTGCCGTCCAGGCGGCCGAGCCCGACGTCCAGGCCCTCCTCCGGGAATTCCGAGGCCAGGCCGAGGCCGTGAAACGGATGCCCGCCCAATGCCAGGAGGCCTACGCCGCCGCCCTTGCCGCCCTCCTGCCCGACCTGGGCGCCGACGACGTCGGCAAGCGCGACAATGCCCAAGGCACGCTCGAGGCCATGACCCACTTCGCGGGCCGCCCGGGCAACGAGGCCCTGCGCGACGGCCTGGTCAAGGCGCTCGCCGCCAAACTCTCGCCCACTCCGCCGGAAGCCGCAAGCGTGTGGATGCTGCGGATGCTCCAGCACATCGGCCGGGCCGAGTGCGTGCCGGCCGTCGCAAGGCTACTGAACGACAAGGAGGCGCAGATCCGCGAGTCCGCCCGCCGCGCCCTCCTTAAAAACCCCAGTGACGAAGCCGGCGCGACCCTCCGCACCACCATGGACAAGGCATCCGACCCCGCGTGGCATGCGGCGATCATCAACGCCGTGGGCGAGCGGCGCGATGCGGCGGCCACGGCATCCCTCATCATCGCCCTGGGGCACAAAGACGCCGACGTGGCCGTCGCCGCTGCACGGGCGCTCGGCAAGGTGGGCGGCGCCGATGCCGCCAACGCCTTGGCCGATGCTCGGAAGAAGGCCGCCGACAAGATGCGTTTCATGCTCACCGATGCGATCCTGCTCTGCGCCGACCAAATGGTCGCCGCGGGCAAGAAAGATGACGCCGCGGCCATCTACCAGTCGTTGTACGTCCCGGCCGAGCCGAAGGGCATCCGCATTGCGGCCCTTCGGGGCCTGATCGCGTCCGCGGGACCGAAGGCAGTGCCCCTGCTGACCGAAATCCTCTCGGGCAACGACGTCCCAATGCAGGCCGTCGCCGTTGACCTGACCAAGGGCCTGCCGGGATCCGACGCCACCAAGACACTTGCCGCGCTGCTGCCGAAGGTGTCGGCCAGCGGCAAGGTGGCCCTGCTGAGCGCCCTCGGCGCCCGCGGCGATGCGGCCGCCAAACCGGTCGTCCTGGAGGCCATGGCGAGCGGCGATGCGGCGGTCTCTGCCGCCGCTGTCAATGCCATGGGCGGCCTGGGCGATGCGTCCGACGTTCCCACACTCGCCAAGATGGCCGCCGGCGGCCCGGCCACCGACAAGAACGTTGCGCTCGGCGCGATCATCCGCCTCGGCGGCAAGGGCGTGGACGCCGCCATCGTCAAGGCCATGGACGGCGCCGACGCGAAGGGCAAAGCCGTCCTGCTGCGGGCGCTGGCCGCACGCAAGGCCGAAGGCGTTACGGCGGACGTCGCCAAGGCCGCCGCCGACAAGGACCACGCCGTGAGGGCTGAAGCCCTGGCGGCACTCGGCGTTCTGGGCGACGAGAAGACTCTGCCGACGCTCGTCGGAATCCTGGGGAAGGCCGAGACCGATCCGGACCGCGAGGCGGCGGAGAAGGCCCTGACGGCAATCATCGCACGCGCCGCCGACAAGCCCGCCTGTGCCGACCCCGTGCTGGCGGGCCTTTCCGGCGCCGGCGTGCCGGTGCGGTGCACACTGCTCCGCATTCTGGGCCGCATCGGCGGCCCGAAGGCCCTGGAGGCCGTCCGGACGGCGGCGAAGGATGCCAACACCGACGTCCAAGACACCGCGGTCCGGAGCATGTCCGACTGGCCGGATGGCGGACCCGTCGCGGACCTGCTCGCCATCGCCAAGAGCGGTGCGAAGGCCACGCACCAGGTCCTCGCCCTTCGGGGTTACGTGCGGCTGGCGGGCATCGGCGACCGGCCCGGCGCCGAGAAGGTCGCGATGTACAAGGAGGCGATGGCCGCCGCCAAGCGGCCTGACGAGAAGAAGGTCGTGCTCGCGGGCATGGCCGACGCCCCGAGCCTGGAGACGCTGGAGATGGCCAAGTCGTACCTGGCCGACGAGGCGCTGAAGTCCGAGGCCGCCGCGGCCGCCGTCAAGATCGCCGCCGCCATCAGCGGCGCCTACAAGGAACAGGCCCGCGAGGTCCTCGAGAGCCTCATCGAGAAGGTCACCGACGCCAACCTCAAGCGCCAGGCCCAGGCGGCCCTCAACGAGATGGACAAGGGCGAGGATTTCATCACGGCCTGGCTCGTCTCAGGGCCGTTCATGGAGAAGGACAAGGACGGTGCGGCCCTGTTCGACATCGTCTTCCCGCCCGAGAAGGGCGACGGGGCCGGCGCCAAGTGGAAGCCCGCCGCCACGAACAACGGCGTGGTTGACCTCGGCCAGGTGACGGAGCCGGGCGACAACCGCGTCGCCTATCTGAGAACGTACGTCATTTCGCCCAAGGCTCAGGACGTCCGCCTGGAAGTCGGCAGCGACGACGGCGTCAGGGTGTGGCTGAACGGCAAAGTCGTACACGCCAACAACGCCAACCGCGGCTTCGAGGCCAACCAGGACATGGTGAAGATATCTCTGAATGATGGCGTCAACGTCCTGCTGCTGAAGATAACGAACGGCGGGGACGGCTGGCAGGCCGCGGCGCGAATCCGGGAATCCAACGGCGCCAAGATCAAGGGGCTCCAGTTCCGGCCCGCAGCCCCGTAGTAACGCAACGTGCCGGCCAGCGTGAAGGAGTTGGCAGCGGGGGGGGCCGCGTCAAGCGGCTACCCCTCATGACAGTAGCGGCTGTTGTTGAGGAAGATACAGCCCGGAACACGGCCCCCACGTCGCATTGTCGTACCTCCATAAGTCGCCGACGCGATCATGGCGCGGGTGTGCAACGGCTCAAGGGAGAAATCCGAAAAAGTGAGCAATGCCGCTGCGGGTCTGCCGTTCCTGCGTCGTACCGCTACAGCGGCTGCCTCGTCAGCCTTGCGGGGGTTCAGCCGGCGGCGGCCCCTTCGCGGTGTCATCAGGGGGCTTGGCGGGCTCAACTGTGGGCAGTCGGGTCTTCACAATCTGGGCCACCTGAAAGCCCAGGGGAGTCCACTTGTACGCTCCGCCTCCCGAGGACCACGAGGCGATTGTGGCGACGTTTCCGGCCGTGTCACAGGTGCGGGTGCTGGACGACACGCTGTCGCCGAAGTGGGGACGTGGCATCTTCGGGACCGCCTTTCACTTCGACCACGCGTCGCGGCCGCGTGCGGGGTACAAGGGTGGGCAGAAGCCCCGGCACGGCCCCTGGCTGCCGAGGCTCTCGCGTCTGGCGCGCCAGCGGTCGAAGTTCAAGACGCTGGCGGTCGCCATCTACGGCAAGACGGTGACGCTGCGGCTGCGTGAGATGGTGGCCTGGTGGCCGCCGCTGGCGTGCGAGGTCAAGGTGGTGATCGCCCGCGACCCGAAGCGGCCGAAGCGTGTGGCGTACCTGGTGACGACGGACCTGGCCCTGACGGCGGTCGAGGTGGTGGAGGCCTTCGCGCGGCGGTGGACGATCGAGCAGATGTTCTCGGTGGCGAAGAACCCGTTGGGGTTCGACTCGGCGGAGGTGAGGAAGGAGCGGTCGGTGCCGCGTCACGCAGCGTTGGCGTTGGCTCTTGATCACGTGGGTGGAGGTGTGGACGCAGACGTTCCGGCGGCCTCTGTCGGCCCGGCCGTTCGCGGCCAAGTTGGCGGCCGTCCGGGAGGAGGCTGTGATGCAGACCCTTTTCGCTTCAGGCCCCCGGCGCAAGGGCTCACGCCGAATTGCCGCCACCCGAGCCGCATGAAAACCTGCGAAAGGCCAGTAGAACAAGGCGGACGGAATATTTGGGAGGAACAGGACGGAATATTCGGGAGGAACACGATTTGCGCATCATAATATACCCGGTGCCGGAGGAGAGGATGTGCTAAAGGGCTGAAGCCAAGCCTAGAAATCGGGTTCCAGTGGCTGCGTCGCCTCACTCGGAAGGACATGCTGTTCCCAGTTTCGAGCCGCTTGAACCGCGTCTGCTGCTGACGGCCAACGTGGTCATCAGCGAGTTCCTGGCCATCAACGACGAGAACCTGGCCGACGCCGAAGGCGATTACCCCGACTGGATTGAAATCCACAACAAGGACACCCAGGACGTCAACCTCCTGGGGTGGCATCTCACGGACAATTCCGAAGAGCCGGAGAAATGGCATTTCCCGTCAGTGACGGTCCCCGCGGGCGGATACCTGGTGGTCTTCGCCTCCGACAAGGACCGGGTCATCAACGGCGAAATCCACACCAGTTTCAGGCTCACCGGCAACGCGGGCGGCTACCTGGCCCTTGTTGCGCCAGACGGGTCCACCAGGACCACCGTATTCGCCGACTACCCTGAGCAGGAGAAGGACGTCTCCTACGGCTTCTACGACAGCGTCACGACCACTTCCATCCTTCCCGACACGGCGGGGGTGAAGGTGCTCATCCCGGCCGACGGATCGCTGGGAACCACCTGGACGGCCCGCACGGGCTTCAACGACGGCACCTGGCTCAGCGGCACGAACGGCGTGGGGTTCGACGGCTTCGTGCCCGGCTTCACGGTCAGGAACTACAAGGCGAACATCTACATTAACGATTTGTCGCAGACGGAATCGGTCATCGCCACGCCCTCGCAGCAGACGTGGGTGCAGACAGCCACGCCGGCAACCGTGAATTACCGCAACACGGGAGGGGGGGCCCACTTCGGCGGCGACTTGACATTCCCAGGCCTGGTCTTGGACCAGGACGCCGAGGATTTCGCGGTGGAGGCCACGGCCACCCTCACGGTTCCGGCGGCGGGCCTGTACACCTTCGGCGTCAACAGCGACGACGGGTTCCGCGTCAAGATCACCGGCGCGACGACCACGCTGGTCACCAACTCCAACACGCCCGCAGGCAGCGACACGTTCGACTATAACGCCCCGCGGGGGCCGGGAGACACGTTCGCAGTCTACAACTTCCCGTCTGCTGGGGACTACAACCTGCGGCTGATTTTCTACGAGCGCGGGGGCGGGTCGGAAGTGGAACTCTTCGTCGCCCCCGGCTCCAAGACCGGATGGGACGGCACCTACCGCCTCGTCGGCGACACGGCGGGCGGGGGCCTGGCCGCCAAGACCGTCCCCGGCGGTGGAGGCGGCGCCAGTTATGGCAACCTCATCAAGACCGGCACCCGGACAAGCATGCTTGGCGTCAATGCCACCGCCTACATCCGCATCCCGTTCAGCGTGATCAACCCAGCCTCGTACGACAACCTGACGTTGCGGATGAAATACGACGACGGGTTCGTGGCGTACCTGAACGGCACGGAAGTGGCGCGGCGGAACGCCCCGGCCTCCCCGGCCTACAACTCGAGCGCCACCGGCAGCCATCAGAACACCGCCGCCGTCGTTTACGAGGACATCGACATCTCGGACCACCTGGGCCTGCTGGTCAGCGGCAGCAACATGCTGGCCATCCACGGGCTGAACGCGACGCCGTCGGACGCTGACTTCCTCATCCTCGCCGAACTGGCCGACGTCAACATCACCGGAACGGTCGAACACCACTTCGCCAGCCCCAGCCCGGGGTGGGCCAACGACTCGGCGTTCCTGGCATTCACGGGCGACACCACATTCACCCGCGACCGCGGCTTCTTCAGCCTGCCCTTCGACGTCTCAATCGCTGCCGACACGGCGGGCGCCGCCATCCGGTACACCACCGACGGGTCGGCCCCGACGCCCACTTACGGAACGCTCTACACCGGCCCCATCCACATCACGACCACAACGGCCCTGCGGGCCGTGGCCTACCGCACCGGATACGAGCCGTCGAACGTCGACACGCAGACCTACATCTTCCTGCGCGACGTCCTGACGCAGACGGGCGCAGGGTTCCCCGGCACATGGGGCTCCGTGGCCGCCGACTACGCCATGGACCCCGACATCGTGGGCAGCGCTGCCTACAGCGGCACGATCCTGAACGACATGAAGGCCATCCCCACGCTGTCGCTGGTGATGGATGTTGACGACCTCTTCGACCCCGCAACGGGCATCTACGCCAACCCCGGGGCCGAGGGGGCCGCATGGGAACGCCCCGTCTCAGTCGAGTACATCAAGCCCGACAGCTCAGAAGGGTTCAACCTGAACGCCGGCATCCGCATCTACGGCGGCGTGGGCCGCGACCCTTCGGTCAAACGCCACTCCTTCCGCCTCCTCTTCAAGGACGTTTACGGCCCCACCAAACTGCGGTACGACCTGTTCCCCGACTCGGCGGTCGATGAGTTCAACACGCTCATCCTGCGGGCCAACTTCAACGACGCCTGGAACAACATGTCGTGGGGCGGCGGCAGCCAGTACGCACGCGACATGTGGGCGAACCGCACGGCGCTCGCCATGGGCCTGCCCGCCCCCCACGGCGTTTACGTCCACCTGTACATCAACGGCCTTTACTGGGGGCTCTACAACCCCGTCGAACGCCCTGACGCCTCCTTTGCCGCCAGTTACCTCGGCGGCGAACGCGAGGACTACGACGCCATCAACTCCGACCCCGCCTACCCCATCCAGGGCGATTCCGTCGCATGGGACACCACCCTCCGCATCGCCAACACAGGCTATGCCCAGACCGGCTACCCGTACAACAGCAGCGCCCTGGCCGACCCGGCGGCGTATCAACTCATCCAGCAGTACGTGGACCTTGTCAACCTGGCCGACTACTGCATGCTGAACTTCTACACCGAGAACTGGGACTGGGACGGCCACAACTGGTACGCCGCACGAAAACGCGAGACGGGCGCCACATGGAAGTTCTTCACGTGGGATACCGAGTGGGTTCTGCCGGGCGACCTCTACAACCCCAACATGATCGGCACCAACAACGACAACCGCCCCACGCGCATTTTCCAGCAGTTGCGGGCCAACGCCGAGTTCCGCACCTTGTTCGCAGACCGCGTGTACGAGCACCTCTTCAGCGATGGCGCGCTGACGCCAACGGCCAACGCCGCACGCTACAGCGCCGCGACCGCCTTCATCGACCGCGCCATCGTGGGCGAATCGGCCCGCTGGGGCGACCTGACCCGCGAACCTCCGTACACGCGAGACGGCGAGTGGGTCGCGGAACGCAACCGCCTGCTCAACACCTACTTCCCTCAGCGCACAGCCATCTTCCTCCAGCAACTGCGCGACGCGGGCCTGTACCCCACACTCGATGCGCCGACCCTCAATCAGCACGGCGGCACGATCCCCTCGCAGGCCCCCTACTTCAACCTCACGATGTCCGGGTCGGGAACCCTCTACTACACGCTGGACGGCACGGACCCCCGCCTGGCGGGCGGCGGCGTCTCGCCGGCGGCACTGACCTATTCCGGCCCCATCACGCTGACGCAGAGCAAGCACGTCAAGGCCCGCGCTTACAGCGGCGGCACGTGGAGCGCACTGGACCAGGCCACCTTCGTGCTCAATACCGCCCCGCCCGTCCGCATAACGGAATTGATGTACAACCCCGGCGACCCGGCCCCCACGCCCCCGGAGAACGCCTACCTGAAGGACGATTTCGAGTTCGTCGAACTGACGAACATCGGCTCAACCACGCTGGACGTCACGGGACTGCGGTTCACGAGCGGCATCTCCTTTACGTTCCCTTCTATGACGCTCTCGGCCGGCGAGCGCGTCCTGGTCGTCAGGAACCAGGCCGCCTTCCAGGCCCGTTACGGCACGGGCCCCCGCATCGCAGGCGTTTACACCGACGACCTGGCCAATGACGGAGAGCGGATCGTCCTGGAAGGCGCCGTCGGCGGCATCATCCACGATTTCGAGTACAAGGACGGCTGGTACGACCAGACCGACGGTACGGGCTTCTCGCTGGCGGTCCGCGATTCCGGCCAGGCCCTGACCCTGTGGGCCGACGCCGCAGGCTGGCGCGCGAGCAGCCCACTGGGCGGCGCGCCCGGCCAGGCCGACCCCGGCTACAACCCCGGCGCCGTCATCATCAACGAGGTACTCGCGCACACCGACGTGTCCGGCGCGCCCGACTACGGCGACTGGATTGAACTCAGGAACACCACCGGCGCCGACATCAACCTTGGCGGCTGGTTCCTGAGCGACAACCCGATGGTCCTGAACGAGTACCAGATTCCCGCCGGGACGATCATTCCGCACAACGGCTACCGGGTCTTCAGCCAGTTCGAGCACTTCGGGGCGGCCTTCGCCCTGAGCGAACTGGGGGACTCGGTCCACCTGACCGCCCCTGCGCCCGACGGGTCGCCCGGCGGGTACCGCGAGTCGGTGCACTTCGGCGCCGGCGACCGCGAGGTCACCTTCGGCCTCTACACCAAGAGCACCGGCGGGACGGACTTCGCCCCAATGAGCGCCAAGACCCGCGGCACGGCCAACGCCTATCCACTCGTCAGACCCGTTGTCATCAACGAAATTATGTACAACCCCGGCATGGTCACCGAGGACGAGTTCATCGAACTGCGGAACCTGACGGCCGCGCCCGTGCCGCTGTACGACCCCGCGCACCCGGAGAACACCTGGCGGTTCACCGAGGGCATCGCGCCGGGCGGCGTGCCGTTCGCCCTGCCCGCCGGCGCAACCATCCAGGCAAACGAGTACGCTCTGGTCGTGCCCATCGACCCCGCCACATTCCGCGCACGGTACAGCGTGCCGGCCAACGTGCCCATCTGGGGCCCCTACGCCCCGGGCGTCCTGAGCAACGGCGGCGACTCCATCGAACTCTGCCGCCCGGGGGAACCGGAACCCGGCACCGGCTTCGTCCCCTACTACCGCGCGGACCGCGTGACGTACTCCGACAAACTGCCCTGGCCCACGCGGGCCGACGGCGGCGGGTCATCCCTCATGCGCCTCACTGCCGCCAACTACGGCAACGACCCCGTCAACTGGGGCGCCGGCACAAGCGGCGGCACACCCGGCGCCCTGAACCGCAGCATGGACGTTACGGCGCCCCCCGCCCCCACCGGCCTGGGGGGCACGGTTGTCAGCCCGACTCAGATCAACCTGACATGGACCGCCCCGACCGATCCCGAAAGCCCCATCTACTACTATCGCGTCTGGCGCAGCAACATCGACATCGGATTCTCGATGACCACCGCCTTCAGCGACACGAAGGCGACGGCCGGCGTGACGTACTCCTACCAAGTCTCGGCCACCAACCGCGACGACCTCCAGAGCGCCAAGAGCACGGCGGCCGCCCTGCGCATCGTCGGATTCACCTCGGTCACCGCCGCCAACCTCATCACCATCCAGGTCCTCTACACCGACACGATGTCGCGCACCTCGGCCGAGAACCTGGCC
>Ga0315274_10005584_pt1 | contig 18385 bp, 13 predicted proteins | sample YL17G02_20_MG_FD_203700 | JGI IMG/M metagenome (GOLD analysis project Ga0315274, IMG submission 203700) | Sediment microbial communities from Yellowstone Lake, YNP, Wyoming, USA - YL17G02_20 | ecosystem: Environmental > Aquatic > Freshwater > Lake > Sediment | place: USA: Wyoming | collected...
ACAAAAAAAAACAGCCTGCTGCCTCGGCACGATGACCTGGGGCGGCAAGCAGAACGACGCCAAGGACGCCGCCGACCAGCTCTCGTTCGCGTTCGACCACGGGGTCAACTGGTTCGACACCGCCGAGATTTATGCGATCCCCCCCTCCAAGGAGACCTCGGGCAACACCGACCGCTGCATCGCCCCCTGGCTCGCCACGCGAGACCGCACCAAGCTCATCATCGCGACGAAGGTGGCAGGGTTCGGCAACGACTACCTGCGGAAAGGAGGGGAGGTCACGCGCATCACGAAGGCGCAGGTCAAGGAGAGCGTCGAGGGCAGCCTGGCCAGGCTGGGCACCGACGCGATCGACCTCCTGCAGATCCACTGGCCAGACCGCTACGTCTCGCTCTTCGGCGGCGCGGCCTACCACCCGGAGAACGTCCGCGAGGGCGACGTCCCGTTCGAGGAGCAGCTCGAGGCGCTCGCCGCCGTCGTCCGCGAGGGCAAGGTCAGGCACGTCGGCGTCTCGAACGAGACCAGCTGGGGCGTGACGCGCTTCCTGCTCGAGGCCGAGAAGAGCGGCGGGCCGAGGATCGTCTCGATCCAGAACTCCTACTCGCTGCTCGTGCGGGGCGCCTACGAGACCGACCTGGCGGAGACGTGCGCGGCGCACAACGGCGACGTCGGCCTGCTTGCCTACTCCCCGCTCGCCGGCGGCGTGTTGTCAGGGTGAGGAGATTTTTTTTTTTTTTTTATTCCCCCCCAGCGAGGGGGAGAGAAAGGGTGAATGAAAAAAAAAAACTCACGCTTAAAAATAACCGACCCCTTACAAAACAACAGGAAATACATCAAGCCCGGGGGGGCGCCGTCGACGTCGCGGCTCAATCTGTTCGAGGGGTACATGGACCGGTACAACAAGTCTCTCGCGAGGGAGGCCGTGGGCAAGTACTGCGAGGTCGCCGAGAAACACGGGCTGTCGCCGACGCAGCTGGCGCTCGGGTGGTGCGTTTTTTTTTGGTTCTCTTTTTCTTTCTTTCACCATCTTCCCCTTTTGTTTTTCCGTGCTTTTCCGTTTTCCTTAGAGAGAGAGAGAGAGAGAGAGGAAGAAACAGCGCGCGCGCGCGAGCGGGACGATAATTATCTCTCCCCCCCCCCCCCCCCCAAAAAAAAAAAAAAAAAAAAAACAGGTGCGCCGGCCGGTGGCAGGTCACCTCGTCGATCATCGGCGCGACGACGATGGAGCAGCTTAAGGAAAATATCGACGCGTTCGACGTCGTCCTGACCGATGAGTGTCTCAAGGACGTCGAGAAGGTGCACCAGCGGTACCGGGACCCGACGACGAGGCCGATCGAGTGAACTTTGATTCTTTTAATTTTAAGTTTGACGTGCAAAAAAAGAAAAGGGAGAGAAAGAGGAAAGAGAGAGGAGGTTGAGGTTGCGGGGAAGAGGAGAGAGAACGCTCGACTCGATTGCCTACTCATTTTCATTTTCCCTTTCTTTCCCTTCCTCGTCTTCAAAGGTCGAGAGCGTGCCGCTCATCTCTTTCTTTCCCCCGCATCGAGCACGACACGTTCTCATTTCTGTTTTCTCTCACGCGCTCGGAGAGAGAAAGAGAGAGTGCTCCGAGACAGAGAGAGAAGCGCAGAGAAGAAGAAGACATCGCCGTTTTTCTCGCTCGCCAACGACATAAACTCCCGTGCTGTTCTCCTTCTTCTCAAAAGAGGGGGCCTTCTCGTGATCCCGTGACGCCTCCGAGATGAGCATCAGGCTTCGGTGAGTGCCTCTGCGAAGGCGCGAATCCGCGATAAAGAATGCTGAGCGCGAGAAGAAAGAGAGGAAAAAGAAAGAGACGCATCCATCGGCATCGCTCTCTCACCTCTTTCGACCTCCTCCCTCCTTTTCTCACTTCCCTCCCTCCTCTCTTCCCTCTCAACCCCAACCCAAAACACCAGCGACCTCATCAAGGCCGTCCGGTCCTGCAAGACCGCCGCCCAGGAGCGCGACGTCATTGCCAAGGAGGCCGCGGCCCTCCGCGCGGCCTTTCGGGACGACGTCGCCTCCGGTGGCCTCGGCAGCGGCGGCGGCGGCGCGAGCGCTGGCGGCGGCGGCGGCGGCGTCCTGGGAGGCGGCGGCGGCACGGGCGTCGGCGCGCTGTTCAGGCACCGCAACGTCGCCAAGCTGATGTACATGCACATGCTGGGATACCCCTCCCACTTCGGCCAGATGGAGGCCCTGAAGCTGGTCGCCTCGCCGGGGTTCGCCGGCAAGAGGATAGGCTACCTCGCGCTCGCCGTCCTGCTCGACGAGCGGCAGGAGGTGCTGATGCTGGTGACCAACTCCTTGAAGAACGACCTCAACTCGGCGGACCAGTACGTCACGGGCCTGGCGCTCGCCGCGCTGGCCGCCGTGGCCTCCAAGGGCATGGCTGTCGACCTGGCGCCGGAGGTCGCGAGGCTCTGCTGCCACTCGAGCGCGTACGTCAGGAAGAAGGCCGCCGCGGCCGCGGTGCGGCTGCTCAGCCGCGCCCCGGAAGAGGTCGTCGCCAACTTCGTCGACGTTCCGATTGCGCTGGTGGGCGACAGGCACCACGGCGTGGTGCTCGCCGGCTGCTCGCTGGCGAGGGCGGTGGCCTCCACTGCCAGCGCCGTGGGAAACGCCACGGGAGACGAGGAGCTCAGGGGTGTCGCCGCGAGCTACGCCCGGGAGCTGCCGTCGACGATCTGCCGGGCGCTGCGGGGCCTGTTGGCGGCGGGCGGAGGCGCCACCGAGCACGACGCGGGTGGAGTCTGCGACCCCTTCCTGCAGGTCGCGCTCCTGCGGCTGCTGCGCGCGCTGTGGGAGCTGGCCGGCGGGAGCGTGAGGCCGCACGACGCCGACGCGGCGGCCGACGTCGTCGCCGCCGTTGCGGCCTCGACAGACGCGGGGCTCCCTCCGGTCGGCGAGAGCGACGGCGGCGCCGCCTCCTCTTCTCTCCCCGCCGGCACCAAGCATGGCGCCAGCGGCAGCAGCAGCAGCCGGCGGCAGCAGCAGGAGCAGCAGCAGGCCCCCGGAATGGGCGGCGGGGCCGCGGTCCTCTACGAGGCCTCGAGGACCGCGCTCGCGCTGGCCGGCGTCGGAGGCAGGAAAGCCCCGGCCTTCGACGGCGGGAGCACCTTCGGCAGGTCTTCTTTCTCCGCCTCCGCCTCCGCGTCCTCCGCCTCCGTTGCTTCCGCCTCCGCTTCCGCCGCGGCGGCGGGCTCGCGCCTCCTCGCCGACGGCGGCGCCTCCCTCCGCGTCCTGGCCGTCGGCGTCCTCGGCCGCTTCCTGTCGTCGCGCGACCACAACCTCCGCTACGTCGCGCTCGACGCGCTGTCCCGCGTCGCGGCCCGCGAGCCCGCGGCCGTGCAGCGCCACCGCTCGACCGTCGTGGCCTGCGTGCGCGACGGCGACGCCGCGACGCGCCGCGCCGCGCTCGAGCTCGTCTGCGCGCTGGCGACGCGGGGCAACGCGGCGGCCCTGGCCCGTGAGCTGACGGACTACCTGCCGCTGGCCGACGCGGGGTTCCGGCCCGTGCTGGCGGCGAGGATCTGCGCGATGGCGAGGAGGCACGCGGGGGCGGGCGCGGACGGCAGGCGGTGGCTGGTCGAGGCGACGCTCAGGGTCCTGGCCGCGCTCGGAGGAGGCGGCGGCGGGGGCGGCGGAGGCGCTCGGTCCCCTTCGAGCTCGGCGAGGAGGGGCGGCGTAGGGTTTGGCAGCAGCGGCAGCAACGGCGGCGTCTCGCACATCGACGAGTCCGTCCCGCGCTCGCTCGTCGTCACGATCACCAACGCGCCCGAGCTGCACGCGTTCGCCGCCAGGGCGCTGTACAAAGTGCTCGCGGGGGCCGTCGGCAGCAGCAGTGACGAAAGCAGCCCCGCAGCCGCAGATGCTGCCGCTGCTCGCCTGCCCCCTCCGGCGCTTCTCCGCGTCGCCGTCTGGGTCGTCGGGGAGTACTCGGACCTCCTCATCGCGAGCCCCGCGCCGGGCGTCCTCGAGGGCGAGGAGCTCGACGATGCTGCGAAGGGCGGCCTCGCCGCCGCGGACGTCGCGCGCACGCTCGAGCGCGTCTTGGCCGCCTCGGCGTCGTCGATCGCGGCGCTGTCGTCGTCGGACAGCAACGCAGGCTTTGCCGCGCCCGTGCCCGCGGTCGATGTCCGCGCCGCGGTGCTGACAGCACTGGCCAAGCTCGCCGCGCGGAGCCCCGGAGGCCGGGAGGGAGGTGGCGGCGGCGACGCGGGGACCCGCTCGCGCGTCGTCGGCGTCGAGGGCGCGTTCGCGCGCTCGGCCGACGTCGAGGTCCAGACCCGCGCGTGCGAGTACGGAGCCCTGCTGTCATCCGATTCTCCCGCCTCTGAATCCCTTGCGGCCGCGGTGCTGGAGCGCCTTCCGCCTCTCGACGAGGCGGCACATAACGCGGCGCTCGACGTCGAGCCCGTGACGGAGGAGGAGGCCGCGGCGGCGCTAGCCGCGAGCGCCGGAGGAGGGGGAGGAAGCGGCGGTGGTGCTTTCGCGACGACGGCAGACAGCTTGCTCGGGGACCTGATGAGCCTGGAGGTGCCCGTCTCTTCTCATTCTGCTGCGCCTGCTGCTGCTGGTGGCTCTTCCTCCTCTCAGCCTGCTGCGGACGCGCTCGCGGACATCTTCGGCAGCGTCGACCTCCTCTCGGCGCCGGCGGCGCCGGCAGCAGCAGCAGCTGCTGAAACAGGGGCGGCGGCTTCCCCGCCCTCGAAGGCGACCCCTCTTCCAGAGGACCTCTTCGCCGCCCCTCTGTCGCATGTCGCATCTGCGACAGCGCCAGCTCCAGCGCCAGCAGCAGCAGGAACAGCAGAAGCAGAAGCAGGAACAGCAGCGTCGGCGCCCTCGGACGTCGTCCTCCACTCGACGACCGCGCTCTCTGACGCCGCCTCGGGCCTCGAGCTGACCCTCGCCTTCTCCAAGCCTGACGCCGTCGCCTCCCCGGAAGACACAGTGGTCGTGGCGACCGCGAGGAGGTCCACTGGGTCCTCCGAGGGGGTCTTGACGAACTTTGGGATCCAGGCCGCGGTGCCCAAGTACGCGAAGCTGCGCCTCGACCCGGCGACCGGCACGGTCTTGGACGGGGGGGACAGCTTTGGAAAAAACGTCATCACGCAGAGGCTTTACCTCACCAACACGGCGCACGGCTCCAAGCCCCTGGCACTGAGGCTCCGCGTGTCGTGGACTCCTCCCGGGGCCTCGGAGCCGAGGCTGGAGATGGTCGAGGTGAAGGACCTGCCGGAGACGCTTTAGAGAGCCCGGGAATCGAGAGAGGGGGGAGCCGAGTTCGAGAGAGAGAGAGAGTTTTTTTTTTATTGTTGGGGGAGAGAAAAAGTTTCTTTTTTTTGTCACGATAAAAAAATAGGGGGTTCGTTCATTCTTTTTCTTTCGATGGTTTTACAATGCGCGGCGCGTTGCTCCGAAGAGAGGCGCCGCGAGGAGCGTGAGCTCGAGATCGATGACGTCAGCAGCAAAAGCGACGGTCGCCAAAGCCGCCTCCGCCGACGCCACCTCTCCCTTCCCTCGCTCTCTTTCTCTCTCTCTCCTCTCTACTCGTCACCTCCTCCCTCCTCGGCCTCCTCCCTGTCCGGCGCGATCTTGACGTCCGCGTCCTCCCCAAACTGGATCGCGTGGTCGATGTGGGCCAGTACGGCGGCGACGCCGGCCCCCTCGTCGACCCCCGGGGTGTAGAAGCCGTCCCCCTCGCCGTCGGCGCCCCGCGGGGCGCGCCGCTCGATGCCGAGCGCCGAGGAGGCGCCGCCCGCGCCGCCCTCGCCCCTCCCGCTCCCAAAGTCCTCTTCGTCGTCGCTGCCGCCCAGCGGAGCGCCCGAGCGGTCCAAGGGAACGAACGAGACCAGGGCCCAGTCGTCGAGGAGGCGGACGACGGCCTCGTCGAGCGCCCTCGTCCTCCTCGCGTGCGAGCCGTTGTTCGACGACGAAGGGCCGGCGGCGGCGGCTGCAGAGGAGCCCCCCTCGGCGCCGCCGCCGCCGCCCGCACCGAACGCCGAGGCCGCTGCCAGGTCCCTGCTCAGCTCGTTGGCGTCCGGGACCAGGTACCGCCTCAGCGCGCTCTTCCCCTCCTTGGGCAGGAGGTCCACCTTGGTCAGCACGTTGACGTGCGGCATCTCGAGGCAGACCATCGCCGCCAGGGCCGCCAGGCAGCCGGCGACGTACTTGGAGGGGCTGGCCGCGAACTGTACGTCGAGGCAGTAGACCGCGCAGGCCCTCACGTCGTGGGACGCGAGGTAGTCCGCCAGCGAGCGGAAGCACGAGACGTGCGAGTAGAGCTCGACCTGCCCGGGGCAGTCGAACAGAAGGTAGTCGTCGTCTCCGAAGGCGCTGAGCTCCTCGCCGAGCCAGTCTTCCAGGGAGTCCTCGAGGTGCTCCATGCAGTAGAGGAGGGCGCTGAGAGTGCATGCGCATGTGGGAAAGAGAAAGAGAGTGAGAAAGAGAAAGAGAGAGAGAAAGAGAAAGAGAAAGAGAGAGAAAGAGAGAGAGAAAGAGAAAGAGAAAGACAGAGAAAGAGAGGGTGGTGGACGAAGGAAGGAGAGGGTCGAGAGGGAAGAGACGGCGCCGAAGAAGAAGAAAAAGGAAACAATTAACCATTTTCCACTCACCCGTTGGGCCCCAGCCCGAGCTCCTCCATCGCGTCCTCGACCGTGATGAGGTCTCGGACATCGAAGGCGACCGGGTAGGCAAAGTCCTCGGCGGCAGGGTCTGCGGTTTGTTTTTTTGAGAGCGGAAAGGAAGGAACAGAGGTCGAGCTGAGAAAAGGCGCCGTCGGCAGCGGAAAGGAAAATAGAAAATGAAAGCTTCGTCTTTCGAAAAAACATTTCGACTCTCACCGAGGTTGACGACGTGGACTTTGCGACCAATCGTCTCGCAGTGCTGTCGCACGGTCTCGCAGTATGTGCTCTGCGTGATTTAGAGAAGAGAGAGAGAGAGGCAGACAAAAGTGAGCGAAAAAAGAGGGAGAGAAGGAAAGCCAGATGCGTTGTTCTGACGGCTAGAATTGAATGATGGGAGCTGGCCTCCAAACAGCCCGTCTTGTTCTCACTTTACCGCTTCCTGCGGGGCCTATCACGAGCTGCGCGTATGCCGGCATGGCGTGATGGAGACGAGACGAGACGCGCAAATGAAGGAAGGAGAGGCGACTGGTTTTTTTAATCGTTCGACGTCGACGTCTAAGAAGAAAATGAAAAACAGGCCCTCGAAGAAAAATATATATATATTTTTTGAAAAATTACACAGCCCCCGCCGCTCCAGCAGCGGCGAGCTCCGCGGCCTTCCTCCTCGCCACCGCGCACGCCGCGTCCTCCTCCGCCGTCGCGATCTGCAGCGTCGCGTGCTCGAGCCCCATCGCCGCGAGCGCCGCCGTCGCCGCCGCGAGCACGACGGACGCGTCGGAGCCAGCCCTCCGAGTCACGTGCGCGGTCACGAGCGCCGGCGTCGAGGGCGACAGCTGCCAGCAGTGGACGTCGTGGACGCAGGCGACCCCGGGGACGGCGTTCAGCGCCTTCTCTATCGCGGGGGTCTCGAGCCCGCGGGGGGCGCGCTCGCTCAGGATGTTGAACAGGTCGCGCACCAGCGAGCACGTCGTCAGGACGACCAGGACGGCGAAGACGAGGGTCATGATCGGGTCCGCGAGCCTCAGCGAGGGCCTCCACCAGATCAGCGCTCCCGCGATGGCGACGCCGACGGACTGGACCGTGTCCCCGAGGACGTGGATGAACGCGCCGCGGACGTTGATCGATGAGCCGCGAGAGTGAGCGTGAGCGTGAGAGTGAGAGTGCTGCCCTTTCGCTTCTCTTCCTGCGCCTCCGTGGCTCGCTCCGCGACTTCCGTGCTCGTGGTCGTGAGCGTGCGAGTGGGAGTGGGAGTAAATGGCAGAGGAAGCATTCGCAGCACTGGCAGCAGCAGCGCCGCTCTCCGTCGCGAGCGCGGCCGCGGCGGCGCCGACGGCCGCGGCCGCGGCCGGCTCGGAGACAACGACAGCAGTCAACTCCTCCCCTCCGACCTTCTTCTCTTCCTCCTCCGCGTCGTGGTGGTGGTGCCCGTGCCTGTGGTGATGGGCCGGGCCCAGGATGGCCATCATGCAGCCGTTTACGGCGATGGCCACAAGAGCGATGATGGTCATCAGCTGGTCGATTTCGTTTTCGTTTTCCAAGTTTTCATCTTTCGGGGTGAGTTTTTTTCTTCGTTGTTTTTTTTCTTTTTTCTCCCCATGGGCGAGCGCCACGCCGGGCTCCGCCGAGAACCCCGAGGCGTTCAACGTCGAGGGAGGAGGATCGATCGCAGGCTCCGCCGCCGTCGCCGCCGCCGCCGTTGCCTCGTAAGGGAAAAGAGAGAGAGTGAGGAGCGGAGGGGAGTTTGCATGATTCTTACCTTTCCGTCGACGTCGTCTGGGGTCTTGAACCTGCCCACGGCCTCGACCACCAGGACGGCCGTGACGATGTAGGTCAGCACGGTCGAGACGAGCGCGCCGAGCACCTCGACCCTGGCGTAGCCGAACGAGAACCCGCCGCTGGCCCCGGCCGCCGCGGCCCCGACGCGCGCCGCGACCAGCGCCGTGGCGAGCCCGGCGGCGTCGCTGAGCATGTGCGCCGCGTCGGACATGACGGCCAGGGAGTTGGCCAGCGCGCCTCCGGCAAACTCGGCGGCGACAAAGGCGACGCACAGCACGAAGGCGGCGAGGAGCCGGCGCTGCGTGCTCTTGGCGGCGGCGGCCGCTGCCGAGCCGGGGTCGGCGGAGGCTCCTGCCGCGAGTCTGCAGCGGGACTCGGCCTTGCAGCCGTTGGAGCAGTCTCCTCCGGGGTTGTTGGCGGTGCCCGCGGGCTCTAATTTTTTTTTTTTTTTGGGGGGGGGGCAAGGTCGATTGCATCGCGACTTCCACCTTCTCTCTCGTTCTCTTCTCGGCTCCGTCGAGACGCAAAGATCACCGCTTCGTACTGCTCACCTTCAACCGCAGACTCTATAACATTGTGTTCGTGCCTGTGGAAGAGTTTGCGGAAGAAAGACGCCATCGTTGAAGCTCGGTGACGGCGACTTCTCTTCCACTGAAATAAATCAATGCCTGACAACAAAAAAACAGAAAAAATGTTTGATATTTTTTTTCCTCTTTTTCTATTTTTTTTCTCTTTTCGTTTATTTTTTCCTTTTCAACCGTTCCTCTCTCCTTACAAAAAAAGAACAAGACATCACGCGAGCCCATAGCTCCTCTCGACGGCGTCGTTCCACTTAGCATACGCTTTCTTAACGTCTTCCCTCTTGGCCTTGGGCAAAAACACGGCAGGCGAGTCGTCAGCCCCCACCGTAAAGGCCTCCTCCGCCGAGAAGATCCCGGCGCCGACGCCGGCGGCCAGGGCCGCGCCCAGCGAAGTCGTCTCTCCGTGCGCTGGCCTCTCCACGGGCAGGCTCAGCAAGTCCGCTTGGATCTGCATCAGCAAGTCGTTGCGGGAGGCCCCGCCGTCGACGCGGAGGCGTGAGATCGCCGCGACGGCAGAGAAAGAAGAGGGAGGATTGGTTTGTTGTTGTGGTTGTTGTTTTTCTTCTTCGGCGGCGGAATCGCTCGACAAAGGACTCTCCCCCGACCTCGCCGTCGCCGCCGAGCCCCTGTCCCGCGCCATCGCCTCGACGACCTCCTTGGTCTGCCACCCGATCGCATCGAGCATCGCCCTGCAGAGGTGCGCCCTCGTCGTCGCGGACGTGAGCCCGACGACGACGCCGCGCGCGTCGGACCGCCACCTCGGCGCGAGCAGCCCGGCGAACGCCGGGACGAGGACGACGCCCCCCGAAGTCTCCACCGACCGCGCGAGCTCCTCGACCTCGCGCGGGCTTTCGATAACGCCCAGGCCGTCGCGCAGCCAGGACACGCCCGCCCCGGCGACGGCGACGGCGCCCTCGAGCGCGTAGAAGAGCGGGGCGTCCTTGCCGAGCTGGTACGCCGCCGTCGTGAGCAGCCCCGAGCTCGACGCCACGGGGCCCGGTGCCCCCTCGCCTCCTCCCTTCCCGCCGCTGCCGTCGCTGCTCCCCGTGACCAGTAGCACGAACGCTCCTGTCCCGTACGTGGCCTTGGCCTCCCCGACGCGGCATCGCTGGCCCAGGAGCGCCGCCTGCTGGTCGCCGAGGCAGCCCGAAATCGGCACACCCGCGAGCGCCCTGCATCCCCAAGAAATGACCTCGGAAGAGGGACTCGAGCTCGGGTCCGACGCGAAGCCAAACTCGCCGCTGCAGGTGCGGTACAGCGACGCCTTGTCGCGGACCATCTCCGCTATGTTTTCAGAGGACGCGGGAGGCGCCACGACCTTTCCGTAAATCTCGGCGCTCGAAGCGATCCGAGGCAGCCAGCTCGGGTCGATGCCGAGCTTCGCGCACGTCCCTGCGTGCCACTCCCGGGTCCCGAGGCACATCAGGCCCGTGCGGGAGGCATTGGTGACGTCAGTGACGAAAGTGGGATCAGAGTCGGAAGCAGAGGGGGAGGAAGAAGAGCCCCCCTCTTTCTTTCCTCTGCTCCCCCCCGTCAGGTGGAAGATCAGCCAGCTGTCTACGGTGCCGAGGGCCAGCTTCCCCTCCTCCGCGGCTTTTTTGACGGCGGGCACGTTTTCAAGGAGCCAGAGCATCTTGTAGGCCGAGAAGTAAGGGGAGACAGGCAGGCCCGTGACGGCGCGGAAGCAGTCCTGATGATGCGTTTTTTTAAAGTTTTTTTTTTTCGATTCTGGTTTGAGCGCTAAGGAAAGAAAAGAAAGAAGGAAAAACGAAAAGCCGAAGAAACAAAGCTTTTCACCTTGCCCCCGTGCTCCTCCTCGACCCTCGCGCAGATTTCCGCCGTCCTCCCGTCGTTCCACACGATCGACCGGTGCAAGGGGGCGCCCGTCGAGCGGTCCCAAGCGATCGTGGACTCGCGCTGGTTGGTGATCCCGAGCGCGACGACCCTCGGAGGCTTCGACGATGCCGCCGACGACGAAGAAGTCAAGTTGGAGCGGGATGCGGCCCTCGCGGCCGCGACGGCCCCGCCTGCGCAGAGGGCGACAGAGGACAGGATCTCCATGGGGTCGTGCTCGACCCAACTGTTTCGTGGAGGGGGGAGAGAGAGGAGACGGGAATGATGACAAGGATGATGGTCGGTTCTCGAGGTCGAGGTCGAGGTCAGAGGTCGAGGAATCGAGACGCGCGTTCCGTCTCTCTGAACTGAACTCGGAAAAAAACGAAGGAAAGAAACCAGCTCTCACCCTGGCCGCGGAAAGTGCTGCGTCAGCTCCACCTGGTGGCTCGCGACCACGGCCATGTCCGAGGCGCGGTAGAGGAACACGCGCGTCGACTGCGTGCCCTGGTCGAGCGCGGCGATGACGTCGTCGCTTCCCGTCAAAGAAGGGGAGGCATCGGTCGCGTCGTCATTGGCGACGATTGACGAGCCCGAACGGTGGCCCCTGCCGATCGACGAGGAGCCCTCTCCTGGCGCCGAGCCGCGCATGGCTGACGAAAGGAGACTGAGGAGGATGCCTCTGGAATTTCGGAATCAAGCAGAAATAAGGCCCCTAGAGAGGAAAGAGAGGAACGCGAAGAGAGGTGGAGCTGAAACTTTTGTGCGTGTCTCGACCCTTGCCCTCTACGACCCTCTCTTCTCTATAACTTTCTCCTCGTGTTTCATCGCGTTTTTCGTCTTCTCTCTTCTCTCGTTACAACGTATTCGGCAGAGGCGTTTCGTACGTTTTTGCATCTGAAAAAAAAGGACCGAGAGAGAGACACGAAACAGGGCTCCAAATATAGATGAAGGACAAAAAACTCGACCTAAACTTTGAACTCCTCGTGCTCCCGCGAAAGCGCACTGAGCAGCTCATAAAGAGGCTCGAATTCCGCGGGCCTGTCGACCGCGCCCTCGCCGAACAGGATGTCCGAGACGGAGACACCGCGCCCTCCGTAGGCAGCCGCGTTCTTTCTCGCCGCGGCGAGCGTCGCCCCTCCCTTGAGCGAGACGTCGAGCATCGCTCCTCCCGCGACAGAGAACGGCACCGTCGGGCAGCCGTCCTCGCTCGACTGCACCACCTCTCGCTCCCTCCCGGCCACCAGGTCGACCTCGATGCCGAGGTTGGGACCCGATTTCGCGGCCTCGCGGACGGCCTCGGGCGTTCCCAGGACGACGACGGTGTAGATGGTGTCGAACCCGAAAGAAAGGCCGACGCCCGCGGCGTGGCAGGTCTGGAAGGCGGGGGCCGACCACGAGGTGAGCCCGTCCCTCTTTCCGAGTTTCGCGATGATGAAGCCTCGGCCTCGGGCGCCGACGACTCCGAAGCCGCCCGTGTTGACCGCCTGGAAGAGGAGGCCCGAGCAGGACTTCAGATAGTCCCGCGGGAGCATTGCGCGGCTGCCGCCGTCGAACGTCGGCGCCGAGGCCGAGGCCGAGGGGGCGCCCGCGACGCGGCGGAGCATGCGCATGGCAAGGGCGCAGTCCTTCTGGAGCATGTTGCTCGGGTTTTTGGTGTCGTTGGAAAACTGGTGTTTGTCGGTGGAGAGGAAGGGGAGGAGCGAAGTGAGTCGGAGGATGGGAAGGAAGAAGGTCGAAGGGAGAAAGGCTGGCGACGACGGAAATTTTGGGCGCGCCTCGCGGCGGCATTGGAGCTGCCGCTCCGCGGATTGGCCACCGCTGAAGAGCTTTCATCGTCCTTACGTTGCGACGCTGGCCCATGACTGCAAGCTGCTCGCACAAGGGGAAGACGAACGAAGAAGAGCCTGCGAGAGTAGTGTGGGAGTTGGGAAGATGTGAGCGGAAAAAAGAGAGAGAGGCGACAGGCTAGCGGCAGAGAGGAGGCGGCGTCGCCGATGCGAGTGGCTCGTTCCGAGGACCTCTCCGCTGCTCTACCGCGCGTCATTCCAATCGCGGAAGGATCGGGACGGAGTATAGTGTACCTTCGAGTTAAGAAAACACGAGAGCGCGGGACTCTGCTGGGAGGAAAGCGGCGCTGCGATTGGACTTGGCAACTGTTTTTTTTTCCTTCCGAGTTTCACAATGGAGTGAGCGAAAATCTCGTTGTCCCCCTCCGTGAGCGCATCACAAGCGAGAACTCTTGGCGGAGCAAAACGCGGAATGGAGTCGAACGCTGCTTCTCGAGACGACGACGGCGACGCCGCCGCCGCTGCGGCATCGTTGTCGCCTCCTCCCCCTGTTGCTGCTTCTTCCGAAGAAGCCACAGCCCAGCGCCACCTCGACGCGGGACAGGAGGCCCTGAACAGCCTCGACTTTGGGACCGCAGCAGCCTGCGCCGCAGCGGCGCTCGAAGCGGGCGGTGGGAAAGAATACGACGCGCGCTGGTAAGGGGAGATAACGATCTTTCTTTTTCTTTTTGCTTTCAGAGGGATTGCGCGCGTGCGTTTTAGACGTCTGCGAGAAGAAGAGCGGCAGAGAAAGCTTGTGCGCGCTCTCTGAGAGGCATGAATGATCGGACCCCGCTCGAGACATCAAAACCAAGTGGAAGTCGTCCATGTCACCTTTTCCCATCTTCCCCGCGAGAGCCTTTTCCGCCCGTCGGTTGCGTCCAGCTCGTGTTTCTCGCGGGTAGGCCCGCGACGTCTGCTCACATCGAGAGCTTCAAACCAACACAAAATAAAACACGACACCAGCCTCGCCGGCCGCGCCTGTTACTACGGCGGCGATCCGACAGCGGCCTCGTTGCACTTTCGCGCGGCGACGCAGCTCGACGACGCGGGCCTGCCGGCCTGGGAAGGGGTGGCTCTGACGCAGGTGGCCTCGGGAGACTATCTAGGGGCAGCGAAGACTTACGAGGAGCTGGTAAGAGTTTTTTTTGTGGGTTCTTTGGGAAGGAAAAGAGAACAAGGAAAGAAGGGCGCGAGCGAGCGAGAGGGGGGGGGCATTGAAACAAACGAAACGAAAGAACCACGGACGGCGCCCCCCTTGCTCTTCTTCTTCTTCCTCTTCCCCTCACCCTCGCCCTCTCTTCGCCCCCACCCCCACCCCCACCCCCTCACGCTACAACCGCCACTTCAGGTCAACCTCGCCATCGAGGCCGGCGCCATCGACAAGGAGCGCGAGTTCCTCTGGCGCGAGGCGGAGACCCTCGACAAGGCCTCGAGCTCCTCCGCGCTGCCGTTGCCCGTGCCGACGCCGGCCGCCAAGCCCCTGCGCGCGCTCCTGGCCAAGCGGCTCTCGCGCTCGCAGCGGGTCGACGCGCTGTGCTTCCTCGCGGACATCCAGGCGAAAGAGGAGACAGCGCGGCAGGAGGCGCGGGTGCAGGAGCTGCTGGCCGCCGCGGACGAGGCGGACAAGAGGGCCGGGAGCGGCTCCGGCGGCGGCTGCGGCGGCGGGGGGAGGGACTCGGCCGCCAGCGGAGGAGCAGAAGCAGCAGCTGGAGGAGGAGCAGCCGAACGGCGAGATCATCAGCAGCCTCCCGCCGCAGACGGCCCCGCCCCGGGACCGCGGCCGCAAGAGTCCCCCCCTAAGGCCGCCCCGGCCCCCGCCGCCCCTTGCGCCCCCGCCCCCGCCTCCTCCTCCTCCTCCTCCCACGTCACGCGCTCCGTCTCGCGCCTCAGGCTGCAGGTCGACGCCGAGCGCGCCGAGGCCGAGGTCTCGAGCGAAGGCGGCTACGGCGAGACGCTCCGCGCGATCGTGGCCCTGACGCTCCCCTGCCCGCGCTACTCGCGATACCATGAGGCGCACCTGCAGAGGTACCTGTCGGCGCTGGGGGCCCACCCCCCGCGGTCGACGGCCCGCGCCGACGCGAGGCAGGCCGCGCTGGCCGAGTGCGTCCGCGCGGTCACGACGAGCGCCGGGGGCTGCTGCACGCCGTTCCCGTTCGAGGCGGCGATCTGGCTCCTCGAGGAGCAGGAGGAGCTGTGTGGCGGGCACGTCCCCGTGTCCTCGGGCTCGCTGCTGAGGCTGAAGACGAGCCTGGCGGGCCTGGCATGCTCGACGCCGTCGCTGCTCGGCGGGGCGGCTTCGTACGGGTCGTCGCTGGCGCTGACCGGCGCCGGCGCCGGCGCCTCCCCCGTCGTCTCTCCTGTTGCAGCCGCCGCCGCGTGGCAGCAGCAGCACCACCTCCGCACCCTCTCCAGCCAGGGCCTCCACTCCTCCCGCCGCTCCTCTATCGAGCAGCTGGCCTCCTCCCCGAGGAGACCAGCGAGCGCCGACGGGGCCGCGGCGGCCAAGCCGAGGACGCCGACGGGAAACGCAAACTCCAACGGCCCCGCCGCCGTCCCGCCGCCGTCGGTGTTCCAGCACTCGACCGTCATCCCGGCGACCCACCACGCGCTTCCCTCGCCGCACCACCAGTACCACCACGAGGGCCCGAGCTTGACTACGGCTGCCGCGCCCCCTCCGCCTTCCTCTTCGCAGACGGCGCGCGCCGCCGCGGCAGCGCTCGGGCGCGGCGCCGCGGCGCCGGTGCAGCTCGGCTGGTTCCGCGGCAATTCCATCGTCGTGTCGTCGAGCGAGCGCCGGCTCGTCGGGCAGCTGGTCCCGAGGGCCGCGGACCGCGCCCGCGCCGACGCTGCGGCCGTGTCGGCGGCGCTGGCGGCGCAGGCGCGGAGGGAGGCCGTGGCGAAGAGCAGGAGGCAGCAGCGGGCGAGGGAGAAGGAGGAGCAGAAGGCGAGGAGAGGCGACGCCGTGGCCGATGTCTCTCTTGCGAGCTCCGAGGGCGACGACGACGGAGAGGAGGAAGGGGATGAGGCCATCGAAGAGGAGGAGGAAGAGGAGGAAGAAAAGACGCAGCAGTCGGCGTCGGTGATCCGCATCGAGCAGTTTGGCATGAAGCTCGCGCACCAGTTCCCGTGGGCCCCCTCCGCCGCCGTCGCCGTGGGGCTGGCCCTGCGCCGCCGCTTCCTGTCCGATCCCGACGCCCCGTCGACGGTTACGCGCCGCAGGCAGATCACCTCCACGCTGCGCCGCGGCGTGCTCGCCGGGGCCGACTCGGCGGCCGGGTGGAAGGCGCTGGCCGAGCTGCAGTACCAGAACCGCGACTTTGCCGCGGCGGCCGACACAGCCTCCCGCGGGCTCGAGTGGTCCGTCCGCAGGCGCGCCGCGGGCCACGAGACGCTCACCAGTTTCGCGCTCTCGCTGCGGCTGTGCCTGGCGCGCGCGCTGCGGAGGCTGGGCAGGCTCGACGAGGCCGAGGCCGCGCTGCGCGTGCTGGCCGGCTGGGTCTCGGAGGGCGAGTGCGCGCTCGACGGGCTGTCGGGCTCGCCGCCCGTGCAGATCAGGCAGCAGGCCCTGCGCGGGCTGGCCAAGATCGCGCTCGCGCGCGGGGACAGGGCCGGGTGCAAGGCGACGTACGAGCGGGTGCTGGGGAAGGCGCTGATCGGCCGCGGGGCGCCGGCGGAGCACTGGTGAGTTGGAGAGGTTTTTTTTCCCTTTGTTCTTCGAGCGAGCGAAGCGAAGCAAAGCGCGAGGGAAGAAGTTGCCTCTTTTCGTCCTTTCCTCGATCGCACAAAAAAATTGAAACCCTGCTCACTTTTCCCGCTCTCCTTCCCCCATTCTCTTTCGCCTCTCCTTCCAGGGCCCACGCCGAGTACGCCTGGCTCGCCTTCGAGGACGGCGATCTCGAGACGGCGCGGGCAGAGCTCGAGCGCGCTTTAGACGCGGCGCGCCGCGCCGGATGCGCCGTAACCGACTCGGAGATCGCCGACGAAGAGTACAAGTTAGGGCGCGTCCAATGGACGATGGGCGGCGCCGAGCGCGACGACCCGGGGGCCGCCAGGGCTCACTTTGAGGCCGCGAGCGTCGAGGAGGGGGACTGCCAGGCCGCCGCCTGCGCGTGGCTCGGCCACTGGTACCGCGAGGTCGCCCGCGATGCGGCGCGGGCGGCCAACTGCTACGCGCGCGCGCTCGAGATCGACCCGGACGACGGCGTCGTCGCTCGCAACCTGGCGGCGGCGAGGGAGGAGGTCGCGGCACAGAAGCGGGCGGCGGCGGAGGAGGCGGCGGGGCTCGCGAGGGCCGCGGCGGAGGCCGCGGAGAGGGCCGCGAGGGGCGCGACGGGCGCCGAGCAGGAGGAGGCGGAGCGCGCTGCCGTCGCCGCCTCGGCTGCTGCCGCGGCGGCTGCTGCCGCTGCGGCCGCGGCCGTCGCTTTCTCCACAAGCGCGGGAGGCGGCGGCGGCGGAGCAGGGGGGCCTCAGGACACGCCGGGGAGGAGGGCGGCGTACAACTCGAGGCTCGCGTCGACCTGGTCAGCGTCGTTCTCGGTTAAACACACTAGGTGAAGCGTTAACAATGAGATTTTGTGTTTTGCCTTTTCGTTGTGTAAAATGATGAAGAAAAAAAAAGGTTTTGACTATCCATAGATACGTTTTTTTACATTTTTTTCATCCCCTCGTAGCCTCGGCGGCTCGACGACAGTCCTCCCTCCAGGGAGCGACGTGCGCGGCGAAGCGGGCCGAGCGCAAACGAGACGAAGAAGAAGGAGACGCAGAAGAAGAAGAGGGTCGCGAAAGCAAAAAGGCGTCGGCCACGAGCGAGGCGTCGAGCGGCTGCGACGACCCCAGCGCGAGCGCAGCGAGCCGCGCCGACTTTTCGGAGGGAGCGCCGGCGGCAGCCAGCGCAAGAGACGCCCGGGTGACGTGTCCCCTCTCGCTGGGCTCGGCGAACGCGGCCCGGGCCAGGAGCCTGCTTCTTTTCGAAGGGGAAGAAGAGGAGGACGAGGCAGCGGCGTCGGCCGCGGCAGCGAGCGCCGCAGCGGCCGCAGCGGCGGAGAGAGGAGGCGGAGGAAAAGGAGCGGCGTCTCCTCCGCCCCCTCCTCGAGAGAGCAGCGCGCTCGCCTTCTCCAGCGCCTCTCGGTGCGACGCGCCTCCCAAGAGCGCCGCCGCAACGACGGAGAGGCGAGCGCGGTCGAGGGAGCCCGGGGCGAGGTCGGGCGGGAGGCGAGCCGCGGCGCCGCCCGCGGCGGCGAGCGCCGCCGCCGCCGCCGACGACGCCGAGGGGCTTCCTCCGGCCGAGGCCGCGGCGGCGGCCGCTCCAGCGAGGCTCGCGAGCGCGTCGCCTCCAACAGAGGGGTTTTCAAGAAGCTCCTGAAGGATTTCCTTCCCTCGCGCGCTGTCCTCGGACGAGGAGAGGAGGGCGCGGGCACGTTGGAGCCTCTCTTCGGCGGGGAGGGCCTCGAGCGGCGGGAAGGCCTGCACCGGGGGAAGAGAGGCAGCGCCGGCCTCTCCTCCGCTGCCGCCGCAGCCCAGCGCCGCCCGCGCCCGAGCCAGGCCCACGGCGGCGACGTCTGCGGGGGTCAGGGAGGAAGAAGAAGGAGGGACCGGGACCCCGTTGCAAAAGACCCGGGACTCACACGCCGGCGCCCCGGTCTCCTCCTGATCGTCATTTTCCCTCGAGGACAGCAGCGCCAGCGCCCGCGCAAACTCCCCTCGAGCTTCCGCGGCGTCC
>Ga0315274_10005585_pt1 | contig 18384 bp, 37 predicted proteins | sample YL17G02_20_MG_FD_203700 | JGI IMG/M metagenome (GOLD analysis project Ga0315274, IMG submission 203700) | Sediment microbial communities from Yellowstone Lake, YNP, Wyoming, USA - YL17G02_20 | ecosystem: Environmental > Aquatic > Freshwater > Lake > Sediment | place: USA: Wyoming | collected...
TCCCTGTGTTGAGTGGATCTCCGTGGTGCTCGATGGGGTAGGGGCGCGGTGGTGCGAGGGTGCTAGGGCCCTGAACGCGGCTCTAGTGGCTGTAGCGGTGAGTCTGGCACGGTTCGTGATTGGGGTGTTGTGGGTGGGAATGTCTCTGTGGATAACCTGTGCATGATTGAGGGGCGTTGAGATCCATTCGGGCCAAGTGGCTGAAGTGTATCCTTTCAGATCCGAGGGTTATTCATGGAGCAATGTACCCGGTGATGGTTGCGCCGAATGCAGTCGCGGCACTTGGTCGAACACAAATCGCATTGGCGGCAGTCGGTACGAGCGGAGAGTCAAACGTATGCGTGACAACTTGAAAGGTTGTGGTCGTGGCAAGTGTTCCCATGGTGAATTTATGCGTCAAGGCGGTGATGCCGGTCACACAGTTCGCGCCGGTGCCAAAAACAATATCAGGGCTCTGTGCGGTTGCTGCTTGATTGGAGAGTGCGATACTAAGCACGTAGGCGCGAAGCCCGGCCCCCGGTGCGGCTTGGCATTGTGTCGTGACAGTGACCGCTTGCACGAAACAGCTAAAGCGGTTATGCCCCGGCGTGACAGCAAGGGCCCCCTCAGTCGTGCAGAGTACCCGGCGCTGGTTCCCGGTCGTGGCGGCGGTCGGTTGTGTGCCGTAGGTGATCGCTTCACAGCCTACGAGAATCGGGTTTTGATTGATTGCCGCATTGTTCGCGGCGGTTCCGCCGACTGCGAGCGAACCGGCGAGCCCGCCGTTGACGGTTGCGGTTGCTCCGACTTGAGCAAGATTGACGGATTGATTCGCGGTGAGTGCTCCAATGGTTGCCGCGCCCGCGCCGAGCGAGACCGTACCAGAGACCGGAACAGGGGTAGCGCGGAGTTGTGCATCAGTCAAGGGGCCCGTGGCTGTGACTGTACCGGAAATCGGTACTGGGGATGCTCTTAGCTGTGCGTCTGTAAGTGGCCCGCTGACTGGTTGCGTAGTTGTGCCGGTCGGATCAACCCGGAGCGGATCGGTTGCCGTTCCCGCTTCGACGGGCCCCCCGGACGCCCGTTTCAGAAGATTGACGCCTTGCACCGGCACCGTTCCGGCTCCCGTGTCGGCGTCCACCGTGCGGCCCGGTTGCATGTTGGTGCCATCGCTGAAGCCCGCCGCGGTGCCGGTTGCCGGGAATGCGGCCCCGAACGTGGAAGACGTTCCCCCGCCGCCCGCGCACCCGGCTACGCAATTCATCCGCACGGCGTTGTTCGGTACGTCCCCAACTTTGGCGACTGAATCCGCCGTGTCTAACACGCTTTCGATGGATACGGCCCCGGCAAAGCTAGATATAGTACCGAATCCGAGCCAAGCCGTTAGTAGCACCAATGCGAATAAACTGAAGTTTCCGCATTGACGCCACCGAAAAGGTGGGTTGATCGAGGTTGAACAACGGCCATCCGACAAGCGCGGTGGGCGCGGTGCCATCGTCACGATACCGCACCGGCCCGGCTTGCATTTGCACAATGGCATAGTTGCACCGTTCGATATTGGCCGACACCGGGCCCACGGCAACCGCGGCAATGGTGAGTTCTTCATAGACCACCGGAGAAGCGGGGAGTTGAGTCTGTAGCTTCTTAATCTCATCCACATTAGCCTAACCTGTACCGTGTGCGGATCAAGTCCCGGAGCTTCATGTAGATCATCGCTCCGGCACAGATTGCCAAGCCGACGAAGACCCAGGCCAATTCACGGGAGCCCTGTGATTCAAACCCCCAGGCCGAACACAGCGGCCCACCGACCAACAGGCAACAGACTTTGTAGCTGGTATCGGTCAACCCCCGTGTGGCCCATTCCTCGATGATCTGTACGTAGTTCGCCGCCAGGATCACGAGGACACCGATTAGCAACCACTGGTTCATTTGAGAATCGGGCAATACTCAGGCACCTGGATTGCCTTGTCCTTCACCATGGCGTGATACGGGCATCCGCCCGCCGTTTCTTCGGTATAGGGACAATGTGGCGCGTGAATAAACGGACACGAGGGAAGGGCATCAAGCCCCGGCGTATGGTGCGCGGGTTCAGCCGGTGCTGATCCGTGCGTACTGTGTTTCTGCGTCATAGGGCCCCTTTCATGGTGGATTGCCGTGGCATGCGTCCCAATCCTTCAAGAGTTGGTCGAGGTAGACGCGGCTGATTGTCACGGCTCTAGGGATTGGCTCCCCGGTCTTCGTATAGGCCGGTTCGATCTGCCGGAGATCCGGGACCACTTCCCGGACGCACCCCGTCAAGACGATCAAGACCAGCCCGCAACTCATCACGATACAGTTTGCCCATGGCATCATCCGCGGCTTTTTCCTCATTATAGGAGCGCACCCACGCGGCCACGATCACCGGGAGCACCGTCAAGAGCACGGACAGAATGGCCGCAATCATCAGCCTGTTGGTGCCGCGGATTTATTGGTGAAGAAGCCCCACAAGGCCGCGGCTATCGCTCCGAGTATGCCCCAGCTTGAATCGAAGGTGAACCCATCCGCTTGAATGCTGACAATGGCGTTCTTCATCGCATCGCTCGCAAAGACCAAGGCTAAAACCGTGGTGATTTTGTCCGTGTTCATGGTGTTCCTTTCGACGTTGACCGCTTATTCTGTGATTCCGCGGCCCGTTTTGTCGCTAACGTTTCCACGAGAATTTCTTGTAACACTCGCTGCGTGTCATCATACCGCCGGTCGATTTTTTCCGCAATCTCTTTCTGGTTGCTCTTGAGTTCTCCAATAGATTGTTCATGCTGCCGTTCATGCCGCTCCCGCCAATTGTGTTTTTCTTCCGTGTTTGAGGAATCCGCTGACCACGTATAGAGGAAACTCCCCCCTAGCATGGTGGTAAGAAGGACCGCCGCAAGCCCCATGATCCACCCCGTTGTATGCGTCCCGTGTTCTTCCATGCTACGGCGTACTGTATCCCGTAAAGCTCACGGTTGCTTGCACCCCAGCGGCGGGCGCGGCGGCGGTTTCCAATGTCATCGCGGTTGCGGCTGATCCCGTCATGTTCAGCCCGGAGAGATCCACACAATGCGATTCACTCACCACGGCGGAAATAGCCCAGGTGCGGAGAATCGTTCCGGCTCCGGTTGCGCCGTCCCGTAAGTGAATCAAGAGCGGCGTCTGTGCCGTTGCATTGGCGGCTACGCATGCCGTGATACTCGTGGCTACATGGCGCACGGACCCGCCGCCCGATGCCTTTGACGTGGTTGCCGCCGTTGTGACCGCGGGCGTGTTGGTCTGCGACCACGTTGACAGCGGCGTTGAGTAGGCTACACCAAGTGACGTAGTTGCCGTGTTGTTCGTCGCGGAAGCACTATCTTCCCGATCCCACGTTGACCCATTGAATAGTGATCCGGCTGAAGCTGCCAGCCCGGTTGCGGCCAAGGCATCCGCCGACGCGGTGCGGGCCCGGTCCCAAGTGGCACCGTTGAACACGCCATTGAGCGACCACATGGTATTCGCCGTGGTCGGATTCGCAAAGGCATCGGCGGGCGTGATCGCCCCGGAGATCCGGGAAATATCGGTCAACGCGCCGTTCGCAATCGTTCCCCGTTGCCGGTCGCACGTCACGCCGTTGAACAGACAGGGCGCAAAGAGTCCCGCGCCATTGGTTTGCGCGTCCCCGATTGCAAAGTCTTTCAGTTGATTCCATTGGGTTGTGCTCTGTGCCACGGCAAGCCCGGCAAGCTGTGTGATTGCGGCAGGGTAAGCGACCATCGCCACACCAAGCCCAAAGACTACGGCAACCAATAAATTTCCAAGGAATTTCTTCATCGTGCTATCCCGCCTTTCAGGAGTTCAACGCCGTGATCGACTTCGGGAGCGTTCGCGCATGAGCGCATGATCCCGGAGATCGTCAACGCTATCACTACCGCACCTAAGAGCACCAACGTAGGGGGCATCATTGTATGCGAATGAGCCATGCAGTTGACCCAACTCCCGCGCCCGTGAAATAAATTTTCCCGTTCCAGGTATGTATGTCTCCGACACAGCAATTCGCAATCAACGCCGTCGCCGGAGTGAGGGATTGCGTCAACGTCACGGTATCGAAGCTGTCGAGCGTCATGTAAATGTTCACGGTCGTAGTGGCAATGTTCCGAGTGATGAAGTACCCAATCGAGCCGAAGCTATGGGCCATGAAGTTCGGCCCGTTCGCAAAGGCCGGAGCCCCAGCGGGAATAAATTGCGCGGCTTCAACCGGGACTCCCCCGGCAATGGTGTATCGGGAATGCACCGTCACCGGGACATTCACCGGCCCAAGAATCACGCTTTCCACGCCATTAAAGAGGAATGCCGCTGCGCCACTCGCCCCCGTGCCGGTTGCGCCGACCGGAAGCGGAGTAGCCCCCGTGTTATCCCAATCGCTGACAATTTGCTCCCCTAGCGGTTGTGCTCCCCCATAGTTCACGGCTAAGCGGGTCAACGATCCATTCGCGCCATTGGTCTTGACGGAAACTTGCGCGTTCCCGTTGACAATGGTGAACGCTACGCCTTTTGTCCAGTTCAGCCCGTTGTCGGTTGAATAGATTGCCCACAGATCAAAGGCCCCATCCCGGCCCACCGTGACACAGTAGCCCCCGGTCTGAGCGCAATGCATGTTGTTCGTGGTCGGACTTCCGAACCCTACGCCGCAACTCACTCCCGCCGTGGTGTCCGTGTAGACGGTTGCCCAACTAATCCCGTAGTCCGTGCTCCGGCGAATGATGCAATTGTTTGCGCCTTGTTCAGCGGCTGAGAGCAATGATCCATCGCTCGCCACCGTGAAGAAGGCCCCCAAAATATCGACCGCCGCCACAAAGGGGTTTGACGGACAGAGCCCCCACACGGTCCCGCCGTCCGTGGATTGTACGCAACGAGGCGGATTGGTGCGGTTCGTGATCCCGAAGAACCGGAGCCCGGTGGTATCGGCAAAGTCCGGCGCAAACCATTGTGGGCAATCGAGAATCCCGCCCGTTCCGTTACAGAGAAATGCCCCGCTTACGGGAAAGGCTCCGCACGTCACCAAGGCCGGGTCACAGGTCAACGCCCCGCCGTAGACGGCTTGAACGCTGGTTTGCGCGGGGACGGCATAGCACAGCCCTAGACTCATCCACAGGGCCAACAGCAAGCCTAGTAGGGTGCATCTCATGGGTGCCTTATTGGAGTTGGAAGACCTTCAATTCCGACGCGGCCAACGCCACGCCATAGAGCGGGGTATTATCCATCAACCAGAAGCGTTTTTCTTGCCCGCCCAAGATCGGGTAGCCAATCGTCGGCGTCACGTTCGCATTCCCCAAGAAAATACCCGGTGCGCTCACAATCGCGCCAAAGGCTTCTTTGTTCACCATCGTCAATGACCAATTCGCCCCGGCTCCGGTCTGGATCACTTGCGCCCGGATAAAGTCATCGGTGCCGATTTCTCCGATGGTCGCATAGTAGGTGCCGACCGCAATCACGCCCCCGAAAATATCGGTCTGGACCGTGGCCCAATTGAGGGTTTGCGGATCGCGGCTTTGAATGTTGACTTGGAGAGTAGCCGGGGAAATCGTAATGTCCAAAAAGAACCGTGAAGTCCGGTGGGCCTGAACGTTGATTGCCGAGGACAGATAGGTAGCCGCGCCCCGGACGGCGGGCGTAAAAAGATTCGTGTCCAGGGTCGCGCCCGTCACCGATTGACTAGGATTCAAGAACAAGTAGCCCCGCGGCGTTTTGTTCGGAGCCAAAATCCGATTGGGCGTTGTGGTGATGGGAACGGTGAACGGCGTGAACGCATTCCCCAGCGTTTCAAGGGCGAATCGGTCGCTCTCCACTTTCGTCAAGAGCTTCAGATACCCTTCAACGCCAATCGGACTGTCCCCGCCTTCATAGAACGCTTGATAGTTCCGATAGCGGAAGACTTCAAGCGTTGTCCGTTGGCTCTTGGTGAGATCATCCGCAAGAGGCCGGTCGAGTTCATCGCTGAGATCAATCAACCGGCCCCCGTTGAACCGGTCGCGTGTCTGTCCACCCATCGGCTAGATCGCCTTTCGCGCCTTGAACGCTTGCACGTTCCCGAAGACCTTATAGCCCACGAACGCGCACCGAAGGTTATAGTTCACCGCGTTCAAATTCTGGACACGCATGGTCACGTTGGAGTTCGGGTCGAGCACTTGCGGCACCGGCCAAAAGAAGGGACGTTCCGCCGAGCCAAACCAATTGTCAATGTGCGTGTCGATGTTAGAAAACTGTCGGCCTGATCCTGAATCGACGATGTTCACCAAGAACGGCGCGTTTTCATGCGACACGACAAAGGTTGTCGCCGGAGCCGGAATTGTCACCGCTGTCACGGGCGTCAAGTTGTCGGTTGCCAAGGTCGCAATGTAGTTGGTTTCCACGATCACAAACGCGGAATCGTTTTGCACAATGAAACTGCCACTGGTAAACGTGCTCAACGTTGCCGGGAGATAGTCGATATTGAACGTGAAAAACGACAAATTGAATTCCCGCTTGACCCGTGCCACGGACGACAAGAGCCGGAAGGCAATCGCGTCTAGGACTTCATCGAGTTTTGAATCGGCCATAGATCCCTTATTTCTTCCCGGCAATCTCCCCCACCGGAACAGGGGCGCATCGTTGTGGGTGCTCCCGTGTCCCTTCTCCCGCTTTCACGGAAGAAGGGAACCGAGGCGGTTAGCAACCCGTGGAAGCGGCACAGGTTGCCGGGGTCCGACTAGAGGACTCTGCGATACAAGTACCCGTCAAGGTACGTGGTGATCGCCGTGTTGCCCCCGGCCAACGTCAAGGCCGCTGACCAGTTGTAGCGCACGAGGAAGTTCTGATTGTGCGGAATGGTCAACCCACCCCAGAAATTATTTCTGGAACGCGGGTCCGGCATGCCGTTCTGTGCCACTTGCACGGCTTGCGCGTTCGGTGCCGTCAAGGTGCCGTAGGCGGCAATCTTGGCGTTGATCCCCGCGCCCGCGGGACACATATAAATTTTTCCCTCGAAATAATTCTTTTGTGCCACGTTGAAGGACACGGCTCCGATAATCAGGTTATGCACGTCTTGCGCGGCCCCGGTCAACGGCGTCAAGGTAGCCGCAATCGCCAAGGCGGTCGGTGCCACATTCAGATAGGTCGAAATGTGGTAGAGATCATAGTACATGGGCGCGGGAATCTGTCCCGCCGCTTGCATGTTGCCGAGGGTCCGGTCGGTCGGCACCGATTGGAAGTTATCCATCTGTGTCGTAGTGCCGGACGTGTAGGTATTGGTATCAAACCAGATCCACGGAATGACTTCCCCCTGTGAGGCAAACAACGGCGTGATCGACTGTGCAAGTTCTTCGCGGGTCTTAAAATGCAGCAACCGTACATTAGGCATCGTATCCCCTTGCTTGCCTTATTATGGCGCAAGCGACCTACAGAGGTTTAGAAAACGACTTCATTGACTAGCCCGCATAGTTGTCGGACGGCAATTCCCCGACCTGATAATACGCACCCACGCCCCCATCGCCTTCGATGGTCCCCGCGCCCGGCAAGTAATAGGATTCCATTTCCGCCGCGGCCAAGGCCGGAACGAACGGCGACACAAAAGTTTTAATGGCATCCTGTGCCACTTCCAACGCCCCACCCATCAACAGCGATTCCTTCGCCCGTGCGCCCAACACCATGCCGCCCAAATAGGCCACGGCTACGGCTACCACGGCCTTGATTCCGATACGCGGCAAGTTCCCTTGAATCCCGATCATCGGCAACACGAAGCCCGCGCTGATCTTCGTCGCATAGTAGCCCCCGGCGACCATGGCGACTTCTTTCATAAAGCCCATCGACGGCAAGAGCGACCCCATACCCGGATTCCGCCGATAGTGTCGGCGGCTCGCATGACGGCGTACCTTGTGGCTCGACCGACGCCGACGCCCCGGATTGGCGTCATACCCGGCCATCGCCTTACGCGTCTTCCGTGAATAGCCAAGAGATCGCCGCCGCCTCTTTCTCGTGGTTGTCCGTTTTCTTCCGCCGCGCTTCGCCGCCCAATACCGGGCGAGTCCTGCGGGCATCCGTCCCTTTCGCCTACGTGATCGTTTCCGCGTTCGTGTCGCCATGGTCCTTTTTCCTTTCTTAGTCCGGTGCGGGTTTATCATCCACGCGCCTTCTGTTGGAAACATGAGGAGCCCCCTAAAAACGACAAAAGGCCAAGCCCCCAGTTGAGGCTTGACCTTCCTATCGCTAGCGGGACGCTTCCCGCCGACTAATAGAAGCTATGTACTAGACGAGGGAGAGCTTACCCGCTTCAGTGATCCGAAGCAAGTAATCTTTTTCTTGTCCCGTGCGTGAATTGATCCCCTTGACGAGCACCGTGCGCGGCTCTGCCAGATCCACGGTTAAGACATTATCTTGAAGCAAGATCCCGCGCCGTTGATAGTCCCGATTGAGAGCGGCCTTGTCGATGGTCACGAGATCGGGGTGCATCAGTCTACCTTCCACAACTTTGCGCCGACCGTAGAATGAATCAACAAGTCCCCGGAGTCAAGGGCTAAAATCTGTACGCCGGAATCGCGCTTGAAAGGATGATACCACAGCCCCCGGTGCTCGCCTTGCGTTTTCTCTGCCCGGATTTCCAGACAGCGATTATAGAGCACCCCGGCCACGGTTGCATTGATTCGCTTCGGCGGGTTCGCGTGACCGTTGCCGGGGTTGCCGATCACCGTAATTGGATTCTCGTTGACCGTCTTCCCGGTCAACCGCTTCACAATCTCCCGCGCTTCTTCTTTGTTCGGTCCACCCATCACGCCTACCATGGCATCAGGCATTTTGAGCGTATCCAACGCAATTTTCAGTTGGTGCCGATCAAAGACAGATCGCTCACGTCCTCGCGTCACCTTCGGATTCTTCCCATGCGTCCCGGCCAGATCGTTCGCTTGTCGGTTCGCCGCTATCAAGGCATGATCTAAGGTCGAATACGTCCCTAGCGACAACGCCGGGCTCGCCTGTGCCGTCAAGAACGTGCGATAGAGTACCCGCCACTCCCGCGCTTCCTTCTGAAGCACTTGGAACAGGCTCCCGATATTCCGGCTAAACGCAACGACATTCTTTCCCCCTAGCGGCTTCCATCCTTCTCGCCCTAAGTAGTCAATCAACATGGGCCACGAAGAAAAGCCGAGGGTTTCACGGTTCGGATTCTTCACCATCCGGGACCGGGACGCTTCCCCATGCAACCACGCTATCGTCTTGTGCTTCGTGATCCATGTGGCCCGTTGCCGGAGCCAGTCTTTTGTTTCATCATTGAACCGCCCGGACACGATCCCGGAAATCAGCGGGCCCGCTTCGATCCCTTCCCGCTTGAGCGTGTCTAGTTCCTCGTCAATCCGATCATTGTAAAACTCCAACAGCTTCGCCGCGCTATCCGCATGGGAAGCGGCATGGTAGACGTGATCGGACTTTTTGAAGTGCGGCAACCGGCGCACAAGAATTTTCACCGCATCGGAGCCATGCGCGGAAAGCGGAGACACCTGGACGTTGTACTTTGGAAATTTCTGGCGCGTGTTGTAGATCGGATCATCGACGCCGATAATCGCCCCGCCTTGGTAGCCGCCCGGATTGCGCGGCATTCCGGCAATGAACTTTTCAGGATGCTCCCGCCGTTCCTGTTGCAGCTTCGTATAGAAGGACTCTTGCACCGCCCCGCCCGGCCCAAAGAAGGCCGCTTCCGTGCGCGTCCCCGCCTTGCGGATCTTCGCCTTCTTCATCGACGCGGCCCACTTGAAGGCTTCCGGGCTTCCCTTGAAATACCTAGCCATCGGTGCGCCCTATCTGTTGGCCGACTTCAATGCCTTGCCGAAACGCATGAATCCAAAAATACAATTCCGTCTTTCCCATCCGCGGGCTCACGTCATGGCTTTCATTGTGGCTCACGAGCCGATAGCCCCCGTGTGATCCATCGAGCGAATAGTCAATTGTGTCACGAGTTTCCCGCTTCAGAATATCCACTAAGTTACGAAGCCGGGCCATGGTAATTTTCTCAGCCATCGCTAGGCGTCCTCCTCGTCGGCATCCTCGTCGGCATCCTTGTCGGCGTCCTCGTCACCGTCCTCATCACCGTCCTCATCACCGTCCTCGTCGCCGTCCTCGTCGCCGTCCTCGTCAAACTCCTCTAGGTCATCATCATCACAGGTATGTTTTTTCCGTCCCATCAATCACCCATCATGGTCTTCATGGCCTTCATCGCTGTAACAACTTGAACACACCACAAGCCCACACTCAGAGCAATACGCATCCACGTCTAGCGTTGTCTGACACTCCTCACATTCCGGGCCCATAGGAGAATCTTTAGCCGCTTCCGCCGTCGCCATCGTCTCCCGCTGTCGCTTGCCTTGCTGTCGCTTAGTCATAGAGCCACCCGAACAGATAGCAGACAATTCGCCCCCACGAGTCCCCGGTTACTGAACGGCAACGCCGAGGCCAAGAGGGGCGAGGGGAGGGAGCGTATTCAAGACCTTGCTCACTCGATTCGACCGCCCGGACTCGTTGCCGGAGAGATCGAACGCGGAAATTTCCCAACAGAGCGTTCCGTCAAACGGGGACAGATTCGCGTCCGTGAAGCTATTCACTTTTCCCACTTGTGCCGGAGCCCCATTCACCATCAACGGAGCCAACGGCCCGGACGCGGTACAGCTTTGATTGGCCCGGTAAAGCTTATACCCGGCAAGATCCGTTTCCGTGTTCGCTGTCCACGTCAAGACCGCATCCGCCGCCCATCCCGTTTCACAACACCACCCCAACAAAGTTGCGGCTAGAAAAAGACAACTCAACAGCGTTTTCATTTTCTCCCCCCTACCATCCGGGACAACATGGGCCCGAACAAAAAGAGGGCATAGGCCCCCACGCCAAACATTAAGATGGTGCCGATGTTGCCCGTGATCCCGGACAATCCGCCCCCGCCTAAGATCGAACCGGATTGCTCCAAGGCGACCGCTTGCGCGGGCGTCAAGATCCCGCGTTCCACTAAGGCCAACGTGTCCCGATGCTTCACCACTTGCGCCAAGTGCAAGGCCACGGCTCCCGCTACCGCAATCACCCCCGCACCGATAATCAACGGCGCAATGCCCAAATTCTGCGGAGCCCATGACGCGGGTACGACCATCCGAACTTTGTTTTCTAAGCTGGTTTGATCCTGAATCGACGTGGTGAGATCCGCAACCAATTGCGTGATCTTCATGCGATTCTCCGGCGTCATCATTTTCGATTCCACGAGCAACGCCCGCCCGTAGGCGTCTTGCAACACCCCGCGGGCGCGGAACAATTCAGCGACTTTTCCCTTGAGATAATCCAAGGCCCCTGTTGGCGTGTAGAACGTCATGGCCTACCGTTTCTTCATCAGCATCGGCACCACAAACAAAAGTGCCCCCCCGCCGATGATCCATGGGAGATAACTTGCCCAATCTATCCCGGCCAATCGGTAGCCCCATCCGGCTTGCTGCCCGGTCAACGGCATCCCCTTGTAGGTCGGATCAATGCCGAGCCGCCGCAACTTATCCACCGCCGATTCTAGTTGACCCGGAGACACCACGCCTTGAACCGCCTTGAGCGGATTGAATCGAATGCTTATATCTTGCAAGGCTTCCGGTCGATCCTTCCACAGCTGCACCGCCGACGTGACCGCCGTGACCGGATTCCACCAACTCGACGCGGGAGCCGTCACCATCGACGTAGCCGGGCCCGGCGTGTAGCTACTCGTCAAGGTCGGCACCTTGAACGCATCAAAGAGCCCGCCAAGCTGTTGACCCGGTTCAAGCGACATATCCACCGGAAGCGGGGTTCCCAACCACAACGCTTCTTCCGTTTCCGCCGCCGTGATCCCCGGTCGATCCATTTTCAAGGGCGCACTCCGACCAAACACCGCTACCGGCTTGGAGCCCACCGGAAACCCGCGCCGATTCTTCGGCTTCCGTCCCGGTTGCATCAAAAACTTTGCGGTACGCCGTGGAAACTTGCCCCGCGTCCATGTCTTCCGCCGTGTGATCGGCTTCACCTTGTCCGTGTCTGCGCCCATGTAATAGCTCATCGTGTCCCCTTTCCTATTTCTTCAAGAACAGCATTGCCACGACCGGCACCCCCACCAACAGCCCCAGCATAATCGGAGAGATTCCCCCTAGCATCGACGATCCGCCGCCCATGAATGCGGGAATCATCGACCCCTTCTGCATCGCCGTCGCCCGCGCCCGTGCCTCTTGCGCGGCAATCTCTGCCGCTTGTCGCTGTGCCGCCGCTTCCGCCGCCTTTTGCTTTTTCCTGGCTATGGCCTGTTGAGCCACCTGTAGCCCCGTGGTGAGAGCCAACGCAATCAACGGAAAGAATCCCACGTCATCCCCTAACGTCAATGACCGTGTGCTCCCGATTCGTCGCCGCGCTCCCCCGTTCGCGTAATACATAGTCTCCCTCTCCCCTTCGGCTATTTCTTTTTCATCAAGAGCATCAACACCACGGGCGCACCCACGAGGAGCCCCAACGTCAACGGCGACATGCCGCCCAACATGCCCCCTTCAGATCCTTCAGGTCCACCGGGCCCACCGCCCGCCCCCATCGGATCATCATACCCACCCGGAGCCGGGACAGAATAATCCCCCGCGCCGCCGCCTTTCGGCTTAAACATTGCCCCCATCCCCTTCAACACCTTCCCGGCACCCTGTCCAACTTTTTTCAATAACTTGCCGCCCTTCTTGAGTGCATCAGGTACAAGAAGAACGGGAAATGCAAACTTTGCCACCTTGAAGATTTTTTTGAACTTGAACCCACCCAGCCCGCCGTCATCTTCCCCTTCGTTCATCATCCAATAGGGTTGACGCCGCCGACGCAACGCCCCCACTCCTCGCACCACCCGGAGCGGGCTCCGTTGCCATTGCACGGGCCCACGGCCACGCATCCGAACCCGCTGGACGGGACTAACAAGGGACGCTCTCCGGGACGCTCGCACTTGTTCCACGGGCCCATTCAAATAGTACACGGTTACACCTTCAAGGAAATTCGACGCCGGGCGTCAAAGGGTTTCAGACCAAAGCTCACGGTCGGATCAATCGGCACTCCCGCCACTTCGGTATAGACATGGTGAATTCGATCTGTGCGGCCCGCGGCGTGAAAAATCGGTTGCATGCCTATCGACTTTGCCAAGGCCGCTACGTACATGCTCATATCGTCGCAATCCCCATAGACCTTCCGCCCTTCCGCAATCGCTTTAGCAATCGTCGCCGGGTTCGTCAAATGTTCATGCCGGAGCGGATCGGGAACGTACCGCATATGGCCCCGGACCCATTCCCCAATCGCCACCGCCGCCGCCTTCGGATTCCGCCGACCAACATGCTCCGTCGCTCTTGTCGCATGTTGACGAATCAGCGGGTCGGCTATGGCTTGGTTCGTCATCGTTCGCATCAAGCCCATAGTTTGCACAATCCCCGCCGTGCCGGGCAATTGCGGAACGGTTGCCGATCCCACGCCGATCTGTGAACCACGAACCAACCATAGAACAATGAGCCCCCCGATAATCCACGGCCACATGGTTAGACGTACCCCCGCCGTGCCAGCATAGGCCGGAGCACCAAAAGATACAAGACCCCAATCAACACAATAATCCCCGCCGCGCCCATGGTCGGCTCAATCGACACGGGCATCCACCGCCCGAACTTTTCCCAGTAGTCTTTCAGTTCCCGGATCGGTGCCGCGCTCAATTGAAAGTGTGGCCGGTCTGGATCGCTCCACCGCCCGCCCCATTCAAGGCCGAGGGATTCCCCTAGAAGCCCCACACGCGGCCACAGGGCCCCGCTAGGGTTCCAATCGACTTGCGCCTTATACTCTTGCGGGACCACATCGAAGGCGAGCCCGTGATTATGAAACGATAGTAGCGCGGAGGCTTTTGTTACCCCCGCGCCACTTTTCAGGAGAGCGTCTTGTTCAGAGGCGGAACGGTAGGCGGAAACGATTTCAAGATTGATTCCTTGCTCCCGTCCGAGTTCAACTAGCCTCGTCGCCAGGGGTTGCACCGCTGGTTGAAGGGTTTGAATCCGTGCCAGGTTGTATTGACCGAACGCCATGGCCTAGTTCTTCGTTCAAGGCTTCCAGCAACATACTGCGGAGCGTTTCCCACCACGCTTGTTGAGCGTAAATGGAAACATCCATCTTTGCCAGGTCTTCTAAGCAACCCGGCTTCATCAACCACGTTCGCAACCGATCATAGCCGAACGCCGGTACTTGGTCAAGAATCATATCGGCATACACGGACGGATCACCGTTGACACTCGCGGCCTTGACGAGAATCGGCAAATACCCCCGAAAGGTTTCTAGCAGCATGGCGTCCTCATTCTCCGGTTGTGGCGGCTCGACCGGCACCGCGGGCGGCTCCTGGACAATCGGCGCACCGGGCCCCGGAACTCCGGGCGGCTGTATCCGTTTCCCGCTTGGTGCGGGAGCCGGAGCCGGAGCCACGGGCCCCTTTGTCACCGCTACGTGAATCGTGTCTACCATTTTCATTAAGGGCTCTTTCAGTTGCGCCAAGGCAAAGAGCCACGGATTTCCGCCGCTCCCATCCCCGCCCCCTTGAATCAACGGCACAATCTTTTCCACGAGTGAAAACACTTGTTCCGTTGCTGCCGGTGCCGCGGGCGCGGGCTTAAACATTTCCAACATCATTCGCATTTCTTCCCGCGCTTCGCGCCGTGTCTCTGCCATGATCCGCAACATATCAAAGGCTGACACCGCTTGCGGCTGTGCCGCCGCGTCCGGGGATTGCGGCCCGGCGTACCGATAGGCTTCCGCTGGATCTTGTTCCGGTTCAGACACGGGCGGCTTGACGAAATTCTTTGGCTCCCCTTCAATGTCAAACTGGTATCGCTTATAGGTGCCGTCCTTCTTCTTCCACCGGCCAAAGTACCGGCCCCCGCCGAAGCGTTCCTGAATAATCAACTCATTGAAATCTTCACGGGCCAACCCGCTCAGAAACTTCGGACGCCCGCCGTAGTCGCTCGACGTGCGATACAGCTTGATCATCCGCTCCCCTTCAGCAAAGTCACGGGCGGCTTCTTCAATCGCCGTATCGTCGGCGTCCTTTTGTTCGTCAACCGGCTTCTCGTCAAAATCATCGGTAATAATCGTTTTCTTTGAACGGCTCATAAGGAATGCCCTTTCTCGTCCCATTTATAAAATCCACAAATCCGATCACAGTTCAAACAGGTCCACTCCCGCTTGACCGCGGTATTCCCCGAAGGGACATAGTGATGCTCGCACGTATCCCGCCCGCCAATATGGTAGCGGCTCCGCGGGTCCACGTCTTGCGGCACAGAAATCAATTTCTTCAACATCGACGCGCTCACTGTTGCCCCCGCTTGACCATGAACAGAAAAAATTCCACACACAGCAAGCCCACCCCACCCACGAACACGCCCGCAATGAAGTAGAACCATTCCATCACCGCCGCCCGCCCTGAATCACGCTTTGCCGTTGCGCCCGCTCCAAGTCTTCCCGGCCTATCCGTTGCGCCGTCAACACGATCAACGCCCGCCCCCACTCCCCCTGTAACACAAACGTACTGATCCCCTGCACGACTCCGAGGATCACGCTATCGTCGGCCTTGGCCCGTGCATTCAAACGCCCGTAGGCCGCTTCCACTTCCGGGCCTACGTCATCCGTCCCACAATGCACGGACTCGACAATATGGGAACTGAGCGGCACCCGCTCATCCCCGTTGCTCCCCTCTTTCAACTTATGCTCGCTCATAAATGGCTTCCCCTTTGCAATTGCACCCGTGGATCGTCACCCGCTAACATTTCCATCCTCGACCAACCCATGCAGAGCCAATACACTTTTCTCTGAAAGGCGGAATTGGCCGGGCCCCCTTCCGGGTTCCAAATCGGCAACACCGATTCAGACCGATCCGGGAGCCAACACCACCGGCCCGTGATAAACTTGAAGTCCCGGATCGTCGGCCCGGAAACACGCGGGCGGGTCATCGCTTTCCGCGCCCGCGCTTGACTCGTTTCAAAATCTTCCCGGTCCATTTCGCCCTATTTCTTGCGGATAATTTCCGGCGGCAACGCCACGCCCGGATCTTCTTTCAGGATAATGGCAGACTCGATTATAATTTTCATCGCATCGGTAGGGTCCACGTTCGACTGTATGCCGTACACCCCAATCACCGCCGTTTCCCGTAGCTCAACAAAACTCGCACAGACCACACAGGCCACATCAATCTCACACATCGCCTCAAGCAATCGTCTAACCAGATCCTTCGCAATCCGTTGCTGTGTCGCTTCGCCCTCTGTCATGGTTCCACCACACCAGAACTCCCTGGCGGGCTACAGTGAAAACATACTTGTGACCGTGGAAGCTTCCCCCGATTCTTCGCGTTCCGCGTCATTCGCGTCCGATGCCCACAGGCCAAAACAAGCACGTACTCATACGTCGAAACCCGTTCAATGCTCTGCATCACTTCTTCCCGCTTCAATCGCCATTGCCGCCCGAACAATGTCATATCCTGGACCCCCATACCCGCCCCCTTTCAATCCGGCTTCCGATGTTGCGGCCACAGCAACATCGCCGCCGCCGCTTCATAGGCCCCGGCTATCTTTTGGGGATTCACGCCCACGCTTTCCGCCCGCATTGCCCACGCAAGAACCGCCGAGGGTGCCGAAACGTCCCGGCCCCGTAAAATAAAAATCGGCTCTGCCCCTCCACCGCTCAACGATAACCGCTCCAAATACACCCGCCCATCTTCCACAGTCATACTCATTCCGTCCCCCTTCCCGGCTCAATGCCCCCGTCCCGGTGCCGTCGCATGCCTTGCAATAGTTCATCAGCATGATCCGCACAGATCCCATGCGTGATCGGTTCCCCGCTCGCTTCCAACGCTAAAATCTCCGGGGTCGGCGGGCACCACGCGCACACGCTTCGCAACGGTTTCATATAACTCCCCTTTCCCACAGGTCAACCCTTCACTCCCCTTGCACCGGGGACCGGCTGAGATCGACCCCCGGCGTAGCATTCAACCGTTCTAGCGTCCACCGCTCTAGCAATCTCTCAGCGGAACAATTCTCTTTCACCGCTAGATGCTTCAACCACCAACAGGCCCGAACCGGCAACTCTATCCTTATGACCACAATGCCAATATATTCCATTGTCTTTTCTCTGTCCCTTTCGCTGTGAAACAACGGGCGGCGGGAACCGACCCATTCACGACCCATCCCCGCCGCGCCGCCGCTGAACGTGACGGCTAAGAGCGTTCAGACTCCCCACCGCCATGTCCCCTGAGATCATCAGGGTTCAACTAGGCTCTTAATCTCAGGCATCAGACTCCCCCCCTTCACTCCCCTTGCACCGGGGACCGGCTGAGATCGACCCCCGGCGTAGCATTCAACCGTTCTAGCGTCCACCGCTCTAGCAATCTCTCAGCGGAACAATTCTCTTTCACCGCTAGATGCTTCAACCACCAACAGGCCCGAACCGGCAACTCTATTCTTACACCGTTCACAGACATTGCACCCCCTAATGATCTTTCGCCGTCAATTCTTCCAACCGCTTCAAGTCAATAATGGCATAGGACCGCCCTACCCCTTTCGCGTAGACCCGATCCGCCAACCGCCGTAACCGTACCGCCTTCCCGAACAATGTTGGCACACGAGCAAACGTATTCATCAACCACCCATCCGCCCACATTTTGAACGGCGTTTTGGCGTCATCCAACATCACCCCATGCAACAGCGGGCTATCCGCCTTGGCTATATGCTCCATTTGTTCAAAGATACAATGAAACGAGGCCCCGATTTCCAGCTTCACCAATACCGTTCCGTCTTCAGGAGCCGGAACCTGAACCTCTGCCAGCACTTCATCCCGTGACAGTTGTACTTCCGCTTCCCCGCTTCCCTTGATAACCAACTCCTTGCCCATACTGTCCCCCTTCCGCCTTCTCTTGAAAGTGTAAACTGATAATAATAACCGCCGCCCGATCATCGGACAGTCCGGCCCCTTTCGCAAACCGATGGAACTTCACATAGAGCGATAATGGTAAGGACACCATCACCCGATGCCGCTGAATCGCCCGCACCTTGCCCATACGTACCCCCTTTCTCCTTACAATATGATACAACGTGAAAACCCTGTCAAGCTTCCGGGGTTAAGGCCCGGCGCAACCTGTATTGCTGGATCAATGTCTTCATTTCACCATGCTTTGAGTAGCCACGGCACCCCGGACACAGGAACACACGAGGAGCAAAACGAAAGCATACCGCGTCACAGAAATGGGACGCCTTACACGCCCGGCATTCTTCGCCCAAATATACCGGCGTCCCGAAGCACTCCCATTGCTCTACAACTTTTGAATCAGCCATTGCTCCGCTTCCCGTTCCGTCAAGCCCATTC
>Ga0315274_10005586_pt1 | contig 18382 bp, 13 predicted proteins | sample YL17G02_20_MG_FD_203700 | JGI IMG/M metagenome (GOLD analysis project Ga0315274, IMG submission 203700) | Sediment microbial communities from Yellowstone Lake, YNP, Wyoming, USA - YL17G02_20 | ecosystem: Environmental > Aquatic > Freshwater > Lake > Sediment | place: USA: Wyoming | collected...
CTGAGACCACATCCCAACCAAGAACCAGTGTCAGGTGCGTTTGGGGCGGGCCGCCCTCGGCCGACACGACCTGGTCGTCCTCGAGGTGATACAGGTCCATCAAATACCTCACGGCAACTAGCGCCGGCGAGTAGACGTACAGTCGGGAGCGGTCGAGCGCCCCTTCGTCGCGATCGCCGTACGCTGTGATGACGGCGCCCTGGTTCTGCAAGAAGCTTGCTGTCTGGCCGGCCAAACCACTCAGAGCTGTGGCGTTCTCGACACGCATCCCGACGTTGGCGAGTGGCTGGCCCTCCCCAAGGCGCGGGCCGAACAGCTCCCGGACCAGAGCGCTGATTCCCGGCCAGTCAGGCAAGAGCACGTAGGCGCCGGTGTCCGTCACGTAGTTGGCCGCGAGCTTCTCGTCTAGGACGCGGTTGTCGAGCGCGAGGTCCTGCATCTCGCGCACCAAGCCGGCGAGCGCCAACGCCATGTCCGGATCGGCATTCGTCTCGATTGCGTCGCTCAGCGCTGGCACCAGGCGCGGCAGCCTCGGCAACGCCTGTGGGCTGAGCGCCTTGCCGAGCGCCGCTCTGACGATCTGCTGCTGCCTGCGCGTACGCTCGAAATCGGAGCTGCCGTGGCGGGTGCGCGCGTACTGTAGGGCGCGCTCTCCGTTCAGGTTCTGCTCACCGGGCTCGAAGCGGACCGTCATCGTGCCGTAGTTCGCGTCCGGGTACTCATAGTCCACAATCTCATCAGGGACATCTACGGTGACGCCGCCCAGGGCGTCGATAATGCGCTCGAACCCCTGGAAATCGACAGTGGCCCAGTAGTCGACGGGCACGCCGAAGTTATAGGTGATGCTCAAGGCCGCCAGTCCTGGTCCTCCAGCGGCTACGTCGTAGGCCTGGCCGCGGAAGAAGGCGGTGTTGATGCGCCCCTCGCCGTAGCCGGGGACGTTGACGATCAGGTCGCGAGGGATGGAGAGCAATGACACGCTCTTGACCTCGGGGTCGAACATGGCCAGCATGATGGTATCGCTCCGCGAAGGGCCCTCTTCGCCGTCCCGCTTGTCCGTGCCGAGCAGGAGCAGCGTCACCGGCTCGTTGCGCGTCCACTTGGGTAGCCGCGGGCCGAAGATGGCGGAGAGCGGGCCGGCCTGAGCGTCTCGCCGGGCGACGGCGATCGCGGCGCCGATGGCGAAAGCGAGCACACACAGAGCCACAAGGCAGCCCAAGGGGAAGGCGGATCGTCTGCGTTGTTGTCTCATCGTCCTCTTGGGGCTTCCTTTGCCGAGACGCGTGGCGCCACGGTGGGGAGTATTGCCGGCCAGCGGCTGGCTGGTTGCAAGATGTGTGCCCGGCGGCGCCGTGGCCGGCCAAACGTGCCAGGGCTATAATCGCCTGACGGGAGCCAGGAGCCAGGAGCGACGCCCGCCTGGCCCGCCACAGCTCGATCCCCAAACTATCGACCAGGAGAGACTGTACATAATGCAGAGATCGGCCGCCACTGCTCTTCGAGAAGGCTTGCAGCGGCACCTTGGGGAATGCGCCTGAAACACGGCTCAGCTCCTGGATACTGGCTCCCGGCTCCTGGGTCCCGCCCACTTCCTCACCTCGGGGCAGGCAGATGAAGGGCCGAGCTTGGAGCCTCTTCGCGCTCACGGCCTCTCTCGTGCTATTCCTGATCTTCGCGCTTGCCGAGGCCGAGAACAGACAGCTTCTGCGGATGCCTACCGGCACGACCAGAGCGCTCGTCCCCGCGGCCGTGCAGTCCGACCGCCTCGACTGGGCCAAGAACGGGGACTTCTCTCGCCTGGAGGCGGGGTCGAGCGCCCCGCCGCTGGATTGGCAGGTCTTCGAGGTCACCTCTGTTGGGGCCCGGCTGCTGCGAAGCCAGGGTGAGTCGTTCCTGCGCCTGGATTGCGGCGAGCGCCTGTGCATCGCGGGTTTTTGGCAGCGTCACGCGAACCTGCCGACGGGAGAGTACCTGCTCGAGGCAGAGGTCTTTCTGCGGTCGGAGCAAGGCGGCGCCAGCGCCCGCATTGGCTACGACGCTCGTGGAGGCGTTGACGCGACGGACGATGAGGTCCATTGGTCGGGGGCGGCCGCTTCGGATGGGTGGCAGCGACTCAGCCTGGGCTTCCGGCACGAGGCGGGGCCGGCTACAGTCTTCATCATCTTCGACCGACTGGATGCGACCGCGGAATGCCGGCTCGCTGCCGCGCGGCTGTTCGGGCCCGCGGCCCAGACCGATGCGACGGGTGAACCTCCGCCGATCACCGTGCAGGCGGTCCGAACTGAGCCAAAGGTCCTGGAGTTGCGCGCTCTCTATGTGCGGGCGGCGGACCTGCACTGGAGCGGACCCGAAGAGCTGCAAGCCGTGGCACACGCTGCTGCCGCCTCAGGCTTCAACGCGATCTACTTCCAGGTACGCGAGCAGGGCTATGCCTACTACCGCTCTGGCTTGGAGCCGATCGCTCCCGTGCTGGCAGGCGCGGACTTCGACCCGCTGAACGAGATGGTGCGTGCCGCTCACGACTCCGGCCTGCAGGTGCACGCTTGGGTGGAAGCGCTGCCCACCTGGCGGGACGGGGCCGCGCCGCCGCCTAGCTCGCCGGAGCACCTCTACAACCTCTTTGTGGCCCGCTACGGCACGTCCTGGATGCAGGCGCGCGCTCCGGCGTTGCAGGGGAAGCGAGGGGAGGTGCTCTATGCCTCTCCGGCCAACGAGCAGGTGCGCCTGTACCTCACTTCGCTCTGTGCTGACATCGCCGCCCGCTACCAAGTAGATGGGCTGCATCTAACCGACGTCGGCTACGCAGGTGGCGAGTACGGTGCCAGCGATCCTGGGTTCCTGGCGGCGCAATCTCAGCGGCCGACGCTGACACTCGCCGAGTGGCGGGCCGGTCAGGTGTCGGCGCTCCTCGCCGCCGTCGCCGAAGCAATCGCCGGTGTTCGCCCGCGGGCACAGCTTTCGGTAGGCGTCTGGCCGCCAGTGCGCGACGACTCGGGCTCGGGTGCGACGCAGGGGTACGCCGAGTACGGGGAGGACGCGCGCGGCTGGCTCTCTGCCGGCTTGGTCGACGCCATAGTGCCGCTGCTCTTCCGGCAGCCGGACGAGCAGGCACCGGAGCGCCTACGCGCACTCGTCGCCGGATACGCGGCTGAGTCACGCGGCCGCTTGGTGGTGGTGGCTTTGGGCGCAGAGAACGGAGGCTTCTCCGACTTGGCGAGCAGCCTGGACGCCGCAAGGCAGGCCGGAGCCGACGGCGTAGCGCTCTTCTCCTACGGAGCGTTGGAGCGGCGTGGCTTCTGGGAGGAGCTGGCCGCGGGGCCGTTCGTCCAGCCCGCGGCTCCACCGCCGCTGCCCTGGCAATGATCCGCGCTCGCGCCGCTTCACTCTATACCGACCCTAGCCCGCTGTAGGAGACATTCGGCGCCTGCCAACGTGTCCCAGGCGCGGTCTCCGGCAGTCGGAGGGCCTTTGCCGCGACCTCCACCCCTTGGTAGAATGCAACTAGAGGGGAGCGTGGCGAAGATGGGGCAAGAGACTCTGTACCTCAAGTGGCGGCCCAAGGACTTCGACGATGTCGTCGGCCAGTCACATGTTACGCGCACCCTCAAGAACGCCTCCCGGTCGGGGCGCATCGCTCATGCCTACCTGCTCTCCGGCCCGCGCGGCACGGGCAAGACCTCCATCGCCCGCATTCTCGCCAAGGCTCTGAACTGCCAGGCGGAGCCCGAGCGGCGCCCGTGTAACCAGTGCCCCTCGTGCCTTGCCATCGGTCAGGGACGCTTCCTGGACTTGATCGAGATTGATGGAGCGTCGAATCGCGGCATTGAGGAAATGCGCGACCTGCGAGAGAAGGTGAACTTCCGGCCCAATGAGGGCCGCTACAAAGTCTACATAATCGACGAAGTGCACATGCTGACGCGAGAGGCATTCAACGCTCTGCTCAAGACGCTGGAGGAGCCCCCCGAATACGTTGTCTTCGTGTTCGCCACAACAGAAGTCTGGCGGGTGCCGCCCACGATCCGCTCGCGGACGCAGCGCTTCGACCTGCACCCGATCAAGTTGGAGTTGGTCGAGTCGCGTTTGAGGCACATCTGCGAGGCGGAGAGCATAGGGCGCGACGACCGAGTTCTGGCTATCATCTCCCGGCAGGCAACGGGCAGCCTGCGCGATGCCATCAGCATGCTGGACCAGATCGCGTCTATCGGCGAGGGTGTGCTGACGGCGGAGCTGGCGCGCTCGGTGCTGGGCACAGCGCCGGACCAGGCTGCTGAGCACCTTATGGCCTTCCTCCTCGACCGCGACCTGGTACCGGCGCTGGAGCTAGTCAGTCAGCTCGTGGCCGAGGGCTTCGACATGCGCCAGTTCTCCCAGGACGTGCTGGAGTTGGCGCGCGCCGTGTTGCTCCTGCGGCTGGGGGTACGGCCGGAGGTGGACATAGCCTCCGAGACGCTGGCTCACCTTAGCGACATTGGCCAGCGACACCCACCAGAGACGCTGCTGCAGCTCACTCGCGTCTTTGGGCAGGCCGCGGAGCAGGTGCGCTCGGGGCACTTGCCCCAGCTACCGCTGGAGCTAGCTCTCGTTGAGGCGAGCAACCAGTTAGCGGGTGCCTTAGTCCCGCCCCCCAAGGCGGGAGCGACGCCCCAAGCCGAGGCGCGCTCGGCGCCGGCTCGGCGCCCGGCGTCAGCGGCGCAGCCGGTGGCCCGACGGCCGACCGCATCGACGCAGCCGCGGGCCGGCCCGACTCAGCCGGCCGCGGGGGCTCAGAGCGCGGTGACGCTGGAGAGGCTGCGCAAACTCTGGCCGAAGGTGGGAGCCAAGGTGCAGCGGCGCGACCGCACGCTGGAGCCGTTGCTGCGCTCCGCGGAGCCGGTAAAGCTCGAGGGCAGCGTGGTAACGGTGGGATTCGCCTACCCGTTTCATCGCTCTTGCTATGCAAGTGCCCTGGAGCTGGAGGTCCTGCTGCAGGCGTTGCGAGAGGTGGGCGGGCAGGCACTGGAAGTAGAGTGCGTTGTCGCGCCACCGGGCGTCCCCGCGTCCGAGGTCTCGCTAGCCGAGACACCCAATGCGCTCAAGGATGCGTCGCTCGAGGAGGACCCGCTGTACAAGGCGGCCATCGAGTTGGGCGGCACAGTGAAGCTGGTGGAGTAGGAGGCGCGGGTGGCAAAGAAGAGCGGCAAGCGCGCGATGCCCGTGCGAGCCAAGATCGGCGGCGCCGGTGGTGGGGGCAAGGCCGGCCAGATTCAGCGGCTCCAGGCCGACATGGCCCGCATGCAAGAGGAATTGAACGAACGCACGACGACCGCAAGCGCTGGCGGCGGAGTGGTGCAGGTGACGGTCAACGGCAACCAGGAAGTGAAGGAGCTGCGACTGGCGCCCGAGGTCGTGGACCCCGAAGATATCGAGATGCTGCAGGACCTGATTGTGGCTGCCGTGAATGAGGCGTTGAGCAAGTCGCGAGAGTTGATGGCGCAACAGTTCAGTGGCCTTACCGGTGGCCTCGGATTGGAAGGGATGTTCTGAGTGGCGCTCGTCAGCGAGCCCATCGCGAACCTGATCGAGCAGTTCAACCGTCTGCCGGGAATTGGCCCCAAGACGGCTTCTCGCTTGACGTTCTACCTTCTGCGAGCCTCCAGGGAGCAATCGCAATCACTCGCGCAGGCGCTCGGCGAGCTGAAAGAGCGAACCATTCTCTGCTCCAGATGCTTCAACGTTGACGTCAATGACCTCTGCGCCGTCTGCCGCGACGTTTCCCGCGACCAGAGCATTATCTGCGTCGTGGAGGAGCCACTGGACCTGGTGGCCATCGAACGCAGTGGCCGCTACCGCGGTCTCTACCACGTGCTTCACGGCGCCATCTCGCCTGTGGAAGGGGTGGGGCCGGAAGAGATCAAGGCGCATGAGCTGTTGGCTCGGCTGCGCGACGGCACAGTGTGCGAAGTGCTTCTGGCGACCAATCCCAACATGGAGGGCGAGGCCACGGCCATGTACCTGGCCCGACTGATCAAGCCTGTCGGCATCCGCGTGACGCGCTTGGCGCGTGGCCTGCCCATGGGTGGTGACCTGGAGTACGCGGACGAGATCACCCTCGCTCGGGCCATCGAGGGCCGCTCCACGATCGAGTAGCCCCGCCGCGATCCTCACAGCCGACTCCAGGTGGGAGCCAATGTTGCAGGCCATCCTTGTCGACCTCGACGACACGCTCTTGCAGTCCGACAGTGAGCGCTTCATGCGCTCCTATTTCACCGCCCTGAGCGAGCGCCTGGGCAACCTGGGCGACGCGCTCGAGCTAGGGAGCTGCCTCGCCTACGCGTCCGACCACATGGTGTGCCGTGAGCATCCGGAGCAGTCAAACGCCGTGGGCGACGGCATCTGGACGTACTCCTTCTGTCGGGAGTCCCCATTGCCGCTGCCGAAGGCTGCTGACACCGCCGGAGACCCCTTCGTGCTGGTGCAAGTGCTGCGCCACCGAACGCCGCGCGGGATGCGACGCGACCAAACGGGGCGGCAATGACCGTAGCGGCTGCCCTTGACATTCACGGCATCATCCCGGCGATGGTCACGCCGCTGCGCGATGAGCAGGTGAACGAAGAGGCCTTGCGGCGTGTGGTGGACTACCTCGTGGGCGGCGGCGTGCATGGCATCTTCGTCACCGGCAGCCAGGGCGAGTTCTACGCTCTTGAGCCGGATGAGCGCCGCCGCGTCTGGGAGGTCACGCTGGAGCAGGTAGCCGGCCGGACGCCGGTCTACGCCGGCACGGGCGCGGTGAGCACGCGCGAGGCGGTGCGCCTGGCAATTATGGCCGAGAAGGCCGGTGTGGCGGCAGTTTCCGTCATCACGCCGTACTTCATCACCCCCTCGCAGACAGAGTTGTACCGTCACTACCGCGCGGTGGCTGAAGCAACGTCGTTGCCGCTGTTGCTCTATGGGAATCGAGATCGCACCGGCGTACCGCTGAACGTGGAAACGGTAGCGCAATTGGCCGAGCTACCCAGCGTCGCGGGCATCAAGGACTCCAGCGGCGACATGACTCTCCTGGCCGAGTACGTCCGGTGCTGTCCTAAGCGCTTCGCGGTGCTCGCCGGCCGCGACACCCTGATCTATGGCGCGCTCTGCTATGGTGCTGCCGGCGCCATAGCCGCCACCGCCAACGTTGCACCCCGGCTCGTCGTCCGCATCTATGAGCGATTCGCCGCTGGGGACATGCAGGGAGCCGCGTTGGCTCAGCGCGATCTGGCGCCGCTGCGCCTGGCATTCGGCCTCGGCTCCTTTCCCGTGGTGATCAAAGAGGCGCTCGACATGATGGGTTTCGAGGCTGGACCGGCGCGTGCGCCCGTGGGGCCGCTGTCAGAGGCGCAGCGGGCTGAGTTGCGGCGGGTGCTGGCCGACATGGGCATGCTCGACGAGAAGGCGCGAGGTGCGATCACGCCTTAGGCACGGCATCAGGCTCGGTCTCCTCCTAGCCATGTGCGCCACCGCGGCGGTCCCGGCGGCGCTGGTCGCCGGGTCGCTCTGGGACTTGCCCAACCCACGGGCGCTCGCCGCGGCCGCCCCGCCTGCTAGCACGCTCATCCTCGACCGCGAGGGTCGGCTGCTCTACGAAGTGCTGCCCCCCGATAGCGGGCGCAATCTGCCGCTGGCTCTCACCGATATACCGCTCTACCTGCGGTTGGCGACTATGGCCACTGAGGATGCTGAGTTCTACCGCCACCCGGGTCTCGACCTACGCGCCATCGCCCGTGCCCTCTATTACGACCTGCGCTATCGCCGTGTCGTCTCCGGTGGCAGCACGATCACGCAGCAGGTGGCGCGCAACCTACTGCTGCGCGAGGAGCGCGACGAGCGCACGCTGCGGCGGAAGCTGCGCGAGGCGGCGCTGTCCCTGCTGATCGAGGCGCGCTACAGCAAAGACGAGATCTTAGCCCTCTACCTGAATAGCACCTACTACGGCCGGCAGGCCTATGGCGTTGAGGCGGCAGCTCAGGCCTTCTTCGGCAAACCGGTGAATGGGCTGGACCTGGCAGAGAGCGCCTTCCTGGCCGGGCTACCTCAGGCGCCAGCCATCTACGACCCGAGCCTGGGCGAAGCCTGGCGGGAACGCCAGCAGATCGTGCTGGGCCTGATGTCGCGCCAAGGGTACGTCCTTCCGGAGCAGGCCGAGGCGGCTTGGAGAGAACCGCTGGCCATCGTGCCGCCGGGTTACGGCATCCGCGCGCCCCATTTCGTCACCTATGTGCGCCAGCAACTGAGCCACATCCTGCCTGCCGAGCTCGCCCAGGGTGGCGGCCTGCGGGTCTACACCACGCTCGACTTGCCGGCGCAAGAGCGGGCGCAGGAGCACGTGCTGCGGTCGCTGGAGCGCATCAACGACCCTCAGTTCGCCGAGGGCGGCGCCAGGGCGGAGAATGCCGCGGTGCTCGCTCTGGATGTGGAGAGCGGCGCCATCCGCGTCATGGTGGGCAGCCCCGACTACTTTGATGACAGCGTTGACGGCGCCGTCAACGGCGTGCTGGCACTGCGCCAGCCGGGGTCGGCCATCAAGCCCATCACCTACGCCGCCGCCTTCGAGCGCGACTACACTCCGGCCACCATGGTAGCGGACGTGTTGACCACCTTCCAGACAAGGGAGGGCGAGCCCTACGTGCCGCTCAACTACGACCTTACCTTTCACGGGCCCGTGCTCCTGCGCGAGGCACTCGCCTCCTCCTACAACGTCGTGGCAGTCAAAGTCCTCGATCACATCGGCCTGCCGGCGATGCTGGAGATGGCGCGGCGTCTGGGCATTACGACGCTCGACTCGGTGCGGTCGCTTGGCCTGGCGGCAACTCTCGGTGGCGGGGAGGTCAGCCTGCTCGAGCTGACGAGCGCCTACAGCGTCTTTGCCCGCGGCGGCGAGGCGCTCCCGCCCTACGCCATCGAGCGTGTGACGGACGTGAACGGCAATGTTCTCTGGGAACACGAGACCAGCCGGCCGCGTCAGATACTCACTCCGCAAGTGGCATACCTTATCACGGATATTCTGAGTGACGATAAGGCGCGCATTCCCACCTTCGGCGAGGGAAGCATCCTGGCCCTGTCGCGCCCGGCGGCGGCAAAGACAGGCACTACTACTGACTCGCGCGACAACTGGACGATCGGCTATACACCGCAGATCGCCGTCGGCGTCTGGGTCGGTAACGCCGATGGTGGTAGCATGGGTCATATCTCAGGCGTTGCGGGTGCTGCGCCTGTCTGGCGCGACGTCATGGAGATGATGCTCCGCGGCCTTCCCACTGAGCCCTTCCGGGAGCCGGCTGGGATCGTGCGACGGGAGGTGTGCGCGCTCAGCGGCCTGCTACCCGGACCCAATTGCTTGCGGCGCCGCCGCGAGGTGTTCGTCGCGGGCAGCGAGCCGCGGCGCACCTGCGACTTGCACGTTGCCTACGACATAGACGCGCGCACGGGCTACCTAGCCGACTCGGAGACGCCGCGCGAGGCGATCGTGCGGCAGGTGTTCGTCCTTCTGCCGCCAGAGGCGCTCGCCTGGGGCGAAGAGCACGATATCCCCCGTCCACCGCGGCCACGGCCGGGAAGCGAGTTGGCGTCTGGCGATGCGCCGGCAACGGTGGTCATCACGCAACCGCCCGACAACGGGAGCTTCGCCCTGGTCGCCGATCTACCGGCCTCGTCCCAGCGCATCGCTGTCGAGGCGCAAGTAGCCGGCGACATCGCTATAGAGAGTGTGCGACTGCTGGTCGATGGCCGGGCAGTTGCTGAGCTGCGGGCGCCGCCCTATCGTGTGCCCTGGACGCTTAGCGCGGGCGAGCACGTCTTCACCGCTGAAGCAATAGGCGTCGACGGGCGCCCGTTCCACAGCGATGGAGTGCGCATCTTCGTGCATCAAGGGTAGGGTGGGGCGATCCCGCCCCCTACCGGCATCGGCACGCGTGTGCTATACTCCCCCCGCTGTCGGAGGTCACGTGAGCCGCGAACCCGAGTCAATGCTGGCGCTGGACATTGGCAGCGCGTATGTGAAGGCCGTGCTCATCGACCGCGTTGGGGACGTCCACCGCTTCATTGCTCGCGGCACCGCCCCTCAGATGGCGGCCGTCAACCAGCAGATGTCGCTGGCCGATCCCGTGCTGGCTGCCTTGCATGACCTGGAGCGGCTCTCCGGTCGCAGGTTGGTCGGTGGGGACGAGCTGCCCATCATCCCGGAGGAGTTGGGTGCGGGGGTGGACGCAGTGGCCGGCACTTCCGGCATGCTGGGCGTACTGAACGTGGCCATCGCGGCGCTAAGGGACGACGCCAGCCTGCGTCTGGCGGAGGCCGCCCTGCACTCGGTGCCCAGCAACCTCATCGCCAGGATCACCGGCAAAGAGATCGCCGGTCGCGGCAATGCCTTCGAGCAGTTCGCGGAGAAGCTGCGCGACAAGCCACCGCACATCGTTCTGCTGGTGGGCGGGACAGACCACAAGCCGGACCGCGTCCTCGTCACCATGGCCGAGGCCGTGGCCGTCGCCGCTTCGCTCATCCGGCCGCAGGATCGCCCTGCTCTTCTCTACGCCGGGCCACCAGTTCTGCGAGCCATGGTGGCAGCCTCGGTCGCCGACCGGATGCCCGTCCGCGTGGTGGACAACGTCACGCCCGATGACCGCGATGCCAACCTCGGCCCCCTCCGGGCGGAGCTGGACTCACTGTACGTCGGAGTGCTTGGCAAAGGGCGACAGGGCTTCGATCTGGTGAAACGCTGGTGCGGCGGACACGTCAGCTCCGTCGGACAGGCCTTGCTGCGTGCGTACAGCCACCGTGGGCTGGACATTCTGGCTGCCGACGTCGGAGCCAGCGGGACAGTCCTCGTGCGTTCGGCCAAGGCCCAGGTGCTGATCCAGGCGGACTGCGGCGTAGGGCAGGGGGCATGGCCGCTGCTGGAGCGCTCGGGGGCCGCAGCGCTGCGCTGCTGGTTGGCGAGCGATCCGAGCGACGAGGCGATTGGCAACTGGGCACTCAACCGGCAGATTCGACCGTGGGTGCGCTGCACGACCGTCGAAGAGTGCGCCATCGAGCTAGCCTTCGTACGCGAGGCTCTTGCCACGTCGCTGGAAGCGGCCCTGAAGGCTTGGCCCGAGGGCCGCGGCGCCTACTCCGGTCTGGCGCCGAAGGCGGACATGGTCGTCGGCGGGGGAGCCGTCATGGCCGGCTGTCGCTCGCAGGCCGAGGCGGCCGGCGCTATGATAAGTGGCCTACAGCCAATTGGGGTCGTGCGGCTAGCCCGCGACTCAGGTGACCTGGCGCCGAGCCTGGGCGCTCTGGCCGACGCCAATCCGGCAGCGGTGCGCTCCGTGCTGGAGCGAGATGCAATCTCCGTCCTAGGCACGCTCGTAGCTCCCGTTGGGCAAGGGAAAACCGGCCGGCCTGCTTTCCGGCTGGAAGTCGCCATGCCCGGTGGCGAGAGTGTCTCGGTAGACGTGGCAGCGGGCAGCCTTATGCGCGTTCCGCTCCCTTCGGGGGTGGTGGCGCGGGCGGTGGTACGGCCGGTGAAGCCCTACGATGTCGTGGTCGGCGCTCCGGGTCAGGGCCTGGAGGTCGAGGTCGAGGGCGGGCCGCTCGGCATAATTGTTGATGCGCGGGGACGGCCGCTGCCCGACTTGCGGCGGCTCCCTGGTCGTTCGGAGCAGTTGAGGCGGTGGGCGGCCGCGCTGGGTGGCTAGTAGCGTGGCAGTAGTGCCGAGCGTCGCCATCTGCCGTGCCTGCGCCTACAGAGAGCGCATCGAGTTGCCGGGCCCCGGCCGGGTAGTCGCCAATGTGGGCGACAACGTCACACCGGCGGACGCGGTTGCTTTCGTGGTGGAGCGTGGGCCGCTGCGGACGCTCAACCTCGCCGGTTCGCTCCGCGTTGAGCCGCGACGCGTTCGCGAATTCCTGGCCATCAAGGAAGGGCAGTCGGTGCGCGCCGACGAGGTAGTCGCCCAGCGCGAGGCAATGCTGCGGGTGCTTCAGGTGAGAGCGCCGGCGGACGGCCGAGTCATGGCGGTGGGCGCTGGCGTGGCACTGCTTGAGGGCTTCCCCAGTGAGCGTCCGCTGAGGGGGAGTATCCCTGGCCGGGTGGTCGAGGTAGTGGCCGGAGAAAGCCTCACGGTCGAGGGCACGGGCGCGGTGATCGTGGCCAGCACCATGATCGGGGCTGACTTCGCCGGACCGCTGAAGATGGTGGCGCCGGTGCCCGAGCGGGTGCTGCGGCCGGAGCATATCGACGCTACCTGCCATGGCGCGATCATCGTCGGAGGCGTGGGGGATGACCCGGCGGCGCTGCGGCGTGCGTCCGAGTTCGGAGCGCAGGGGGCCATGCTGGGCAGCGCCCCCTCGTCCTGGGCCGGAATGGCGCTGCCGCTGCCCGTGGTGCTCTGCGAGGGATACGGCAGCGCGCCGATGAACCGATTGGCTTTCGACGTTTTCAACGACCTGGCCGGGAGCCTGACGTACGTCATCCGGCGGGGGGCGCGAGTCTGGGTGATCGCGCCGGCGCCGGTCGAGGCGCGCACGCACTTCTCGGGCCCCGCGCTAGCGCCCTTGGAGGCCGGCGCGACGGTGCGGGTAGCGGGCGGCCCATACGCCGCCACCACGGCCGAGGTGGTGGACTACTTGCCGAGCACGGGTGAAGCCATACTGAAGGGCGCGCGCGAGCGCATCCTCGTGCCCGCTGCCAATGTCGAGGTTGTAGTGATGTGATACGTGAAGCGTGAGGGGTTACGAGCGATGCTTGATGATGGGAACGCTCTCTGTTGAACTACCCATCACCCACCATGCACCAATCACGCATCATAGATCACGAGTCGTGTCACGGAGGTTTGGGTCATGGCATCACTGATGGAGAAAGTCCGCACGCTTACGAGCGCCAACCTGCACGCGATCATCGATCGCGCCCTGCAGTCCAACTCCATTGCCGTCATCGACCAGTACATAAGGCAGGTCGAGGACAGCCTGGAGGACCTAGAGGACGCCATCGCTACCGTGGGAGGGCAGCTCAAGACCCTGCAGCGCAAGCACCAGGAGCTGGACGGTAAGGCACAGGAACTCGACCGCAGTATCGACTCGCTGCTGACTGAGGGTCGCGAAGAGCTGGCTGCAGCCGCGCAGAGTAAGCTGAACTCTGCGCGCCGGTTAGCGGAGAACTACGGGCAGCAGGTGGAGCGCCAGGGGACTGAGTACCAGAGCCTGATGGACGCGCGCGTCAAGCTGGAAGCGCGGCTGGCCACCATCAAGCAGGAGCGCGAAGAGATGCAGGCCCTGCTTGACTTGGCCAAGTCCAAGGAGCTGACGGTAAAGGCCATCGGCTCCCTCGACGATCTGGTCGGCGTGGGCGACAGCGACGTGGCTCGCATCGCCGAATCGATCCGCACGCGGTTGGACAAGGCGCAGGCGCGTGGTGAGATGCTGGCCGGTCGGCTGGATGCGCAGATGGATGAGGTCCTCGAGGGACGCGAGATCGACGGCCAGCTTGCCGAGCGCCGCAAGCGCCTGGGCCTGGGCTAGCATCTGAGTAGGGGCGGGGTCACCCCGCCTCTCCATCGAGGGCAAGGGGCCTATGAACCGCACCCGCCTCGTGTTTGTGGCGATTGTCCTGGTGGCGATCGGCATCGTCGGCGTGTCCTACCTGGCGCGAAGCGGCCGGGCGTCGACGCTCGAGCCGAAGCGCCAGGAGAAGCTGACCGTGCGCGTGGCCTCGGCGCTCCCTGTCGAGGCCTGGGTGCGCCAGGCTGCCGAGGGCTTTAATGCCGCCGGCAAGCGGGTGGACGGGGTTCCGGTCATACTCGAAGTGACCGCTGTTGACGGATTGACTGCCAAAGGGCGTTGGGAGCGCGGCGAGTTCGACCCCATCCCCACGGCATGGATTCCCGATAGCCGCTACCTCGTCGAGTTGGTGAACCTAACTCTGAAAGAGAAAGCCGGACGCGATGTCTTTCTCACCGACGGTGAGTACCGAGCCCGGCCGGTCGCGCTATCACTGTTCACCTGGGGCATCTACGCCAGCCGGGCGCAAGTGCTGCAGGAGAGATACGACACGATCAACTGGCGGACGATCCACGACGCCGCCATTGCCAAGGGCGGCTGGCCCGAGCTGGGGGGTGAGGCGGCTTGGGGTTACTTCAAGCTGGTGGTGCCCAACCCGCGGCGCAACGTTGGCGGGCTGACGGCCATGGTCGCGTCTGCCGGGGAGTACTACGGCAAGACGCGCATCGACATTGGCGACGTCACCAACCCCGAGTTCCAGCGCTGGCTGGCTGAGCTAATGGGGGCCGTCACCGACTTCAGCAGTTTGAGCGCCTACTCGGCCGAAGACCTGGCCCTTTTCGGTTACTCTATGGGCGACGGCGGCCAGCTCCTGGAAAGCGACCTCCTCCAGCACATGGGCGGCATCCAGTCGCGCTGGCAGGAGCCGTTGCGCATCGTCTACCCAGAGTATATCACCTGGTTCGACTTCCCCTTCACCATCTGGATGGGGCCGGAGACGACGGCGGCGGAGAAGAACGCGGCACTGGAGTTCGAGCGGTACTTGCTGAGCGCGGACGTCCAGCGGCAAGCCGTACTCCAGGGCCTGCGGCCGGTGAACACCGATGTTCCGCTTGACGTGGAGGGTAGTCCCTTCGTCAAGTGGGCAGATCAGGGCATTCTCATCGTCGTGCCGCGCTCTTCGGCCATGCGCTCGCCGGATCGAGAGGTGCTGGATGCCCTCCTGCGCTGGTTCGATCTGAACGTGATACAGCGCTGAGGCGGTGAACATGGTGCGCCGCAGGCGGTCGCGCTCTGGAACGCTGGTGGTGCTGCTCGTTCTCTTCTTCGTCGCCACCAGCCTTCCCCTAGCCTGCTGGGCTTTCATCAGCCGTCTCGAGCCGCGCCGGGCTGCCGCTCCCCCCACGCTGCGGCTGGCCTACGCGCCCGACAAGGACGCGCTACTGCGCCAGCTCCTGGCTGAGTTCGAGCGTCAGCAGCCCAAAACGTCTTCCGGGGCCGACATGCGTGTCGAGATCGTGTCCATGCTCCCCGAGGACATGGTCAAGGCGGCCGTGACCGGCGGCGTGCAGGCCGTTAGCCCCGATTCCTCCCTGTGGCTGACTGCTATCGACGAGGCCTGGCAAAACGAGAAGGGGAGCGATAGCCAGCTCGTCGGCGAGACGGTGCGCTTCGCCATCAGCCCGGTGGTCATCGCCATGCGCGACAGCGTGGCGCGTTCCCTGGGCTACCCGGACGAGCCGCTAGGCTGGCGCGATATACTGGAGCGCGCTCGAGGTGACAGCCAGTTTGCCTGGAGCCACTCCTCGACGAGCACCGCCAGTGGACTGTTGGCGACTCTGGCCGAGTTCTACGCCGGCGCCGGCAAGACGCGCGGGCTTACCGTCGAGGATGCGACAAGTGAGAGCGTTCTGAGCTACGTCTCGGCGCTCGAGTCGACGGTGAAGCAGTACGGCGAGGGAGAGCTTGCAACGGTAGAGCGGGCGCTCTCCGAAGGCAAGCTCGCTCTGGATGCCTTCGTAGTGCAAGAGCAGCTTGTCGTCTACTTCAACTCCCAATCGGACGAGCAGTTGGTTGCCGTCTACCCGGAGGAAGGTACGCTCTGGGAGGACCACCCGCTGGCGCTGCTCGAGCCGGCCGGTCTGTCGCGGGAGTCTAGGGAAACCTTCCAGGCGCTCAAACGTTTCCTTCTCGGCCGCGAGGCTCAGCAAGCCGTGCTGGCCAGCGGCTACCGGCCTTCTGACTTAGGCATGCCGTTGGACGGGCCGGATTCGCCGCTCGTCGCCGCCAACGGCGTCGACCCCCGGCAGCCGCAGACGGTGCTACAGATGCCGAGCATCGCCGTGGTCTCGGTAGTGCGTGACGTCTGGTGGTACACCAAGCGCCACACTAATGTCGTTCTGGTGGTAGACAGCTCTGGCAGCATGGAGGGCGAGAAAATCGCGGGCGCCCAGTTGGCACTGCGCGCGTTCGTGGCGGCCATCCGCGGTGATGCCGAGCGAGTGGGGATGGTCGAGTTCTCGACCGAGATCGAGCGCCTGGTGCCGCTCGACACCTTGGGCGATAACCGTGCCGCGCTAGAGTTGGCGACGGAAGAGCTGCAGGTGGGTGGGGACACGGCCCTGCTCGACGCCGTCGGCGCCGCTTACGGCCTGCTGCAGGAGCTGGGCGACCGTGAGCGCATCAATGCTATCGTCGTAATGACCGACGGCCGAGAGAACGCCTCCAGCACCCGCCTGCGGCAGCTCGAATCGCGCATACGGGACGGCAACGCCCGCGGTGTGCCCGTAGTCATCTTCAGTATCGCCTATGGCCGGGACGCCGATCTGGGCGTGCTCGGCGCTATTGCCGAGGCAAGCCGCGGCCAAGTGCGCCGGGGCGACACCACCTCTATCGAGGATCTCTACAAGACTATCTCGACCTACTTCTAGACTGGTTTGCCTCGGTGTTCTCGGCGTAGTCGTCTTGCCGCGCCGGTTGGTCGCCGGTACAATGGCCGGCGCAGCCCGGATTTGAGGATCAGTGGCCTGTTCGCGTCCACATATCGGCCTCAACGCGCAGTTGTTGGCGCGCCCGGGAACCTACCGAAGTGCCGGGATCAGCAAGTACATATCAGGGCTCTTGGCAAGCCTGCCCGAGGCGGCTCCGCACATGCGCTATGGTGCCTGGGTGGGCCATGGATTCGATGGCTATGTCGGCATCGAGCAGAGAGTGGCGCGCTCCGCCGGTCGGAGCGTGTTGGCCCGCGTGGCTTGGGAGCAACTGGCGCTGCCGCGGTTGGCGAGGCGAGCCGGCATCGATCTGTTGCACGGTCTGGCATTCTCCCTTCCGTTGGCCTACAGCGGTCCCAGCGTCGTCACCATCCTCGACATGAGCTTTGCACTCGTCCCGCAACATCACCCGCGCTGGCGCCGTGCCTACCTGTCAATCATTACCCGTGCCTCGGCGCGCAAGGCGAAGGCCATCATCGCCATCTCCGAGTGCACCAGGCGCGACGTAGTGCGGCTACTTGGGGCGCCTGAGGCCAAGGTTGTAGTAGTGCCTTGCGGTGTCGGCCCGGAGTACCGGCCATCCGCCGCGGCGGAGCAGGAAAGCTTCCGCCGGCGGCACGGCATCGGCCGCTACATCCTCTACCTGGGCACGATAGAACCGCGCAAGGACTTGGTACGACTCGTGCAAGCGTACGCTGAAGTGCGACGTAGGGGCCAAAAGGGCCATACGCTCGTGCTGGCGGGGGCGCCCGGCTGGGGCTACGGCGACGTCTATGCCGAGGTCGAGCGGCTCGGTCTGGTGGGAAACACGGTCTTCACCGGCTACGTGCCTGTGGCGGAGGCCGCCGGATGGTACGCGGCCGCCGACCTGTTCGTCTATCCCTCTGTCTACGAGGGTTTTGGTCTGCCTACGTTGGAGGCTATGGCCTGCGGCGCGCCGGTGATCGCCGCCGACGCGTCCTCGCTGCCCGAGGCGGTGGGCGACGCCGGCGTACTGGTGCCGCCGGCTGACACCCAGGCGTTGGCGGAGGCGATGGCGGCGCTTCTGGGGAACGAAGAGCGCCGGCGAGCGCTCGCGGCGAGAGGGCTCGAGCGGGCAAGGAGCTTCAGTTGGATGGACGCAGCGAAAGCTACGACGGCCCTCTACTCTCGCTGCCTAGCGTGAGGGTGTCCAAGGAGAGCCTACTCAGATCGTTGCAGCCGCTCATGGTCGTAGCTGACGCGGTCTGCATCAACGTGGGCTTCTACCTCGCCTATCACGTCCGCTACAAGGTGGAGTGGCCGTATCCGGTTGAGGAAGTCTTCTACGCCCCCTACCGACTCTACTTTCCTGTGGGCCTGTTGCTCTCCGCGGCCCTGCTCATCGTTTTCCGAATGGAGGGCCTCTATAGGGACAAGCCCGGTGAGAGCTGGCTGGACGAGTTCTACCACGTGGTCAACGGTACCACGACCGGCATCGTCATCGCAGTCGTGCTCTACTTCTTCTATCGTCCGCAGGTCTATTCGCGACTCGTCTTCATCTACGCCGCCGTCCTCATCGTGGTTCTGCTAGGTGTGGTGCGCTGGGTCAAACACATGGCGCTGGACTACCTGCGTCGCCACGGCATGGGCGTGGCGCGGGTGCTCATCGTGGGCGGGGGCGAGGTGGGCAGGGCCGTCATGCGCAGCATCGTGGCTCACCCAGAATTGGGCTACCAGATCGTCGGCTTCCTGGACGACGATCCCGAGGAGGGCAACGGCCACCTTGGACGTATCCGCGGGTTGGGAGCCATCGCCAACGTGGCGCATGTGGCGCAGGCGGCGAACGTCCACGAGGTGATCGTGGCGCTGCCCTGGGTGCACCACCGCACGATTCTGTCGGTGGTTAGCGAGTGCCAGCAGATGAAGGTGCGGGCACGAGT
>Ga0315274_10005587_pt1 | contig 18378 bp, 17 predicted proteins | sample YL17G02_20_MG_FD_203700 | JGI IMG/M metagenome (GOLD analysis project Ga0315274, IMG submission 203700) | Sediment microbial communities from Yellowstone Lake, YNP, Wyoming, USA - YL17G02_20 | ecosystem: Environmental > Aquatic > Freshwater > Lake > Sediment | place: USA: Wyoming | collected...
TGGCCCTCTCGCCGATTTTCGTCGCTTTCCTCTCGGCCATCCTGGGGATCGAGAAGATCCACTGGGCCGCCTGGCTCGGCATCCTGATCTCCTTTTCCGGGCTTTATCTCATCCTCGCCCGGACGAATGGCGGTTTCAGCTTGGCCTCGGACGGGGTTCAAGGCGACATCATGATTTTCGTCGGGACGATCCTCTGGGCGGGCTACACGGTCTTCTCCAAGTCCTTCCTCGAACGCCTCTCCCCGCTTCAGTTCTCGGCCGTGACGGTGGCTTTCGGCGCGGCGGCCTACCTGCCCTTGACGGTCGGGGACATTGTCCGCATTCCCTGGTCGCGGGTTTCTTTCAAAGCCTGGGGGGCGCTCGTCGTTTCCGCCCTTTTCGGCCTGGTCATCGGCTACCTCATCTGGTACACCTCCGTCCAGCGCGTCGGCAACGCCCGGACGGCGGTCTATAGCAATCTCACCCCCGCCTTCACGGCCTTTTTCGCCTGGATGCTTCTCGGGGAAAAAATGGAAGCCGTCCAGCTCGTCGGCGCCGCGGTCATTCTCGGCGGGGTTTACCTGACCCGGGCCGGCTACCGGTTTTTTATTCGATAAGAAAGGGCGGGCCGCAAGGCTCTAACGGCTGAGCCAGGGGCGGCACGGAAATCGAAGACCTGATCCGGCCGGATTTAAGGGATGCCGAAGATCTTGTGAAGCTGGACGCCGAGGCGGATGTTAGGCCGGCCTTCGCCGGTTGCCCGGCCGAAAAGGCGCATCGCCTTCGCCCGGCTCCATTCGGCGTTCGACTCCGGCTGAAGGAAGATCGGGACGCGGACGGGGAACTCGGTTCGAAGACGCCGCACCGCGGCGAGCGTCAACTCGCCCGTGACGATGAGCTTGACCTCGCGGGCCCGGCGGCGGAGGCGGGGATCAGACTCATAGCCGGGGGGCTTGGGCGAGACCGTGATCCAGTCGAAGGGGATCGGGCGCCGGACCGTCCCGTTGGTCTCGATCTGGACTTTCCAGCCTTCCGCGCGCAGGCGGCCGACGAGCGGACCGATGTCTTGGATCATCGGCTCGCCGCCCGTGAGACAAACCCAACTCGCGGGCCGCTTTTTCTGAAGACCCCGAACGGCGGCGAGGACGCGGGCGACGGTCGCGGGGCGGCCGCCGTCCCAAGCCGACTTGGTGTCGCAGAAGGAGCAGCGAAGGTTGCAGCCGGCCAGACGGACGAAAATCGTCGCTTCGCCCAGGCGCAACCCCTCGCCTTGGACGGAGGCGAAGATCTCAGCGATCCGGAGCATAGGTCGCGGAGGCATCTTCGGACTCCCAGACGGTCACGGCCTTGAGGGGAAAGTCCGGGGCGAGGTCCTCGAAGAAACGCCGGGCCAAGTTCTCGGCCGAAGGATTGAAGGCGTAGAGATCGTTGAGGAGTTTGTGGTCGGGCAGGACCTCGGAGAGCCGGTTCTTGATCAGGGTGAAGTCGATCCCGAGGCCGGTCCGGTCGAGCTCCCGGACTTCGATTTCGACTTCGACTCGGAAGGTGTGGCCGTGGACCTTCTCGCACTTTCCCCGGTATTCCCGGAGGAAGTGGGCGGCGGAAAAGCAATCCCGAACCTTCAGGATCCAGCTCATGAGCGTTCCTTTCTTTGAAGGCGTTGAAGAAGCGGATCGGGACGACCCGCTTCCCGGAAGCCTCGGGCTCGCAGAAGGCAGGCCGAGCACGCCCCGCACGGTCGTTCCGCTCCCGAATAGCAGGTGATCGAATGGGCGTAATCGGCCCCGAGGGCGAGGCCGAGGGCGATGATCCCGGATTTTTTCATCCGGACGAAGGGCGCCACGACGCGCAGCGGAGGCGATCCGAAAGCGGCCTTCGTGCCGGCGTTGATGGCCCGGGTCATGGCCCGGATAAAGGCCGGGCGGGTATCGGGGTAATCCGGCGAGTCGATGGTGTTGAATCCGCAGACGAGATCGGTCAGTCCGCGCGCTTCGGCCCATCCGGCCGCGAGGGCGAGCAGAATTCCGTTCCGGAAGGGGACGTATGTCGCCGGCGGGCCGCCCGGCGTTTTGAGGAAGCGGCGATGTTTCGGCACGGCGATTCGCGGATCCGTGAGGGCCGATCCGCCGATCCGGGCGAGATCGACCCGGAGGACGGCGTGAGGGACTCTCAACCGGCGGGCGATCCGCCGGGCCATCCGGACCTCGACTCGATGGCGCTGGCCGTAGTCGAACGTCAGGGCGTGGACCTCAGCGTAGCGGGCCCGGGCCCAATAAAGGGCGGTGGTCGAATCGATTCCCCCGGAGAACAGCACGACGCACTTTTTCACAGGATGACCTTCAGCTTAATCTTAAAGAATATAGGCGAGGTTTTCAATTATTCCTTAACTCGGCGGGAACGCCGGCGCTCGGGCGGATTCTCCTTCCTCGGCAAATCGAGGGGGAGAGGCGAGCGGATGAACCGCCTCTCGTTGGCGGAGCGAAAAGGCGAAGCAACGGTTCGAGCGGACCTGTCCGGTTTAGCCCTCACGACCCGGACGACGAGGGAAGTCGGATCGGAAGAAGCTGACCGGCGAAGTTGTCTGAGCGTCCCGGCCGACATCCGTACAAGAAATGCCGGGACGCGAGTTCTTCGCCGCCGAGTCGGACGGCGGAGTGAGGGCGTGAAGAACCGGACCGGGGAGCGAGACCCTTGCTCCGTCCTTAGCGTTTCAAGACATGGCGTTTAAGCGAGCCCTCTCCCCCGAGATTTTTCTTGACAACGAAAAAAGGGCGGCGTAAACTTCGCAACCGCAAAATCCTTCGCCGAAGACATCCACCGAGACGAAAGGACGAATCGAGGACTATCTATGGAGACGATGACAAGGCCGGACGCGGCTGAATCCCGCGGCGACCTCGTCGTCCGCGACGACGAAACCGGCTTCACCGCCCTGCGCGACGCGGCCCTGGCGTGCCGCCGCCGCGGGACGCGGCTCCGGCTCGTCGACTCCGGGCGCCTTCCGGCCTTCGAGCTCGAATGGCTTGGGGAGGCCGGAGCCGAGATTTATACCTCCGACCTCGCCCGCCGAAGCCTCGCCGATATCATCCGAATGAACGCCGCGTCGAGGAAAGGCGGAGCCTCGACGTCGTTCTTCCATCACGGTTTGCTCGCCGGAGAGACCGCGGAGGCGACGATCGGCTTCGAAGGCCTTCGGGAAATGGGGCGGAGCGGAGTTCATCCCGCCGTTTCGAACAAAGCCCGTCCCCGCGAATTCGATCTCCTCATCGTTCTCGCCGGCGACGCCGCCCGCGGGCGAAGCCGGCTCGTCTACTATCATCACGGCGCCCTGGATCCCCGCCTCGACGATCTCGGCCGGTCGGGAGTCTGGATTCACGTCGCCGCGACATCGCTCGGCGCCGCGGAAGACGCGGTCCGGATCGTCGACGTCGCCCGCGCCGCCGCCGCGGCTGGAGCGGGCGTCGTCCTCCACGTCGACCTCGCCGTCGAGCCATCCCGGATCGAAGATTTTCTCGCCGCGGGCGGCTTTGCCTTTTTCCATCTTCCGCCGTCCGATTATCGTTCGCCGTTGCGGCCCTTGGAGGAACGAGCCGCCCGCCGACCCCCGAATCCGCGGTCGGGCTACCTTTACCCGGAGTTCATGCGCTGACATGTCCAGCTCCTTGACAGCACATCGTTTTGGGGGTCGCGGCCGATTTTTACACCACTAATTGTATTTTTCTTGACAAACTCTATTGACATTTCCCGAAAATGATTTATATATAAACATGAAGCCGGCAAAGACCGAGATGTGAAAGATCCCGCCTAAATGGAAATTCCCGAACGAAGTTTTTCGATAACGAGGCCGAGCCTCGTCGAGCGACGATGAAGATCGCTCTGCTTTTCAGCTCCAAAACCGGAATGGCCGCCGCTCTTCCCCGACGCGTAGACGAAAAAGGCGTCGAGGACGACGAGCCTCCACCTCCGGACCTTCTGGCCGAATGCGATTCCGACGAAACCATCAACGCCGTGGCCGCCGCTCTGCGGGCGGCTCATGACGTCGTGATGATCGAGTCCGACGAGGACGCCTACGTGAAGCTGCGGGCCGACCGGCCCGACCTCGTCTTCAACATGTCCGAACGTTTATACGGCCCCAATCGCGAGTCCCATATTCCCGCCCTGTGCGAAATCCTCGACATCCCTTATACCGGTTCGGACCCGATGACGCTCAGCATCTGCCTCGACAAGTCCCGGGCCAAGGAGATTCTGTCCTTCTACAAAATCCCGAATCCGCCGTTCTGGATCGTCGAGCCCGCGGGACCGCTGCCGGACGGCATCGTTCTCCCGGCCATCGTCAAGCCGCTCTACGAGGGATCGAGCAAGGGGATCAAGGACAATTCGGTCGTGGACACGCCCGCCGAACTCGCCGTCCGCGTTCGCGAGGTGACGGCGCTATACCGGCAACCGGTCATCGTCGAACGATTTCTCTCCGGACGGGAGTTCACGGTCGGGGTCCTGGGCAATTATCCCCGCCTCGAAATCCTGCCCGTGGTGGAGATCGACCATTCCCTCCTCCCGGAGGGAGCCCGTCCGATCTATTCTTACGAGGCCAAGTGGATCTGGGACACGCCCCGGAATCCCCTGGCCATTTTTAAATGCCCCGCCCTGATCCCGGCCGATCTTCTCGCCCGGATCGAGGCGATCGTCACCGAGACCTGCCGCGTCCTCCGTATCCGCGATTGGTGCCGGATCGACGTCCGGCTCGACGAAGCGGGAGCGCCCCATATTCTCGAGGTTAATCCTCTGCCCGGAGTCCTGCCCAATCCCGAGGACAACTCCTGCCTGCCCAAGGCCGCCCGGACCGCGGGATATGCCTATGGCGATCTTATCCTCCGGGTCGTCGACGAAGCCGGCGCCCGCGCCGGCCTCGTCGGCCGGGGAGGCCGGTCATGACCTTGCGCAAGGACCGGAACATTCTCGTGGGCATCGCCTACAACGCCTTCGATCCGCTCACGGCCCGCAAGGTCGACCGCCCCTCCGAGGAATCCGTCCAGCAGACGGCCAAGGAAGCCCTCACCGCCGTCACCGAGCTGGGCTATTCGGCGTTCATCATCGCCCTTCAGAAGAGCTTCATGAATTTCCTCCAGCGGCTCAAGAACCTGAACGCCGATGTCGTCATCAACCTCTGCGAGGCGTTCCTGGGACACCCCCAGCTCGAGGCCAACGTCGCCGCGGCCTTCGAGCTCCTCGGCGTGCCGTTCACCGGCAACGACTCGCGGACCCTGGCCCTCTGCCTGAACAAGTGGAAAACCAAGGCGATGCTCAAGTCCCACGGGATCCTCACCGCGCCCGCGGCCCTCGTCGATGCGGTGGACCAGAAGATCGATCTTCCCTTTCCCCTCATCGTCAAACCCAATACCGAGGACGCGAGCCTGGGGATCCATCCGGAATCCGTCGTCCGGGACGAGGAGGCCCTCCGCAATCAGATCCAGCGCGTCCTCGAGATCTTCGAGGAGCCTGTCCTGGTCGAGGCCTTTATCGAGGGCCGCGAGTTCAACTGCGCCGTCCTGGACGTGGAGAAGCCCGAAGCTCTGCCCGTCTCGGAGATCGACTTCACCGCCCTCCCCGAAGGTCAGCCGCCGATTTGCAGTTACGAGGCCAAATGGCATCCGGACGACGTTCTTTTTCAAACCACTCCGCCCGTCTGCCCGGCGAAAATCGAGGACGATCTCCGGGCCAAGCTCCAGGACGCCGCGGTCAAGGCTTTCCTGGCCTGCGAATGCCGCGACTATGCCCGGATCGACTTTCGGGTGGATAAAAGGGGGAGGGTTTTTGTCCTCGAGGTCAATCCCAATCCCGATGTCAGCCTCAACGCCGGCTACGCCCGCGCCTTGGCGGCGGCCGGCATCGACTACAAGATATTCTGGAAGCAGCTGATCGAGAAGGCCGTCGGAAGGAAGAAGAAAACGTGATCCGGCCGATGACCCGCGCCGACCGTCCCGCCGTCCTCGGTTTGATCGAGGCCACGGATTTCTTCCGCCCCGACGAGATCCGGGTGGCCGAGGAGCTTATCGACATCGCCCTCGACAACCCGAACCAGCGCGATTACGGGCTCGTCGTCGTCGAGGACGAGGCCGGGGCCGTGGCCGGCTACCTGACCTTCGGCCCGACGCCCCTGACCCTCGGCACGTACGACCTTTATTGGATGGCCGTGTCCCCCCGGCGCCAGGGGCGGGGATACGGCCGGGCGCTCGTCGACTGGCTCGAGCGCCGGGTGAAGGACGAGGGCGGGAGGATGGTCATCATCGAGACCTCGTCCACGCCCCCATACGATCCCACCCGCCGTTTTTATCTCGGCTTGAATTATACCGAAGTCGCCCGGATCCCGGATTTTTACCGGCCCGGAGACGACCGGGTCATCTACACGAAGCGTTTGGTCGAAGGAGACGGACCATGGACGAATGGTCGCAAATTCTAAGAGGGAGCCTGCGGACGCCCGAGCAGGTGGCGGATTTTTTCGGCCTGGACCTGGGCGAATGCCGCAAGGTCGCCCGCCATTTCAAGACCCAGATCACGCCCTACTACGCGGGCCTGATCAAATATAAGGGCGATCCGATCTATCGCCAGATCGTTCCCGATCCGGCCGAACTCGACGCCGACAGCGGGGTCGCCGATCCGCTCCAGGAGGACGCGGATTCCCCCGTCCCGAGCATCGTCCACCGTTACCCCGATCGGCTGTTGTTCCTCGTTTCCCACATGTGCGCTTCGTACTGCCGGTTCTGTACCCGGAAGCGCAAGGTCGGCGATCCGTCCAAGATCCACCCCCGCTATATCGAAGACGGCCTCGCCTACATCCGGGCCCACGAGGAAATCCGCGACGTCATCGTTTCGGGCGGCGATCCGTTCATGTTGAGCGACGCCCGCCTCGAGTACATCCTGAAGGAGCTCCGCTCCATTCCCCATCTCGAGATCCTTCGCGTCGGGACGCGCGTTCCCTGCTTCCTCCCCCAGCGGGTCACCCCGGCCCTCGCGGCCATGCTCCGCAAGTACCATCCTCTCTACGTCAACGTCCATTTCAACCACCCCGACGAGCTCACCCCCGAGGCGAACGCCGCCTTGGGCCGGCTCGCCGACGCCGGCATCCCCCTCGGGTGTCAAACCGTCCTGCTGAAGGGCGTCAACGACGATCCGGCGGTTATGCGGCGGCTCATGCAGAAGCTGCTTTACGCCCGCGTCCGGCCGTATTACATTTACCAGACCGACTATGTCAGCGGAACGGAACACCTCCGGACGACCGTCGAGAAAGGCCTTGAGATCATGGACGCGCTCCGCGGCTGGACCTCGGGCCTGGCCGTGCCGTATTACGTCATCGACGCGCCCGGCGGCGGCGGCAAGGTCCCCGTCCTGCCCAAGTATGTCCAGACGATCGACGACCGGAGCGTCGTGATGCGGAACTATGCCGGCGAGACCTATATCTACCCGCAAACGCCGAAGGACGCTCCTCCGGCGCCGCCGAAGAAGGCCCCCCGGCGGGAGCGGCGGATCATCGAGCCGTGCTACGGCGTAAATACCGTCCCGCCGATCGGCTGACCCGGCCGGAGTATTCCATTCCGGCCGGACGCGCCGGAAAAAAGTTCTTTCTTTGAACGTCGAGAGACATGAGGACCCAAGGCAAAATCCCCGTTCCCGCGGGGTGGGGCGTCCTCTTCGCCGCGGCGATCGCGGGCTATGTTCTCCTCAACAAGCCTCTCCTCAAGATGGTCCTCAATCTCCGCCCTCTGGGACTCGCTTTGGCCTTCGTCGTGTCGTTTTGCGGCCTCGGCGGCCCGCTGGTCCGGCGGTGGAAAATCGCCCCGACTCTTTCCGACGAGATCTCGGCCTCGTTTGCCCTGGGATTGGGACTGACCGGTCTCTTTGTCTTTGTCCTGGGCCTTGGGGGCATCGTCCATCCTGCCTTGTACGCCCTTTGGACCGTGGCCGGGTTCGGGCTGTTCGCCGTCGCTCTTCTCCGGAGAAAAGCCCTGCCCGTCATTCGGATCGATTGGACGAACCCCCTGAACATCCTCGCCGTGGTCCTCTTCGCCGTTTTCTTTCTTCAGCTCCTGCCGCCCCTCGCCGCCCCCGAGGTCTCGACGGACGCTCTCGAATATCATCTTCTCATTCCCAAGCTCTATCTGGCCCAGGGCCGGATCGGCCCCCTGCCGTCGCTCCTCGAGTCCAACTATCCCTCCCTCATCCAGTACATTTATCTTTTCATCCTGCCCTGGGCGGGAGACGCCGCCTGTAAGGCTTTTCACTTCCTCGGCGGAGTGTTCCTCCTCATGGCCGTTTACCGGCTCGCCCGCCGGATCAAGCCTTCGGCGAGTTTGCTGGCCCCGGCTCTGCTGTTCTCGATGCCGGTGGCCAACCTCGCCTTCGGCTGGGCGTGGAACGATGCTTTTTTCGTCTTTTTCGCCGTTTCGTCCCTCGCGGCTTTACTCGATTTCGAGCTCGGTGGAAAAGGCCGGGCCGGCCGCCCCCCTCTGTTTCTCGCCGGGCTCATGGCCGGCCTGGCCGGTTGGACGAAGTACACTTTTTTTCTCGTTTTTCCGGTCCTGCTGGGGCTGTCCATATGGGCCGTGGCGCGCCGGCGGGGGAAGGTCCGGGAGCTCGGCTGGTTCCTGTTCCCCGCCGTCTCGGTCTCGCTCCTCGTTTTCGTCAAGAACTGGATCTGGACCGGGAATCCGGTCGCCCCGTTCCTCCAGACGATCTTTCGGAGCGCGCCGACGAGCGCCGCCGCGGCGGCTTACTTCGTGAAGTACGGCCTCCAGCGGCTCGAGATCCCCGACTGGAGCTGGTCGACGTATCTGCTGTTTCCCTTCCGGATGACCCTGGCTCCGGCGCTGATCGATATCCACACCGGCGTCGTCCCCTTGCTCCTCCTTCCCTTCCTTTTCGTCCGCGGCGCCCGCCGGGCGGTTTCATTACTCAAAGGATTCGTCGCCCTCTCGGCCCTGCTTTGGCTGGCCGTGTTCCAGACGGGAACGCGCTCCCTTCTCCCGACCTTGGCTGTGCTCTTGGTCGTGGGCGCGATCGGCCTCGAAGACAGCCTCGAAGGCCGGCCGGCCCTCCGCCCGGCCGCGGTCGGGCTTCTGGCCGCGGCCGCCCTGGCGAATTTGGGGACGACGATCGTCACCAATTATTTCCTGACCCGGCCGATTCCGTACTTTCTGGGGAAAGAGGACCGGGGGACTTACCTCCTTCGGGAAGCGGAATCGCAGCCCGTCTACGATTGGCTCAACAAGGCTCCGGACGTCGCGGCCGTCCTTCTCGTCGGCCTTCACAAACCGTATTATCTCGACCGGCCTTTCTTCTTCAGCGGCGTGGGCGACGTCCCGGCCGTCGAGCAGCTGACCGCCGGAGCCGAGCGGGTCGAGGACATCGGGACGGCGTTGGCCCGGCGGGGGATCACCCATGTGGCCGTCGATCGGGACCGGTACGAGCGGGAAAACCGCCTCGGGCTCTTTTCCTGGACGAAGGAGGGAAAAAATTTGTTCGAGGAATTCCTCCTTGTCCGAGGCGAGGAAGCGGCGGCCTTCGGGGGGGCGAGGATCTACAGCTTGAGATAAGCCGCCAGGCCGCGGGCTTCGTAAACGGCCAGGGCTTCTTCGGCGGTCAGGCCGCGTTTTTGCCGGAAAGACTCCAGGATGCGGATGATCGAAAGCGGGACTTCGGCCGCCTGGCCGACCTCGGCCGCCCGGGCCCTCATGAAGGCGACGGCGTCGAGGAGGACGGCGTTGGCCTCGGCGTAGGAAACGGGGCGGCGGGGGCCGTTCCGGCGGACCCAATCCGGCCGGGCCAGGACGTCGTTGACGTGGAGCTGGATGAGATACGTCGCCCGGCCGATCAGCTTGAGGTTCGAGGGGCTGACATTCGTCATCGTGTTGCCCACGACTTTGCCCAGCTTGGCCATGACGGCGGTCGAGTGGGCGTTAAGGACCATCTTCAAGGCGGTCTGGGCCCGGACGCGGAAAGGATCGTTCTCGGCCGAGACGGCCAAGGTCACTCGGACGGACGCGGTCAGGGCCGTTTCGGCGCCGGCCGCCGGCTGATCGGACTTGTCCGCGACCAAGACGATTCCGAGGTCGGCCCCGCCTTCGACGACGAGGGCTCCGAACCGGTGGAAGGGCGAGCCCGCCTTTGACGTTTCGCCGGCTTCGGGGCCGAGCAAGGCCATGACGCCGAGGTCTCCTTTCTTCGGGGCCCGGTCCTTCACCTTCGGTCCGGCGAACGAGAAGTCGTAAAGGCCGGCCTGGTCGTCGCCCGCCCGGGTCAAGCTCGTCAGGGCTTTCTCCCGCAGATAGGGATCTTCGATCTGTTCTTCGAACGGTTTTCGGTAGAGATCTGGCCTGAGCCCGCGGAACGGCCTCCCCAGGAAGGCCAGCCAGGCCGAGCGGAGATCGGCCGCGTCCGTCCGGACTTGGATCCAGCACTTGCGCCGGGGCTCCCTGATCGTGTCCAACGGATACAGGCGGAAGGTGGGGCTGCGTTCGGTGCTGTCGATGAAAACGGTGACGAGGGCGTCCTTGGCGAAATAGGTCGAGAAGCGTCCGGCCGCATAGGCCTTGGCTTCCAGGTCGGTCAGCTTCGCCAGAGCGGGGACGGCGCGCTTGACCTCTTGGAGGATCGGGGCGAAGGCCCGGAGGCGTCCTTCGACCGGCATCTCCCCGGCGAATCCGAGAAGGGCCATCTCTTTATGATTCAAAATCCGCCTCAGGGCGCCCTCCACGGCCGTCTCGAGGACGCTCCCGACGACGAACGTCTCGATCGTGGTCGCCTGCATCCGGGTCGATCCGGCGATCGCCTGCGGCCCCGTCGTCAGGTTGATTTTCGTGATTCCCGGCTCGTCGAGCACGGCCCGGCTGCGCTCGAAGGGCCGGAGCCGGTCGTCGGGATTGTTATAGATGAAATAAAGCCGCTTCCGGCTCTCCTCCGGGTCAAAGCCCGGGGCCGTTTTCCAGGGATCGAGGGCGCCGAGAACGGTGCCGATGACCGAGGACGTTTCGCCGCCCTCGGTGACGCAGACGACGAGGTCGCCCTTCGCGATGCCGCGGTCCTGGAGCTGAAGCCGGCCGATGAGCGGAAGGTCCTCGAATCCCTCGAGCGAGCTGATGAGGGCCCGGTCGGCCCCGGTCATCTCGCCGATGAGCTTGTCCTCGATATTCGGGCCGAGGCGGCCGGCGACTTTGGCCCAAAGAGCGGACTGGGCTTTGACCCGGCGCCAGAACGGACGCCAGAACGAGCTCTCCATCTGCTTGGCCAGCCGTCCCGTCGCGCCGCAGCCGTAGACGTAGATCGTTTTTCCGGATAGGATCGCCGCCTCGGCCTCGGCGGCGAGCCGGCGAAGGTCGTCCGGACGGGCGGCCAGGGCCTCGAGCTTGACGGCGATGTCCTCGTCTACGCCGAACAGCATCCGCAAGCCCGTCTCGGTGGACGCCTGGATCTTTTCGCTCAGGGTCCAGGTCTTCGGGTGGCGCTGTTCGGTGAGAAGGGTGTGCAGCTGGAACTGGGTCTTATGGACGACGTAATCCACGGATTCCGGCGGCGGCTCGAGGCCCAGGAGCTTGAGCAGGGAGCCCTCGCCTTCCTGGGGAAACGAGGCGCTGCCGCAAAGAACGACGACCGCGAGAAAGAAGAGGAGGCGCCCCGGGCGGACCGTCTTATCCATACTGGTGTTTGTCATCCAGGATGTCTCCTTCGCGCCAATCGCGAGCCCAATCGTCGACGAGGAAGATGAGAAAGCCGCCGTCGGAGGTCGAGCAAACGACCCGGGCGAGCCCGGCGTTGAGGAGCATTTTCTTGCAGACGAAGCAGGGATAGGCGTTGATCGGCGATCCGCCCTCGGGCTCGCTTCCGAAGATGTACACATCGCCGCCGAGCAGGCTCACTCCCGCCCGGGCGGCGTTGATGATGGCGTTCTGCTCGGCGTGGACGCTCCGGCAGAGCTCGTAGCGCTGGCCGTGGGGGATGCCCAGGCGGTCGCGGAGGCAGAAGCCGTGCTCCAGGCTGTCCCGGGTCTTGCGGGGCGCGCCCACGTAGCCCGTGGAAATGATCTGATCGTCGCGGACGATCAGGGCCCCGATGGTCCGCCGCCGGCACGTGCTCCGCCGTGAAACCTCCCGGGCGATGCCGAGGTAATACTCTTCCTTGGATACCCGCGGGCGCATTAGAGGACCTCCTCGATTTTACGGTGCAGATCGTCGAGCGTTCCATCGTTCATGATCGCGATATCGGCGAGAGCCAGGCAAAGGTGGATCTGCTGGACGTCCGCATCCGTCCCCATCTCCTCGCTTTCCTTGGCGAGGAACGCCTCGATCGAGCCGGCCGATTCGTTCCGGCCGCGGCGTCCGACCCGGTCGAAGCGCAGGGCGGGAGGAGCGTCGACGGCCACGAGGACGAAGCCGTCCTGCCGTTTGAGAGTGGCGACTTCCTGGGGATTGCGGATACTGTCGATCACGGTCCGGCCGCGGACCTTTTCCAGGACGAGGCGGGCGAGAATGTCCGGGCCGTGTTCGCGCCGCAGGGCGTTGCCCATGGCGATGAGATTGTCGCGGCCGGCTTCGAGGCCTTCGTCCTGGAGCCGGTCCCGGATGACGTCGGAGAGGGAGAGGGCGGCATAGCCCCGGGTCGCGAGATAGGCGGCGATTTCGCTCTTGCCGGCGCCGTTCGTCCCGGTGAGGCCGATCAGGCGATATTTATTCATCATCCGTCCATCCCATAGAAAACGGGGACACGAACGAAATTCAAGAGAATTTCGATCATGTCCCCATTTCTCTTAGCCGGCCAGAGAAGCCCCGGCCTTTTTCTCGCGGCGGGTCTTGCGCTCTTTCCCGAAGAGGAAAGCGACGAGGATGCCGATCGCGTAGAGGCCCAGCATCGGGCCGGCGATGATCATCTGATTGATCATGTCGGGCGAGGGGGTGATGATGGCGGCGATGATGAAGATCGCCAGGACCGCGTACTTGAAGTTTTTGACCATCCACCTCGAGGTGATGATCCCCATTTTCGAGAGAAAGAAGATGAGGACCGGCATCTCGAAGACGAGGCCGACGCCGAGAAGCATCTTGACCGTCAGGCTGAAGAACTGGCCGATGGTGATGACGGCCTTGAAGTCCGCGCCGAGGTTCAGGAAAAACCGGCAGGCGAAGGGAAAGGCGATATAGTAGGAGAAAGCGGCGCCGCCGAGGAAAAAGATCGAGGTGAACAGAACGAACGGGACGACGTGTTTTTTCTCTTTCTGGTAGAGGCCGGGGGCGACGAACTTCCAGATCTGGTAGAAGATGAACGGGGAGACGGCGAAGATCGCGGTGAGAAACGAGACCTTGATATAAAGCATGAACGGTTCGGTGAGGGTCAGAAAGGACAGCTTCTCCCCTTCGGGCAAAAATCGGGTCAGGGGGCGGGAGAGAAAGCCGTAGACGTCCTTGCTGAAGATGTAGGCCGGGAAGATGGCCACGAAGATCGAGAGGACGGAGGCGAACAGACGCTTCCGCAGGTCGTCGAGATGCTCGAGGAAGGTCATCTCGTCAGGAGATTTTCTTCCCTTCCTCATCCTGGGTCAGGTCCTTTTTGATGTCCTTGATGTCGTCCTGGATCGACTTGAATTCCTCGGCCCGGATCTGCTCCTCGAAGCGGTCCTTGATCTCCTCGGTCGATTTTTTAAACTCCCGCATGGCCTTGCCGAGGGAGCGGCCGACCTCGGGGAGCTTCTTCGGGCCGAAGATGAGCAAGGCGATGGCCATGATGACCAGCATCTCCGGGAGGCCGATATTGCCGAACATAAGATTTTTCCTCAGTTAGACGCTCGAAAAATATAGTCCTTCGACCCTCCGAAGTCAAGGTTCCCATTCGCCCGTGTCCGGTCCTTTACTTCGCCCGGCCCCCATGTTAGAATCCCCAGTCCAAGAACGGCGATGAATCGAAAACTCCTCCTTTTGGCCCTTTCTCTTCTCCTTTTCGCCCGCCTGGGCGCTCGGGACGAAGACGTCTGGGAGATCGGACTCGACCGGATCGCCGAGATGGCCGACGTCATCCGGGATTATTATTACCAGCCCGTCGCCTCCGACAAAATGGTCCAGGAGTCCATCAAGGGACTCCTTCAGACCCTCGATCCCCACTCCTATCTCCTCGATCCCGAGAGCTTTTCCCGGATGGCCGAGGAGCAGCGGGGCAAATATTTCGGCATCGGGACCCAGATCCAGAAGCAGGAGGACCGTCTGGTCATCATCTCCCCGATCGAGGGCGGCCCGGCCTGGCGGCTCGGCGTCCAGGCCGGCGACATCATCAGCCACATCAACGGCGAAAGCACCAAACCGATCACCGACCGCGACGCCGTCTCCAAGCTCCGCGGTCCCAAGGGCACCAAGGTCAATATCACGATCGCCCGGGAAGGCCTGGAGAAACCCCTCGAGCTGACGATCACCCGGGAGGAAATTCCCCTCTACAGCGTTCCTTACGCCTTCTTCCTGGACGACGGGATCGGGTACGTTTTTATCCGCTACTTCGCCGAAAACACGGTCGATGAGCTTCGGGACAAACTCGACGACTTGTCCAAGCGGGGGATGACTTCGCTCGTCCTCGACCTTCGGGGAAACGCGGGCGGCCCGCTTTTCCAAGCCATCGAGGTCGCCGACGAGTTTCTGCCGAAGGGAACGCTTGTCGTTTCGGTCAACGGCCGCAATCGCGCTTTTGACCGCGACTTCACCGCCGCCTCCAGCGAGGAATACGAAGCGACTCCCCTCGTCGTCCTCATCAGCCAGGGCAGCGCCAGCGCCTCCGAGATCGTAGCCGGCGCGGTCATGGATCACGATCGCGGCCTCGTCGTCGGGGAGGACTCCTGGGGCAAAAGCCTCGTTCAGCAAATGTTCCCCTTAGCCCCCAACATGGCCGTGGCCCTCACGATCGCCCGGTACTATACGCCGAGCGGCCGGTCCCTTCAGCGCGATTACACGAATTACGACGACTATATCCTCGACGCCAAGCCCGTGCCGGAGAAAAACCGCGAGGTGAAATACACGGACAAAGGCCGCAAGGTTCTCGGCGAAGGCGGAATCACTCCGGACTACAAAGTCGAGTTCCGGATCCTGGGCTACACCGTCGACCTCCGCGCTCGCGGGGCTTTCTTCGGTTATGCCCGCAAGTTCATCGGCCACCAGACGCCGCTCGGGAAGAAATTTCTTTTTCCCGAGGAGGCGAAAGCGGGGGCGGAGGCCGCGGGCAAGGTCCAGATCGGCCGCGCGTTCTTCGCCGACGCGGCCGTGATCGAGGACTTCAAGGCCTATGTCGTCGCCAATAAGCTCGCCTTCGAGGAAACGCTCTTCAAGAAAGCCGAGCCTGAGATCAAGCGCGAGATCGAGCGCGAAGTCTCTTCCGTCCTCTTCGGTGTCGAGGAGGGCTGGCGGGCCTTCGAGCGGACCGATCCCGTCGTCCTGAAGGCGATCGAGGTCATGCCCGAGGCGTCCAAGCTCATCCAGCGATGAAAATCGTCGTCGCCTCCGACCATGCCGGTTTCGACCTCAAGGCCGCCGTCGTCCGTTATCTCGAGGAGCGCCGCATCCCGTGTGAGGATTTCGGCTGCGGGCCCGGAGAGAAGGCGGATTATGTCGATTTCGCCGAGAAAGCGGTCCGGGCTGTTCAAAGCGGCGCCTGCGACCGGGCGATTCTCGTCTGCGGCACCGGAATCGGGATGGCGATGGCGGCCAACAAGTTCCGGGGCATCCGGGCGACGCCGTGCTGGACGCCTTACACCGCCGATAGGGCCCGCCGGCATAACGATTCGAATTGCCTGACCATGGGCGGCCGCGTCCTCACCGAAGCGGAGGGCCTGGCCATCGTCGGGATCTGGCTCGAGACGCCTTTCGAAGGCGGCCGGCACCGGCGGCGCCTGGACAAGCTTGCCGCCCTCGAGGCGCGCGCTTGTCACGACGAAATCGGGGAAAATCCCCGATAGCCGGACTCTTGATAAGGAGAATCTTCTCATGCCGTCCCTGAGCGAAAAAATTCAATCCCTCTGCGACCGCGCCGCGCGCAACAACGTCTGGCGCCAGCAAGAATGCGTCAATTTGATCCCGTCCGAGTCGACGCCCTCTCTGTTGGTCAAGATGTGCGAGATCTCGGACCCGGCCGGCCGATACGCCGAGCACCGGACGATGAAGGGCGAGGAAGTCTATTTCTACCAGGGTATCGATTTCATCCGCGACGTCGAGCTCGAAGCCCAGCGCGAGCTGGGGAAATTTTTCGAATGCGGCGACGTCGAGCTCCGGCCTGTCAGCGGCCAGATGGCCAACGAGGTCGTATTCAAAGGAATGGTGAAATTCCTGAATCGATCCAGGATGGAGGGCCGGCCCTCCCGGCGGATGAAGCTCGTCCTCAACAACGACCTGACGAAAGGCGGGCATTTGAGCTCCCAGCCCATGGGGGCGCTCTTCGGCTGGGTCGAGGAAGACCCGGCCACCGGCAAGGAAAACGTCCTGAGTTTTCCCGTCCGCAAGGATAATCCTTACAAAGCCGATCTTCCGGCCCTCGCCGCGCTTCTCGACGCCCACAAGCCCGAGCTCGTGATCTTCGGCAAGAGCATGTTTATCTCCCCCGAGCCGGTGAAGTTCGTAGCCGAAATCGTCCGGAGCTGGCCGCGCCGGCCCGTCCTCATGTTCGACATGGCCCACGTCCTGGGCCTCTACGGCGCCTTTCAGGAGCCGCTCAAGGACGGGGCCGACATCGTCACCGGAAGCACCCACAAGACGTTCTTCGGCACCCAGAGGGGCGTTGTCGCCGGAAATTTTCCGAAGGACAGCCCCCTCCGCAATCTCTGGCTCGACATCAAGGGCCGGGCCTTCCCCGGCATGACCTCGAACCACCATCTCGGCACGCTTCTCGGCCTGCTTCTTGCGGCCTACGAGATGAACGCCTTCAGGGCCGAGTTCCAAACCGCGGTCCGGGCCAACGCCAAGGCTTTCGCCAAGTCGCTCAAGAGCCTGGGCATCCCGGTCGAGGGCGATCCGGCCGAGGGCTACACGGAGACGCACCAGGTCCTCATCCGGGTCAAGCCCTTCGGCCCCGGGATGGCGATCGCCCGCCGCCTCGAGGACAACAACATCGTGACCAATTACCAGGCGCTTCCCGATGACGAGACGTTCCTCGATTCGAGCGGCATCCGGATGGGCGTCCAGGAAATGACCCGGTTCGGGATGACGGCTCCCGATTTCGACGTCCTGGCCGGATACATCGCCGACTGCGTCATCCGGGGAATGACGGTCCGGGACGAGGTCCGGGCCTTCCGCCGGAAATTCCTCGAGATGCATTATTGTCTGCCGGCCTCCGAAGCCGTTCCCCTCGCGGCCCGGGTGTTCGCTTCGGCCGTCCCCGATCCCGATTTCGCGGCGAAGTTCGCCGAAAACCTTCGGCGATTGGAATAGGCGGGATTCGCGATGAAAGTTCTGATTGTCGGTTCGGGCGGGCGCGAGCATGCCCTCGCCTGGAAAATCGGCCAAAGCCCCCGGGTGACCAAGGTCTATTGCGCGCCCGGGAACGGCGGAACGAGGCTCGTCGCCGAAAACGTCGCCATCCCCGAAACCGAGATCGCGGCCTTGGCCGACTTCGCCGTCCGGGAGAAGATCGACCTCACGGTCGTCGGCCCCGAAAGGCCGCTGACCCTGGGGATCGCGGACGACTTCGAGGCCCGGGGGCTTCGGATCTACGGCCCGTCAAAAAAAGCGGCCGTTCTGGAAGGGAGCAAAGTCTTCGCCAAGGAGTTCTTGGCCCGCCATCGCATCCCCACGGGTCGGTTCAAGGTCGCCGCGACGCCCGCCGCGGCCCGGGCCGCCCTGGACGAAAACGACTTCGGCTATCCCCTTGTCCTCAAAGCCGACGGGCTCGCGGCCGGCAAGGGCGTCCTCATCTGCCGGACCCGGGACGAAGCCGACGAGGCCGTCCGGGCGGTCATGGTCGATCGCCGGTTCGGCGACGCCGGGAACCGCCTTCTCATCGAGGAATTCCTGCGGGGCGAGGAAGTCTCGTTCATCATCGTCTCCGACGGCTCCCGGGCGCTGCCGTTCGTGACGACGATGGACCACAAGGCCGCCTTCGACGGCGGCCGGGGGCCGAACACCGGGGGGATGGGGACGATCTCCCCTTCGCCCTCGGTTTCGAAAAAAATGTTCGCCGAGGTCATGGCCTCGATCATCCATCCGACGATCACCCGGATGCGCGAGGAAGGGCGGACCTTCAAGGGGACGCTCTACGCCGGCCTCATGCTGACCGCCGAAGGTCCCAAAGTCCTGGAATATAACGTCCGCTTCGGCGACCCGGAGACCCAGCCCCAGATGCTCCGCCTGGGGAGCGATTTGATGGATATCCTCACCGCGGCGGTCGGGGGGGATGTCCTGG
>Ga0315274_10005588_pt1 | contig 18372 bp, 9 predicted proteins | sample YL17G02_20_MG_FD_203700 | JGI IMG/M metagenome (GOLD analysis project Ga0315274, IMG submission 203700) | Sediment microbial communities from Yellowstone Lake, YNP, Wyoming, USA - YL17G02_20 | ecosystem: Environmental > Aquatic > Freshwater > Lake > Sediment | place: USA: Wyoming | collected...
TGCGCATCGATCAGCCTCAGCGAACCTATCCCGGCGCGACCCGTGTTGTCATGGCCTGGTGGAATGACCATCTCTATTATTCGGAAGGCGTTTCGGTGGGCAGCATGAGCCTCTATCGGGTTCCGCTGTCCGGAGGATCCCGGCCGGCAGCCGGCCCGCCGCAGCTCATCGCATCATTGCCCGCGATGCTGTGGGGAGTCTCGATATCGTCTGACGGCCTGATGGTCTTCAGCACCTTATCTGCGACACCCAATATCTGGTCGGTTCCCCTGAGATCGAGTGACGGTATGGCCTCGGGACCGCCCGAGCCGGTCACCTCGGATTCGTGGGGGAAATCGGACGTCGCCGTTTCTGCGGACGGCTCCACTCTTGCCTGGACGGTCTATTCCTCGCAAAAAACCGAGATCCGGGTCCGCAAGACGGCGACCGGCCACGAAGAATCGTTTGTCTGCCCCAACAACACGAGGTATATCTTGCCGCGGTTGAGCCCGGACGGATCACGGCTGGCGTATTTCGAAATCGGCGGCGATAAGTTGACCTCCTATGTCGTAGAAAATGGCGCCGCGCCTCAGCCGGTTTCTACGGAGGGTCCCATCGTGGATTTTTTCCACAAGACGAGGGATGTTCTCGTTGATATGGGAATGCAGCTGGTTCGGCTGGACGCGGCCGGGAGCCGGCGCAGCACGGTCCTGGACACGACCGCTAGCGGTGACGGGCCATGGGAGGCCGCGCTGGCGCCATCGGACCGGTGGTTGGCCTTTCTGACGCGAGCCCGGCCCGACGGGACAGGGGGCCTGTTCCTGGCGAAGGTGGGCGACCAGCCGTCGGCCGCCGGGACGTGGACGAAGCTTGCCGAGGACCGCAACTATATCGGCTCACCCGCCTGGTCGAACGACGGCAAGATCGTATACTACGGCTCGAAGCGTGACGATTTCATTTGCGTCTGGGGACAGCGCATCACCGACGACGGGAAGCCGTTGGGCCAACCCTTCGCGGCTTTCCACAATCATGCATCTCCCGACGTGAAGCATTTAGGTGAAAGCCAACTGGCGGCGGCCCCGGGCCGGTTGTACATGGTGCTCGGCGAGGTCAAGGGGGACCTCTGGTCGCTGAAGCTTCCTCGCTGATGCAGGGAGCTGCCAGCGATTATCATTCTGGTTTATAAATAAGACTCAAGGTTAGACTTCTCTCTTTATTTTGCCCTTTATAGGGTCCCGCGAATTATGACGTCTTGCCAATAGGTTCGTTCAAGTGCGGCCTGCGCCGCCCGTGTGGAAGTTCTTAAAAGCTCATGCGGACGCCGAGCCGGGCCGAGATCGGCGGATAGAAACCGGCCGGCTTCATAAAAGCAGAAGAGGGGACATACCCCTGAGTGGTCTCAAGCTGCCAGTTCTTCGAGAGAATCTGGTCCTCCGTGACTGCTAGGGTATATCGGTCGCGGTAGGGGTAATAACCTACCGTGGTCGCGACGTTAAAGACGTTGTCGACGTTGACATTGAAACTAAGCGAGGTCTTCCCGAGCCTAAGGCTGTATTCCGCATACAGGTTGGCAAACCAAAGAAACGGAGTCCGTCCCAGGTTCCCCCGATTATAGGGCATAAAAGGGCTCTCGAGATGCCAGTATTCGGTTGTCGGTGTCCCGCTCATGGCGTTGACCAGGGCGCCGACAGTCAAGCGGAAGGGGAACGTATAAGCGCCGTAGAGCTTGAAGACGTGCGGCCGGTCCGTGGCCAGCGGCCCATCGATCGGGTTGAGATTCTTATCGTAGGCATAATACCACGTGTCAAAGTTCGCCTCCACGTTCGGGCTGTTCCTTGCTCCTACCCACGTGACTTCATCGGAGCTGGCGAGGCCGGAATAGTTGCCGGTGAGCCGGCTCCAGGTGTAAGAAAAGCCGCCCAGCCAGCGGCCGGACAATCTTTTGTCCAAGCTGAAATTGAGGCCCCAGTATTCCCGCTTCGCCTTGGGGCATGCCGGGTACTTGGCGTCGAATTTCCCACCATCCGTTGTCGACCGGGAATATCCGTACCCAGGGTTCGCCATGTAGTAAATGATATCCGCTCCAGTGATGACTCCCACGTCCTCGACGGCGTAGCGAAGGTGCTTCTGAACCAGACGCACCGTCGCAGAGATGTTTTCCATGAGCTTTTTCTCGACTCCGAGCGAGATTTCCCGCTGGCTCATCGGCTTCAGGACAGGGTCCACAATATCCAAAGTGACCGAACTGTAGTCGATGATCCTCATCAGCGTTCCCGGATAACACCCGCTTTTCCCGATCTTGTCCCACTCATAGGTATCCAGCGTGTAAAAGGCAGCCTTGTTCTTCATCCCCCCGAAGGTCCAGGCCGACGAATAGAGCTTCATGACGTCGTAATAGAGGCCGTAGCTCCCGAAAATCTTTAGGTTCGCATCGCCGAAGACGTCGTAGACCAATCCCACGCGGGGGGCTAACTTATCCCCGAATTTGAAGTCGATCGGTTTTATCCCCTTCAGAGCCGGATCGCTGGAGTAGCTCGGGATATATTCGCTTTCTGTACGGATGCCGAGATTCAGGGTGAGCCGGCCCTTGATCGTCCAGCTGTCCTGGAGGTAGAGCGCCCAGCGGTCGGAATGGACCTTGTAGAAAAGGCCATTTGGACCCGTGGTCTCGTTCCCCGCCACTAGATAATAGCCGTAGGTTCCCCGGCCGTAGTATTGTCCAAGGTAGATGAACGGCCGGCCCCAAGCTAACTGGATGTACGGATAGTCCGGATATTTTAAGCCGTCCTTCCAATCTTCGGCGTTACGCACCCACTGAACTCCGAATTTCCAGGCGTGTTCTCCGGCGAAATTCAGATAATACGTTAGATCGCCGCCGATAAAGGATTTCTGAGCCACGTTTTTTTCCGTCACTTCCGCCGCGGCCGTATTCGACCAGCCCCTTGGCCTTATGTATTGGGAAGGGATATCGGGGAAAACAGAGTTGCCCGTCCCGCCGTGAAAATAGCTCGGCTCTTGGGGCTGAACAAGCTGGTCGGTTTTGTTGTTATAAAAGGAACCTCCCCTGACGCTTAAAAGAAGATTGTTGCCAAAGGTAAAGTCGGCGTAAGCCGCGGCGGTCCAATAGGGGTAACGAAAGCCATAGTCTCCCCAGACGTCCGCGGGATTTCCGGTGCCGTCCCGGGGAGGGAGGTTCCCCTTATAATTATTAAGATTGCTTACGAAGCTCGCCCCCAGCCGCACGAATTTGAAGGGCTGGGAGGTCAGTTTCACCTGGAAGTTCCAGAAGGTGTCTCGCCGCGTGTAGCCATCTTCGATGAGCGAAGGTTCGAATCTGACATGTCGTGTTGTGGAATTATTAACGGGAAGAAACGAACCATAAAACCAGAGCCGGTCTTTGATGATGTACCCTCCGAGGTTAAACCCGGCCTCGATGCGATCCACCTTATCTTTACCGTAGAGGTCCTGGTAGTTGACATACTCGGAAACGAGGGGGTCATAAAGGGCATAGCGAAGGGAGTCTCTCTCTTTTCCTGTCAGGTTGGAACCGCTGTAATAGGCGATGACATCCCCATGAAACGCATTCCCTCCCTGGCGCGTGATAACATGGATTACACCCCCGAGCGAGCCGCCGTATTCCGCCTGGTAGCCGCTGGCCTTGACCTGGACTTCATCGACGAACTCGAAGGCCACGCCCTGGCCGCGGACTCCGTTATAAATGTTGGTGATGTCTGTGCCGTCGACATAGAACATGTTTTCAGCGCCCGAAGCGCCATCCACCGAGATTCCGGAAAGCAAGGGCTCATTCTGGACGCCGGGGATGGCGGCGACGAGGGTGTCGAAGTCGCGCCCGCGGGGCAGGGCGGAGAACACTTCCCTGGTCATCGTCATACCGTTGACCGTGCTCTTGACATCGACCAGGGGCGACTGGCCGATGACCGTGACCTGCTCTTCCAGGGTGCCGAGCTGCATGGCCACATTCAATTTGATGCTCTGCTCGACCTCGACGATGATGCCATCCCGCACCACCGTCCTAAATCCCTGGAGAGAGAAAGTGACTCTATAGATACCCGGCGTCAGGGCAAAAACGCGATAAACGCCGTTCTCATCCGAGATGGACGTCGCCTTGCCGACGAGTTTCGGGCTGGTGGCCTCGATAGCGACCCCTGGCAACGGGCTGCCCTGCTCGTCGATGACGGTACCGAATATCTTGCCCGTGGGCACCTGGGCGGATAAGGACATGCTGAGGACAAGGAGTCCGAGAAAAGCTAGGAAAAAACCCGAAAGTCGTCCCATCATCTTCCTCCTTTATTCGTTATCAAACAGAAGAACGAGCGGCGGAAAGGTCGAAGGAGCGCAAATGAACAACCCCGGGTTTCACAACCATCTTCCCCTGCTTTTTAAAGTAAACAATATTAGGAGACAAAGTCAAGCAGCACGTCGTCGGTCAAAAGTCAGAAGTTTCAGCTCAAGATTAGGCGGGTGGTGTCTTCTGCGCAAGGTGCGCGACCATGCCCGAGGAGGGTTTGGCGGGTTTCTGAGCTTGAGCCACAACCGAGCCGAGCAGAATGATGAGGACGAGAACGGCAGGAAACCGTGAAAAGCCTTAAGGAACGATCAGGGTTTCGGAGAGAAAGTAAGAGGAGAGAAGACTGCCGGCCGCCCCATGCGGGCCGGCTAGCTTGGCTTTTATCGCCGCGAGTTTTTTCCTGGCGATAGAAACTTCGGCAAGGCCGGGATCGGCGTTCTTCCAGACCTTGAGGCTTTCCTCGTATTGTTCGGCCGCCTTCTCCGGGGTGCCCTTCGCCTCGTAGAGGGCGGCCAGCCTGAAGCGGCTGAACGGATGGACCAACGCCCCTTCGCGGATCCCGGGGTCGGGCGACACGAGGCGCTCGTATTCGGCGATGGCCTTGTCCGTCTCGCCCTTTTTCGCGAAAACCCGTGCCGCGAAGTCGGCCTGGAAAGGCAGGTTTTTCTGCTGGACCGTTGTATAAGCCGCGAGATCCACCTGGATGGGCGGCCCTTCCCTGAACACCCGGACCGCCTCGCCGTAGGCTCCCTCGGCTAAAAGGACCTCCCGCTTGAGGAGATTGACGGCCAGCTGGTTGAATTTTTTCTCTTTCTCGGCGATAGAGCCGGAGGGAGCCTGGATTTCCACGAGCTTTTTCCGGGCTGTGGTGACATCGCCGTTCTTGATGTCCAGGAGGCCCGAGTAGAGAAGCTCGTAAACCTTATTCAGGGTCGGTGTTCCCTGGCCGCTCTCGGCCCTGGTGGCGAGGCGTCTTTTTAGGTATGTCCGGCAGAGGTCGATCTTCCCCCAATCGTAACAGATCCAAAGCGCCCCCCGCAGCGTGATGTCGGCGAGCTCGGCGTTTCCGGAGGCCTTGGCCATGGCCTCGGCCCGGCCGAGTTCGGCGAGGGCTTCGGCGAAGCGGCCCATGATGGAGTCATAGAAACCTTTCCACTGGTAGCCCTGGGCCCGGATGCCGTCCGTGGGAGCGTTGGTGATGAGGTGGTCGACCCACTGGAGGGCCCGGTCGTAGTCCCCGTCCATGGCGTGGAGGTAGGCCAGTTTCCAGGCCGAAAGGAATCCCGGCCGGATGGCCAGGGCCTGCTCGTACTTGGCCCTGGCTTTGTCGAAATTGCCGGAGAAGAAATACAGGTCGCCCATGGAATCGTGGGGGTTAGCTTCGCCCGGCAGGGCGGCGGCGTAGCGCTCGAACGTCTTGAGCGCCGTTTCCGACTTGCCCATTTCCGCGTACGTATACGCCAGCATGTTCAGGGCGTATCCGAAAGCGGGGTCGATCTCGAGCGCCTTATTGAATTCGATGATGGCCTCGTCGTATTTTTTCCCGTTTTTATAGAACCAGGCCAGGTCCACGTGGGCCCGCTTGTCGTCTGGATAGGCGCGGACGATGCCTTTCAGACCTTTGACATATCCTTCCTGGTCTTTCTCGACCAGGGCGGAAAGAGCGGCGGCATACAGGCCGTCCTTCCCCTTGCCCATTTCCGTCTTGCCGAATTTCTTGAATTTCTCCATGGATTCGGCAGCCCGGGGGGCGTCGGCCAGGGCCGAATAAACGCGCGTCAGGTAGTAATAGGGCAGGGCGAACCCCGGGTCCCTCTGGACCGCCATCTCGAGGGACCGTCGGGCCTCGTCATAGTAGTAGCGGTCGAAATCCTCCTGGCCCTTGAGGAAGAGCTTGTAGGCCTCCATGGACGCCGTCGTGACCTTGCTGATCGGGACCGCGTCCCGCGCGGCCGTTTGTTCCGAGAGGCCCACGCCCTTGGAGATTTCGCGGCTCAGCTCGTCGATCTGCGTCCTCAGGATGCTGCCGACGCCTTCTCCCTTCGAGCTGACGCTCTTACGGAGGTTCTTGGTCTCGACTTCGTATATCTTGGCGTCCGTGGCGAACAGGTTGTCGGCCTTGGTGAAGCTCCCCAGGACGATGGCTTGGATGCCTTCGCGGCGGCAGATCTCGAACCAGCGGTCCTGCTCGGCGGGCATGTCCGTCCCCCCGTCCTTCTGTCCGGCGAAGTCGTTCAGCCGCTCCCAGGATATCACGTCCAGGTATTTAGACTGCTCAAGGCTGGTGATGAGAAGGTTGGGGATGGCCTTTTTCAGATAGTCGAAGGTCGCGTCCCCGGTCAGGTTTTCGAAGCCGACGACGGCCACCGTGTGGACGGCGCCGGTGGCCCTGGGGATGATTTCCCGGATGGCGAGCCCGGCCGCGAGAACACTGAGAAAAACGAGCGCCGGGACGAGGGCCTTCCACCAGGGGATGGACGGCCTCCGGGCGGGCCGCGTTTTGCGGGTCGTGGGCTTGGTCCAGGGCGCGGCGACCGCCGCCGTCTGGATGGTTTCCTCGACCTGGCTCAGGTCGCGGCAGACGTCCTCGGCCGACTGGTATCTCTTCTCCCTGTCCTTTTCCAGGCACTTGAGGATGATGGCGCCCAGCTGGGGCGGCGTTTGTGGATTCAGGTTTTCCGGAAAGGGGGGATTTTCGGACCGGTGTTTGAACGCCACCGCGAAAGGCGTGTCCGCGACGAACGGCGGCCGGCCCGTGACCATCTCGAAGAGGATCACGCCGAACGAATAGATGTCGGAACGGCAATCGGACTCCTTCCCCTCGACCTGTTCAGGAGACATGTACTCGGGCGTCCCGATCACGATCCCCTCGGCCGTGACGCCCTGGCTTCCCAGGGCCCGGGCGATCCCAAAATCCAGGATCTTGGGATTCCCCTCTTTGTCGACCATGATGTTGCCTGGCTTCAAGTCGCGGTGGACGATGCCCGCGCGATGGGCCTCGCTCAGGCCGCTGCAGACCTGCTTGGCGATGGCGACGGTCGTCCCGACGTCGAGCCGCCTCGATCGCCGGATGAAGCTCTTGAGGTCTTCGCCCGGAACGTATTCCATCGTGATGTAGTGAAGGCCCTCGTCTTCGCCGAAGTGGTACATTTTGCCGATGTTCCGGTGGGAGATCTTATGGGCCAGCTTGATCTCGTTGACGAACCGCTCGAGCGTCCGCTGGTCGGAGGCGATGTCCGGCCGGATGAGCTTCAGGGCCACCTCCTCCCGCGTTTTCGTGTCGAGGGCCCGGTAAACACGCCCCATGCCCCCCCGGCCAAGCTGCTCGATGATCTGATAACGGCCTCCGAAGGCCGTGCCGGGCTCGAGGTTCCAGGAATGGGATTCGATGGTCTGCGTGACGGCGGAGGAAATGTCCTGGGGACGGATCTCGTGGAAGGATGTCGCGCAATTATAGCAGTAATTCGCGGTATCCGGGTTACTCGTCTGGCAGCTGGGGCAGGGGGTGGCCATGTTCCGTCTTTGTTTCGATACCGTGACCTAAACTTCCACGCCTCGAAATCCCGTAACCCATCCTTCATCCTCCGCTGATATATACGCTCGGGAGGGCGAAAAAGTTGCTGTCCCTCGCCGTACCGGATCCGCGCATCACCACTGCAAAGAACATGCCATCCGGACCCGATTCCGGGAGAAACATCCAAGCCTTCTTTCCTCTCGTCCGCCCTTGGAACAGCCCCTGTCCGTTTTCGGACATTATCCCCCGGCGACGCCGGGCCAGGCAAAAAAGATGCGGTTTATAGCCAGGCCGGTCCGGAGTCTATTTCTCATAGTTTCTTTACACGGATTTACAAGGATCTTCTTTGATCCGGCGTCGACCAGGTCTATGGATAGGCCTTTGATACGCGGGGCCCGTCCCAAGGTTGACAAGACTTGGGCCATTACATACGATCCTTTTATGAATAAGAAAATAACGCCGACCGTCTGCGTCGTCATTCTCCTGCTCGCGCTTCATGGCGAAGGGGCCGCGAACGAAACTCCCCGGCCAAGGCCACGTGAGTTGGGCTTGGTAACCGGCGTCATGCCCACGGGCCCGTTGAACGCCATCACCGATGTTCCCGGCGTGCGGGTGGGTCACGCTACCCTCCACCGGGGCGACGCCGTGCGCACGGGCGTTACCGCCATCCTGGCCCATGGAGGCAACATCTTCCTGCAGAAGGCGCCGGGGGCCATCAGCGTTTTCAACGGCTACGGGAAACTGGCCGGGTCGACCCAGGTCCGGGAGTTGGGACAAATCGAAACTCCCATCATCCTCACGAACACGCTCAGCGTCGGCACCGCGGTGGAGGCGGTGGTCCAATATATTCTGGAGCAGCCGGGCTGCGGGGACGTGCGCTCTGTGAACGCCGTGGTGGGAGAGACCAACGACGGGTCGTTGAACGATATCCGCGGCCTGCATGTCCGCAAGGAGGACGTCTGGCAGGCGATCCGCACGGCCGGGGAAGGGCCGGTGGCTGAGGGCTCCGTCGGCGCCGGCACCGGGACGCAAGCCCTGGGCTGGAAGGGCGGCATCGGCACGGCTTCGCGGATGACAGAGGAATGGGGCGGGAAGCGCTACACGGTCGGCGTCCTCGTCCAAGCCAATTTCGGGAGCGAGCTGGTCATGTTGGGTGTGCCGCTGTATCAAAAACTCCGCCCGGACAAAGAGGAAACGGGGGGAGACGGCTCCTGCATGATCGTCATCGCGACCGACGCACCGCTTTCGGAGCGCAACCTGGAACGGCTGGCCCGGCGGGCCTTCATCGGCATGGGCCGGACCACGACCTGCATGCCCAACGGCTCGGGCGATTACGCCATTGCCTTCAGCACCGCCTACACCATCCCCCACCGCGGCCGGGGGGCCACGGTCGAGACCCCCGACCCGATCGTCAACGACCTGATGAGCGACCTTTTCCGGGCCGTTGAGGAAGCCACCGAGGAAGCGATCTACAACTCCCTCTTCGCAGCCCGGACAATGGTGGGACGCGACGGCAACCGCGCCGAAGCGCTGCCGATCGATAAGGTCCTGGCGCTCATCAAGGGCCGTTAGCCGATCCCGTCCAAGTCTCCAACCCACGCCATGCGTAAGAGAACCGGTCATCAAGCTCATCATGAACCTCATCCGCCGAGGCGCCGGCGAGGTGAAAGTCTTCGGCCGGGACGAGGCCCCTGCTGCGCGGCCTCCACTCCGGCCCTTACGGATTCAAGGCCCTGACGGATGATGCCCCCGAGGCCCGGCGGCGTCTTTTGGAAAGATGTGATTCCATTCACTTTCTTGATATGGACCGCAGGGTTCGCCTACAATGCTTCCATGTAGGGTGACCATGCGATCACAATCCGCTCATCGACATGTCGCCGGGCTCGGCTGGGTCTTCGTCTTCGTCGCCGCCCTTCTTTCCGCGCCCGCGGCCGCTCCGGACGAGTTCCAAAAAGGGAAGGTCATCGAGAAGGTCGTTTGCCGCGACTTTGCCGATCAGAGCTACGCCCTCTACCTTCCTTCGGATTTCGTGCCGACCGTTAAACGACCCATCCTCTACCTTTTCGACCCGGGAGCCAGGGGGCCGGTCGCGGTCGAACGGTTCCTTCAGGCCGCGGAGAAGTACGGCTGGATCCTCGTCGCTTCGAACAATTCCCGGAACGGCCCGTGGGAGGCGAACCTGAAGGCGGCCCAGGCGATGTTCGCAGATTCGATCGCCCGGCTTCCCGTCGACGAGACCCGGATCTATGCCGGCGGGTTCTCGGGGGGTTCGAGGGCCGCCTGCGTTTTTCCCAGGATCATCATGCGGCGGGTCGCGGGGATCATCGGCGTCGGCGCCGGGATCTCGAACACGGGGACCAAGCCCGAGGACATCGGGGCCTCTTCTTATTTCGGGATCATCGGCCTGGCCGATTTCAATTACCCGGAGATGAAACGGCTGGACGCGGACCTCGACGGCGCCAAGGTCCCGCACCGGGTCCTTTACTATGAAGCGCCGCACCAATGGCCCGACCCGGAGACATGCGGCCGCGCGGTCGGCTGGATGGAGATCACGGCGATGAAGCAGGGAAAGAGAAGCAGGAACGAAGGCTTGATCGACGAGATGCTGGGGAAGGAGCTCGAAAACGCTTCGGCCCTGAAAGCGTCGGGAAAGGTCTTTTGGGCCGCGCGGCAGTATGAAGCGGTTTCGCAGCTGTTCGACGGCCTCCGGGACTCCGGCGCCGCCGCCGAAGCGGGCAGGATCCAGAGGACGCGTGAATTCGCTCAATTCCTGAAAGAGGAAAAAAAGCGGGACGAGAAGGACGTCTCCATCCGGAGAGATTTCGTCCGCGCCTATACCCTGATCGAGCAGACCCCTTCGGACAGGATGAGATTCGTTGAGGTCCTGAAGGACCTTAAGCTCGGCTTTCTGAAGAAGGAGGCGAAGGCGGCCGGGACAGTGGAGGACCGGAGTTTTGCCTACCGCATCCTCTTCGACATCAGCGTCAACATGGAGCAAAAGGCCTTTGAGAGCTATGACCAAAAGGATTGGCCGCGGGCGTCGTCTCTCTTCGAGCTCGCTGCCGAGGCCTGCCCTGACGGGGACCGGCGCGAAAGGAACATCTATTTCAACATGGCCTGTGTCGCGGCCCTTCGAGGCGACGCGAAAGCGGCCTTGAAGCACCTCGAAACGGCCGTGGCCAAGGGATTCTCCGACGTCGGGGCCCTGGAGGATCAGGAGGACCTGGAAAGGATCCGGAAAACGGCCAAGTTCCGCGAGCTCGTCGAGAGAGTGAAGAAGATCCAATAAAACCCGATGGATCGTCAGAATCGGGTTCTTCAGCCCGGGATGGAGCTCGCGGTTCACCGAATCGAGGACCCGGTCGCCCGGAGCGCAGGCCTTCGAGGGCCCGTGCTCAATACTCGATACGGATCGAGTCCTCACCGAGAAGGTCCTCGATGCGCTTTTTCAGTTCCTCGGTCGGGGTCACACCGTGGACCTCGGTCGACTGGGTCAACATCCGGTAGGCGTGGGGCGTCTCGAGCTCGAAGAGGACCGGGCACTTCCCCTCGTATTTGTCGAGGACGCCCCTCAGCGTGTCCAGGACGGAGTCCTCAAGGCCGGGGAGGAAGATCCGGACGATCATCCGCTTGGCCTGCTTCTCCATGGCCTCGGTGAGGGGCATGACCAGGCTGAGACTGATCCGGCGGCTTTCCCCTTCGCCGCCGAACTTGCCCTTGACCCAGACGAGCTGACCTTCCCTCAGGTAGGCGCTGGACTTGCCGTAGGCCTCGGGAAAAGCCACGACTTCGATCCGGCCGGTCATGTCCTCGAGGAGGAACGTGGCCATCCGCTCGTCCTTCCTTGTCTTGAGCGGCTTGATCACGGCGATGATGCCGACGACCCGGACGTCCTTGTCGAAGTCCCTCTGCTCGTCGAGGTCGCCGATGTCGTGGGAGACAAGCTTGTTGAGGCGGCCCTTGAACCGGGCCAGGGGGTGGCCCGTGATATAGAATCCCAGGGCGTCCATCTCGTAAGACAGGAGGAGCGACTCATCCCACTCCCGCATCTCGCGGACCTCGGCCGGGACCTCGGGCGGTTCGAGGGCCCCTCCGCCGAACAGGAGGTTCTGCTTCTGGACCACGGCCTTCTGGACCTCGTGGCCGTACTCGATCATCCGGTCCAACATGTGGAAACACTGGGAGCGTCTCCAGCCCAGGGAGTCGAAGACGCCGGCCTTGATCAGGCTCTCCAGGGCTTTCCGGTTGACGATCTTCGAATCCGTGTCCTGGAAGAGGTCGAACGGCGACGTGAACGCCCCGTGTTTCCCGCGCAGGGCCAGCAGCTCGCGGATGGCCGCCTCGCCGACGTTCTTGACCGCCGAGAGCCCGAAGCGGATGCTCTCTCCCTCCACGGTGAACGGATAGTCACTCTTGTTGATGTCGGGCGGCAGGACCCTGAGGCCCATTTCGTGGCATTCGGTGATGTACTTGACGACCTGCGGCGTCGATCCTCGTTCGGCCTCGGAAGTGATGAGAGCGGCCAGAAAGTGCCGGGAGTAATGGGCCTTGAGGTAGGCCGTCTGGTATGCCAGGTACGCGTAAGCAGCGCTGTGGGACTTATTGAAGCCGTATTCGGCGAACTGGGCGATCTGGTCGAAGACCTTGGTCGCCTTGCTCTGGGCGACGCCGTTCTTCTTCGCGCCCTGGATGAAGCGCTGCTTCTGGGCCTTCATGATGTCCTTGCCCTTCTTCCCCATGGCCTTGCGCAGGATATCGGCGTCGGCCAGGGAGAAGCCGGCCAGCTGGACGGCGATGCGCATGACCTGCTCCTGGTAGACGATGATCCCCCGCGTCTCCTTCAAAACGGGCTCGAGCTCGGGGAACTCGTAGGTTGTCAGCTCGGGGTGGTTCTTGCGGTGGATGAACTCGTCGGTCATGCCGCTCTTGAGCGGCCCGGGCCGGTAGAGGGCGTTCAAGGCGATGAGGTCCCGGAAGACCTCGGGCCGGAATCTCCGCAGGAGGTCCTTCATCCCCGGGCTCTCGAACTGGAAGACGCCGTCGGTGTTGCCGGCCTGGAACAGCTCGAACGTCCGCGGGTCGTCCAGGGGGATGTTGTGAATGTCCAGCCGCTCCCCCGTGTCCTTCTCGATGAGGCCGAGGGCGTCGTAGATGACCGTCAGGTTGCGCAGGCCCAGCAGGTCCATCTTGAGGAGGCCGATATATTCGATGTCGCCCATCTCGAACTGGGTCGTGATCTCTCCCTTGACCGACCGGTAGAGGGGGGCGAATTCCACCAGCGGTTTCGGGGTGATGACGACGCCCGCGGCGTGGATCGAGGGATGGCGGATCTGGCCTTCGAGCTTCTGGGCGATGGAGATGAGCTGGGCGACTTTGGCGTTCTTCTCGCGCAGTTCCTTGAGCTCCGGAACGTTCCGGACGGCCGCTTCCAGGGTGGCGTCCGGCCCGAAGGCCGGGATGAGCTTGGCGATCCGGTCCACCTCGGGGAGCGGGACCTCGAGGACGCGGCCGACGTCCCGGATGGCGGCCCGGGCGGCCATCGTCCCGAAGGTGATGATCTGGCTGACGTTCTCCTGGCCGTATTTCTTCGTGACATATTCGATCATCTCCTGCCGGCGCCGGCCGCAGAAGTCGATGTCGATGTCCGGCAGGCTGATGCGCTCCGGGTTCAGGAAGCGCTCGAACAGGAGGTCGTACTCGATGGGATCGATCTCGGTGATCCCCATGCTGTGGGCGACCATGCTCCCGGCCGCCGAGCCGCGGCCCGGGCCGACGGGGATGTCCTTTTCGCGAGCGCTCTTGATGAGGTCCCAGACGATGAGGAAGTAGCCCTCGAAGCCCATTTCCTTGATGAGGCGGATCTCTCTCCTAAGCCTTTCCTCGTACTCTTCGCGGCTGTGGCTGAACTCGCCGTTGGCCTTCTTCTTCGCCCGAACCTCATCCATCCGCGCCCGGAAGCCCTCGCGGGCGACCTCCTCGAAGTATTCGCTCAGGGACTTGCCGTTGGGCGGTTGGAAGACGGGAAGGAAGCGGCCTGACGTCGGAAAGGCGAAATCGCAGGCGGCGGCGATGTGGACCGTGTTCTCGATCGCTTCGGGCGTCTCTTTGAAAAGCTCGGCCATCTCGGCCCCGGACTTGAAGTAGAACTGGTCGCTGGTGAAGCGAAGGCGGTCCGTCTCGCTGACCTTCCGGTTGGTCTGGATGCAGAGCAGGACGTCCTGGGTCTCGGCATCCTCCTTGCGGAGGAAGTGGACGTCGTTGGTGGCCACGAGCGGCAGTCCGAGCTTTCGGGCCAGGACGACGATCTTCGGGTTGATTTCCTTCTGCGGTTCAAGGCCGTGGTCCTGGAGCTCGAGGTAGAAGTCGCCTTTGGCGAAGAGCGAGCCGTAGCTCCGGGCGGCCTCTTCAGCCCCCTCGTCCCGGCCTCGGGCCAGGAGGAAGTTGATCTCGCCCTTGAGACAGCTCGACAGCCCGATCAGCCCGTCGGTGTGGCCGGCCAGGAGTTCCTTGTCGATCCGCGGCCTGTAGTAGAAGCCCTCGAGGTAGGCCTGGGTCAAGAGCTTGCACAGGTTCCGGTAGCCCTTTTCGTTCTTGACGAGAAGGATAAGGTGGTAGTGGTGGGTCTCCTCGTTCGGGTTGGACCCCCTGTCGGAACGGCTGCCGGGCGCCACATAGACCTCGCAGCCGAAAATGGGCTTGATGCCCTTGGCCTTGGCCGCCTTGAAGAACTGGACGGCCCCGAAGATGTTGCCGTGGTCGGTGAGGGCCACCGCCGGCATATTGTGATCGTAGGCCGCGTCGACGAGGTCCTGGATCCTGAGGCACCCGTCGAGGATGCTGTACTCGGAGTGGTTGTGCAGATGGATGAACGACATGCTCATTCCCACTCGATCGTTCCGGGAGGCTTGGTCGTGACGTCCAACGCCACCCGGTTGATGCCACGGACCTCGTTCACGATGCGCGTGGAGATCCTGGCCAGAAGGGGCGCGGGCACGGGGAACCAATTGGCGGTCATGCCGTCCGTGCTCTGGACGAGCCGGAGGACGACGACGCGCTGGTACGTCCGCCGGTCGCCCATGACGCCCACCGAGCGGACGGGGAGGAGCACGGCGAAGGCCTGCCAGAGCTTGCGGTAGAGGCCGGCCCGGCGGACCTCATGGAGCAGGATATCGTCGGCCTCGCGCAGGATGTCGAGGCCTTCCCTGTCGACCTCCCCCACGATGCGCACGGCCAGGCCGGGCCCGGGGAAAGGGTGTTGGGTGATGAAATCCTTGTCCACGCCGAGCTCGAGGGCCAGGGTCCGGACCTCGTCCTTGAAGAGTTCGCGGAGGGGCTCGATGAGCTTGAACCTGAGGCCTTTCGGAAGCCCGCCGACGTTGTGGTGGGACTTGATCACCGAGGACGGTCCCTTGACCGGGTTCGATTCGATGACGTCGGGGTAGATCGTCCCCTGGGCCAGAAAATCAGCCCCGCCGAATTTTTTCGCCTCGCGCTCGAAGATCTCGATGAACAGGCCGCCGATCGCCTTCCTCTTTTTCTCGGGCGAAATGACGCCGCGGAGCCTCTCCAGGAATTCCTCCGAGGCATCGATGCCTTTCACGTTCAGGGAGAACTTGCGTCGGAAACTCTCCATGAGCTCATGGTATTGGCCCTTGCGAAGGAGGCCGTTGTCGACGAAGATGCAGGTCAGGCGGTCCCCGATCGCTTGATGGATGATGAGCGAGGTCACCAGCGAGTCGACGCCGCCGCTCAGGCCGCAGACGACCCGGCCCCGGCCGACGGCGGCGCGGACCTCGGCGACCTTCCGCTCGATGAACGAGGCCATGTTCCAGTCGGCCTCGAGTCCCGCGACCCGGAAGAGGAAATTGATAAGGACCTTCCTGCCTTCGCGCGTATGGATGACTTCGGGGTGGAACTGGACGCCGCAGAAGCGCCTCTCCCGGTCCTCGATAACCGTGACCCGGGTGTTGGCCGTGCTCGCCGTGACTCGGAAGCCCGGCGGGACCCTCTCGGGCTTGTCGCCGTGGCTCATCCAGACCTGCCGTTTGTCCCTGATCCCGGCCAAGAGGCCCTTCCGGTCGAGGACCTTGAGGGAGGCGAAGCCGTACTCGCGCTTGCCCGAGGGAGCGACCTTGCCTCCGAGGAGATGGGCCATGAGCTGGAGCCCGTAGCAGATGCCCAGGACCGGGAGGCCGACCTCGAAGATCCCGGGCGACGGCAAAGGGGCGCCCTTCTCGTAGACGCTCCGCGGGCCCCCGGAAAGGATGAGGGCGCCCGGGGCTTCTTTTTTTATTCGAGCAACGGAGATGTCGAACGGCACGATCTCGGAATAGACCCCCAGCTCGCGGACCTTCCGGGCGATGAGCTGGGTGTATTGCGAACCGAAATCGAGGATGAGGATCTTGGACATGCCTTGATTCTAGCAGAGGGTCCAAGGGCTTTCAATCACAGTTGGGGTCAAACCTACAATCTTAACAAAAATGGGTTCTCTTCCATTTAGTGTGGCTTGGGTCAATGGCTTGGACGGACGCATTTCTTTTCGTGTGGGAAGGAATTCTAGGCTCGGGGCGCGCCCTCCGTCGGCCGCGGCCTGTCCCGGCGAGCCAGGCCGCTTCGGCTCCGGGCTCCGCTCTCCTCTCCCTCCGGTCGAGGACCCATGCCCGCTCCGCCCTTCAACGACCTCCTCCGGGCATCGCCCCTGCGCCATTGTCCAAAGCACACGAAAAGAAATGCGCCCAGGCCTTCGAATGCCACTTCGGCCCCAACCCACACCAAACGCAAGAGAACCCAAAATGTAAAATGTTAAGATTGTAGGTTTGACCCCTACTTGTTACTCCAAATTGATGGACTTCGCCATCGGAACGGGCCGGCGGCAAAAGTTGCCCGGAGGGACGGATCCGGCGACCCTCCCGGGTTTGCGGCCTCGCTTTGACTCGATCCCGGATTTCCCTTATATTAAGTGTATTATGAACTGGGAAGATCTGGCCAGGGAACTGGCATACACGACGGATTCAAAGATCGTGCTCCTGGTGTGCGATGGGCTCGGCGGCCTGCCGGTCGGCGGCCGGACGGAGCTCGAGGCAGCCCGGAAGCCCAACCTGGACGAGGTTGCGCGCCTCGGCGCCTGCGGAGTGACGGACCCCGTGTTCATGGGCATCACGCCCGGCTCGGGGCCGGCCCACCTGGCGCTCTTCGGCTACGACCCGCTCCGCTACCAGCTCGGCCGCGGCATCCTGGAAGCCTTGGGCTCCGGGGTCGAGGTCGGGCGGAACGACGTCGTCGCCCGCGGCAACTTCGCCACATTCAAGAAAGGATTCGTCGTCGACCGGAGGGCTGGACGCATCCCGACGGCGGAGAACGAACGTCTGTGTACCATGATCAACGCCGGCCTACCGAGGCAGGAGGGCATCGAGATCATCCTCACACCGGGAAAAGAACATCGCTTCGTGGCCCGCTTTCGAGCCGAGGGATTGTCGGACGTCCTCTCCGACGCCGACCCCCAGAAGGACGGTAAACCCCGCGTTCAGACCGCCGCGCTCAAGCCCGAGGCCGGGCGGACGGCCGTCATCATCAACCGGTTCCTGGATGAGCTGACGGCGCTCCTCAAGGACGAGCCCAAGGCCAACACGGCCCTCCTCCGCGGCTTCTCCAAGTTTCCCTCCATCCCGCACCTGGTCGATCTCTATAAACTCAGGCCCGCGGCCGTCGCCAACTACCCGATGTACAAGGGGCTGGCCAAGCTCCTGGGCATGGACGTACTCGACGTCGGCGCCGAGACGCAGGACCTCTTCGACGCGCTCGAGCGCGAATACAAGAACCACGATTTCTTCTATGTCCACTTCAAGCGGACGGACGCGGCCGGTGAGGACGGGAACTTCGAGAAAAAGGTCGCGGCCATCGAAGAGATCGACCGCTTTATCCCGCGCCTGCTCGCGCTCAAGCCCGACGTCCTGGTCATAACATCCGACCATTCGACCCCTGCCCTGCTCCGCGGGCACTCCTGGCACCCCAATCCCTTCGTCCTCGTATCGCCGAACGCCCAGCCGGACGGCGTCAAAGCCTTGACGGAGATCGAGTGCTCGCGCGGCATGTTGGGCCGCTTTCAGTCCATATACGCCATGCCGCTCATGCTCGCCCACGCGCTGAAGCTGAAAAAATTTGGCGCCTAAGAAGTAAGGGTCAAACCTACAATCTTAACATTTTACATTTTTGGGTTCTCTTACGTTTGGTATGGGCTGGGGCCGAAGCGGCCTTCGAAGGCCGGGACGCATTTCTTTTCGTGTGATATAGACAATGGCGCAGGGGCGATGCCCGGAGGAGGTCGTCGCAGGGCGGAGCGGGCACGGGTCCTCGACCGGAGGGAGAGGAGAGCGGAGCCCGGAGCCGAAGCGGCCTGGCTCGCCGGGACAGGCCGCGGCCGACGGAGGGCGCGCCCCGAGCCTAGAATTCCTTCTCACACGAAAAGAAATGCGTCCGTCCAAGCCGTGAACCCGGCCCACACTAAATGGAAAACTCGAAACTCGTTTCTCTCTTATGTATAATGGGAGGGATGAAGAGGTCCATTCTTATG
>Ga0315274_10005589_pt1 | contig 18371 bp, 17 predicted proteins | sample YL17G02_20_MG_FD_203700 | JGI IMG/M metagenome (GOLD analysis project Ga0315274, IMG submission 203700) | Sediment microbial communities from Yellowstone Lake, YNP, Wyoming, USA - YL17G02_20 | ecosystem: Environmental > Aquatic > Freshwater > Lake > Sediment | place: USA: Wyoming | collected...
GAAATAAGAATGGCGAGACCCGGTGGATGCACATAAGTCTTTTCATGCCGGTAGATCACCTCTTCATTTCCAACCTGCACCTTGTTATCTCCTGTTCCTATCGTAACAAGTTTGATGGCCGGTGCCAGCAGATCTTCGAGCTTAGCCTTCACCTCTGTGGAGAGATAAGGACATTTATCGACCGTTGCACCACCTGTGGCCAACTTCATCGCAAAAGCGAAACATGTGGGAAATCCACAATCCTTGCATGGTTTTTTTCCAGGAAGCATCTTTACAATTTCAGAACCTGATATTGGCATATCGCACCTCCTATTTTTGTGTTGGAAGCTCTACGTTGGAAGTTCCACTTCACCCTTTAACCAGGGGTGCCCCACTTTTTCTAAAAATGCAGCAAGTTCATCGGGGTTCTTGGCATCTTCCTCTGTGGCGATCTTATCGTATAGTCCCTTTGCTTCTATCACATCTCGATACCTTTCTTTTATCTCTTTAGGCATCCAAACGATCCTCGCCAATCCACCATCTGCCTGGATGAATTTTACGGATCTCAGTTGCTCCAGACCGGTTCCGAGCCTGCCCTCGATCTGTTTTCCTCCGGAGGTCTCACCCGCCATGCGGGAGAAAGTAGTCCCAATGACGGTCTCCCCTTTATACTCCCTGTTCACGATACCAAAGGCATCCACTTCAGGGATGTAGAAGACGATTGCCTGGAAACAACCGCATGAGGTATGGGGATGCTCAAAGGCGCTGTAGAGATAAACTTTATCATAGGTCCCCAAAGATTTCTCCACTACGACTTTATTTACCCCCTCATATTCACCCTTGGCAGGATTGATCAACTCCCCTTTTTCTATGGCGAAGATAGGTCCTTCGGGATCGATTTTCGCAGCAGCCCTACCATCAAACCAGTTGATGGCGCCACAATTTGCGATCCTATTTGGAGCGATGATAGAGCAGTGGGTTGGGGCAAAGCTCTGGCACAAGACACAGCCATAAAATGTATCGACATCCTCGTCTTTGATCTGCCTCGCCCTTTCATCTCTGGCATTATATACCTTGAGAGCTTCTGGCAAAAGTTCCTGCACTTTCTTAGGATCCGTAATGATGGTTGTTTGGATCTTTTCAATGATCGGCATCTCTGAGGTGAAGAGGAAATTAAAGATTTCACCCAATTCTTTTAAAGAGGTAAAACCTTTTTTATAGGCATCCTTGCTTATCCTCATCCACATATCCTGTCTCTGATTCATATGGTACCAACCCTGAATAAAATTGGAATACATATGGATCTTTCTTTCGATGATGGCCTCCGCATCCTTATCCAATTCAGATCCGGCAACATCGATTAAAAGAGCGATGGGATAAGTACCCCCTTTATCCGTCTCAGGGTTATAGGGTTCCATTTCATTCAGGTCAGGGCCGATGATTTCGACCTTTTCATGCTCCACTTCGTCGGGACTCTTCACCGTTGCCAGTTCAAACTTATACGGTACCTTTGGTCCTCCGAACTCGATATACAGATTCTCTTTCCTTATCACTTCACCTTCATATTGCGGTCCGAGGTCAGCATGAAACTCCATTCTTATTCTCCTTTCTTCAGATTATCTATTAGACTTTCTAAGAAATTCTTCCATTGTTCATCCTTCCTGAAATTGGGAAGAGAAAAATCGGCATGGGGATAATAGTACTTGCAAAGGGTCATCGTCTTTAGGTGAGGAGCAAAATGCTTAAGGACAGAAAGTCCCTGTTCCCCGAGATCGGTTCTGAAACCGAAGAACATCACAAGATCATGATTTCCTTCCTTCCTCACCCCTTTCCACTCTGGATCCTTCAAGGCATTGATGATCTCAACGACGTCATAGACACTATCGGGTTTTACCCCCAATTCCACCATCTTCGATTTAACGGTGGCCGTCGCACAGGTAGGAATATTTTTGGTCTTCGCAATGTCGAGAGCATATTCGAGGAGCAATCTTTCGCCCAGGGTGATCTTCAGCAAACGCGGGCCGAGGACGAGGAGGGGTCGCTGTGCTTTCGTGATTTGTTTGGCATATTCTGCCGGATCCTCTACCAGTCTTGCCGTCCTCGTTCCTGTAAGGATATTCACTCGATGATATGGCAATGAGGGTGCTAATTGGCTCATTTTATTCTCCTCCTTTTTAATGTATGACCGAATCCAGCGGGACCTTCGTTGGATAAGTTCCAATGAGGGTGGGAAGTCCGACAGGTTCTTTTGGTTTCCAGCCGATTTGGGTTAAATAAGCCTTTACCTCCTTTTTGTAAACGATAGGGATGTCGGCATCTCTTCTGACATAGAGAGGGAGGTCTTCTGGAAGACCACCGCCCATATACTTTTTATAGAGGGAGATATAGTGATTCAGTTTTATCGCCCTTCCTTGAGGCGTATCATTTTTCCGGATGCATAGTTTGGGGATCATCACCATTGCCTTCTCTTTTGTTTCACAGACATAGGCGAGGTGCTCTGGTGAAGGTTCATTGGTTTCTACAATCTGCCTCTTTCGCGCATCCATGACCTTCCACTCATCTTCATCCTTCCTCGAGAGATAGAGCCTGCGATATTTAGAAGAGTGGGGACCGAGGATGACCGGAACTCCCAACCTGTTAAAGCCTGTGCCAATGGAGGCTGCCTTTTGAGAATAAGCTCCCCATGCAACACCCACCGCTCCTACTCGGTTGAGGACATAGTCAGCTATGACTTCATAATTGGCTCTCAGAGGCAAAGCGGCAAAAATATTGGCGATCTTAATAGCTGCTCCAGCGATATGGCTGTTTGCCACACAGGAGCCCACATTGACCACACATCCAGCATCGAAATCACCTGGATACTTCTCATAAATGGTCTTTCCCTCATCATCCTTCCACATTCCAACAGCCATAGCGGTGCAACCTGAAACGACAACGATATACTTCCTACGAGCGAATTCATCTACGATTTCGGCCAGGTCTCGGATGTCAGGGAAATTGGAGCAACCTACCAGTGCTACGACACCAGGGATTGTTCCCAAGGTGATCGGTGCGCCAACCGTTCTTATTTCCGTATCCATAATCGGTCCACGTCCGGCACGTATCTTCCAGGTCTCTTTGCTTGCCCCCACCTGCATGATCTTAAAAATAGGAAGATTTCGAGGACATTCCTCCTCACATTTGCCACAGCCGACGCATAAATTGAATATTTCCTTTATCACATCGAAATTGCCTTTGGCAACTTCACTGATACCCTTTCCGATATCGAATAAGTTAGGACATACCTGCTCGCACATGCCGCAGCTGCTGCATTTTTTCGCAAGTTCAGTAGCCTCCTGTTCCGTAATCCATTCCTTCCTTCTCTGAGGTGCAATGGCCATTGCAACCTTTGTTGCCACCTCAGCCGCCTTTTTTGGATCAAGAATGGCATAATGCTTCTTCTCCTCCACCATCTTCTTCACGATCTCATCCGTATCCATGTCGGTCGCATCTTCCAGTCCATACATGACCTTGTCGAGGGTGGCGATAAGGGCAGAGCCAGCCTTTGTCGCCTCAATGGGCATATCGGTCCTGATGCATTGTTCGTCGGTCATGATCACATCGGCGATGCCACTTCTTACAAAAAAGAGCTGTCGAGAGAAGGGGCCTATCACCTTGGCCCTTGCAGAATACCGGGTTGTCTCTAAGGCAGTGCAGCATACCCCACATAATTCAACCTTGTCATAAAGGTTGTTATCTTGCAGGTAATCCACAACGACCGTTGAGGTCGCAGGATTATGTCCTACAAAACAGATGATGGGCTTTGTTTTATCCACGGAATTCCAGCCAAGGTCTACCAGAGGCGTATTGGCAACGGAAGTAGGATAATTAAATCCTACAATCTGGGCGATATCGCCCGCCTCCATGGCCACATGGTCAAGCATGCCTGCATGCAGGGATTTTGATTCAAAATCCAGGCAACTTCCCTCCTGACCCATGGCTGTAGAATCGAGAAGATGGGTGATCTCTTTATAAACATATTCAATTGCTATCTTCAGATCACCCAGTGTCTCTGGTTTTAACCCGAGAACAGTCCTTATAATCGGTGCCTCAAGTTCTACGGAAGTGCCTAAATTGATCTTCTTATCCGGTCCATGCTTCTCAATTAAGACTTCCAGTATGTGTCCGGCATGGGAAGCATGGGCTGAAGCTCCCATGAGGCAGGCTAAAAGAACAAACCTTGCCTGTTGAGCCCCAATATCGATCCCGCATGCCCCCCTCCGCGTCTCCGTAAGGTCACATTTGCCGTAGGTGCAAAAGCAGCATAGGTCACAGAACGGGGCATAGAAAGGTTTGTAGGTCTGAAGAAGTTTCATATCCCAGCTTCTAAGGTCAGGGATCTCAGGCATGGGTGTATGCCCGATTGGCTCCCAAGGGATCTCGGCCTTGATCTTTTCATGAACCTCCTTTAACTTTCTTGTTAATTCCTTTATTTCCGCCATTTGCCATTACCTCCCTATGGTTTCTCTTACTAATTTGAGTGTCTCAGGATGCCTCAAGATAAGGATATTCGCTCCAGCCAGATAAAGGGATAGCGCAGTGATTCCCTCCCAAAGCAATCCCTGTGTCTTATTCTCTTTGGCCTGTTTTGTTTTCCAGCATTCATCGCCGAGATTGGCGATGATGGGCATCATGGTCATACTATCCTTCGTGATGACCCCAATCTGTTTCACCCTTTCTATCAGGGAAAAGCTATATTCAATACCATAACCCAGTGCTGAGGAGAGGGGATCGATGACGACCCTCTCCGGGGGCAAAAATTTGCAGAGCTTGACACTTAATTCCTTAAGAAGGTTAATGTCGAGGGGACTCTGAGCAATCGCTACATGCCCATGCTCCAATATCGCTTTGCCCACGACCTCAAAGTTTTCTTTCTGAACCGGCCCTATCAAAAGGTTCTCGCCAGCGCATACTTGGGCCACTTTAGGAAGAACCTCTGCATCTTTCTTTTCGTCCCCTGACCCATAAACGATCAGAGGTTTTTTGATTTCTCCGACCATCCGCTTTACCAATTGAGCAGCCGCATCGGAAGAAGAATCCTTCTCGGCAGGATCGGTACTGGCGAGTGTAAGGCAGACGGCATCGACACCAAACCCTTCACATTTTTTTGCCCATTTGATCGGGTCGGAAATAACATCTGCAAAGGGCTCCATGAGGTGTGGGGTTTTATCCGTGGGTTCCATATCGAGCACTTGCAAAACAAACTTTGGTGGATTGGGTAATGAACCCTCGTCAAAGAAATGAAGGGGAAGGATATTCTCTCCTCCGACCTTCAGGGTCTTATCTCCTTTTCCAATAGTAACTTCTCTTACCACTCCCTTGTAAGCTTCCTTAGGTGCCTTATATTCCATCATCTACCTCCTTATCATTAGATTCTTACATCTTTAAGTCTGAGAATTTATCTCTAACACTTATGTCCCCCCTCACCCTGCCCTCTCCCCTCAGGGGAGAGGGGAAGGGTGAGGGGAAATTTCAAATATGTTTGGTTAGGTCTTAAATAAGTTCACTTTAATTGTGACATGAGAGTTGTTAAATTTCCAGCCATGCATCTGAATAGAGTGATTGGGCCATAAGAACTCTCGCTGTCTTCACATACGCAGCCTCTTTCTGAGATAAAGGAGAGAGGTCGATCTCCTCACCATCCATTGTCCTGTATATGAGGTCGGTGATGTGAGGGATCTCTCCTTTCATAAATGCCATCAATTCTTCATCGAGCGGATCAGCAATCGCTGAATAGAGTCCGCTCTTCCCAAGCATCACAAGGTAAGTACGGTTGAGGATCGGTCTTAAGTGAGCGGGTACTCCATTGGATATATTGGAAAGTCCTACGGTTGATTTTACGCCGGGGAGGACGTCCTGAAGGATCTTGATAAATTCGAGATTTCCCACAGCGATATTTTGACCTTCACCCGCCGTGCTCACAGGAAGAATGATGGGATCGACCCAGATATCTTCATTCGGTATACCCAGCTCATTGGCATGGGCGACCGTCTCCATAATACTCTCTATCTTTGACTCCATCTCCGGGGGCATCCCTTTGTCGGTCATGACCGAAACAACCACATCGCAGTTATATTTTTTCGCCAGTGGGAGCATCTGTGCTTTGGAGTCGGTCTTGCCTGACGCGGAATTGATGAGGGCTCTTTTCCTGCAAAACTTTAGCCCCGCCTCCATCGCTACCGGGTTCATGGTATCAATGGACAAAGGTAACTCGGTGGCCTCCAGGACACAATTGACCAGCCATTTCATAGTCTCCTCAGTATCTTTCTTCATGGGTCCCACATTTAAGTCGATATAATTAGCTCCTGACTGTGTTTGTTCCTTGGTAAGACCCTGGATCACTTTTCCATTCCTCTCTCTAATCGCCACCGATACGTCTTTAGCAATCACATGGATATTTTCGCCTATGATTATCATGACTCATCCTCCTATTTCATTCACCCCGTTAGAAAGTCCCACTCTTTGGGTTGGGGATAAATATAAATTTTTATCTCAAGGAAGGGTCGGGGTTGAAGCCCCACCCTTTCTAACGGGGTAAACTATATTTTTCTTATCCCCTTTATTTTTGGCCACAAAAGCACCCACAGGACAGATCTCCACCAATTCGATCCTGTCCTTGCATTCTGATAATCCTATTGGTTCATCATCAAAAGTAGTGACCCATCTTTGAAAGCCACGGTAAGCGAAGCCGATCGCTCTTGTATCGAGCTTCTTCTGACATAACCAGACGCACTTGCCACAAAGGACGCATTTGTTCGGATCATAGGTAAACACAGGGCTCGTTTCGTCGATGGGTAGATCCCTTAAAAATTTCCTAAATCTTTTTGTGTTCAGTTTGATACCTAAGTGTTTGGCAATCTTCTGCAACTCACATGAACCACTCTTAAGGCAATGGGCACAGTCCACCGGGTGGTTACTCAGGGTTAGCTCAAAGGCAGTTCGGGCAAGTCTTAAAGCCTTTGTTCCTTTTGTGTTGACGACCAATCCCTCTTTCACTTTTATAGTACAGGCGGTGATAGGCATGCCCTCATCTTCAACCTCGACAAAGCATAACCGGCATGCTCCGTAAGGCTCTGCCATCTCTTTCATCGCACAAAGATGGGGGATATAAATCCCATTATCCAAGGCCACCCATAATAACACTTCACCTTCATCACATTCGATCTCTTTCCCATCAATGAAAAGATGCGTCGTTTTCATGCAACCATGGATTCAGGAGCTTGACTCGTGCCTTCCTTGACTCCGAACTCCTGTACGGAACGGTTTGAAACCGTTCCCTACCGAACTCCTGTACGGAACGGTTTGAAACCGTTCCCTACCGAACTCCGAACTTTTAACTTACTCCTGCAGCCACTTTAGCCGCCTTCACCGTATTCATCATCAACATCGTAATGGTCATCGGCCCAACTCCACCGGGAACAGGGGTGATGGCACTTGCCTTCTCTTTAACCCCATCGAAATCGACATCCCCGCAGAGTTTTGCCTTTCCCTCAGGTGTCATTCCAATCCGATTGACGCCCACATCGATGACCACGGCTCCTTCCTTCACCATATCCGCAGTGACGGCCTTCGGTTTCCCTGCAGCCACGATGAGAATATCTGCCCTCTTGGTATGAAATGCCATGTCTTTTGTTCCAGTGTGACAGATCGTTACCGTTGCATTGGCCCCTTTCTGCTTTTGCAAAAGGATGTTAGCAATGGGTTTTCCAACAATGTTCGACCTTCCCACCACCACGACTTCTGCGCCATCGATCTTTGCGCCCGATCGGATCAGAAGTTGTTGGATACCCGCTGGTGTGCAGGGAAGATAATCGGCCTCACCGATCATCAACTTTCCCACGTTGACTGGATGGAACCCATCGACATCCTTTTTCGGATCGATGGCGTAAAGAATTCTTGTCTCATGGATATGTTTGGGAAGCGGAAGCTGAACCAGGATTCCGTGGATTTTGGGATCCTTATTATACTTATCGATCAATTTAAGCAATTCTTCTTCCGTAATCGTTGCAGGCTGGTTATCCTGAATGGAATAAAACCCTAACTCTTTCGAAGTTTTTTGTTTTGCAGTCACATAACTGACTGAGGCAGGGTTTTCACCCACCAGGATGGTCACCAGTCCTGGGATAACATTATATTTTTCCTTTAGTTGAGTGGTTTCTTTTTTCAACTCCTCCCGAATCTGTTGAGCAACTTCATTTCCATTAATCAGTTTTGCCGTCATGTTTTTTGATCCCTCCTTCTTTAAAGTAATTAAAATGACGTGATCCGTGTCACGTGTCTCGTGAATGGTACGATATGCCAAACCATTTATTGAATATAATCCTCAAAGATACGTCCGGCGGCTTGAACCGCCTTTGACTCCAAAGGTAAACCAATGGTAGGCTTCCCTTCGAGATCGTATCGATAGACTTCTTCATCCACAGGGATGGTTCCTGCTAACTCGAGGTTCTGCCTTTTCAACTCTTCTTTTAAAATTTCTTGATCCAGTTCACCTTGAACCCGATTGATGACTAAAACCTCTCGGACGATCCGCAAATCCAGTTCATGAATCAGGTCCCGAATCCGCGATGCGGTCAAGATGGACCTCCGGCTGGAGTCGGAGAGGATGAAAAGGAGATCGACATCACGCGTGGTCAGACGGCTGAAATGTTCCATCCCCGCCTCATTATCGATCACGATATAACGATAATTTCCTGTCAAAAGATCCAAGCATTTTCTTGCCAGGGTATTCGCCGCACAATAACAACCTGGTCCCTCTGGACGGCCCATTGCGATGAGGTCGAATCCCTTCGCTTCCGTTAATGCTTCCTGAACCTTATATTCAAACCAGATATCCTTGGTCATCCCCGTGGGGACATCCTTTTTCATCATCTCGCGGGCTTCGCCGATGGTGGACCGGACCTCCACACCCAACACCTCATTGAGGTTCGAATTCGAATCCGCATCCACAGCCAGAATCGGGCCTTTCCCTTTATCTAAGAGATGGCGAATCATCATCCCAGCAAAGGTCGTTTTGCCCGTTCCTCCTTTTCCTGAAACCGCAATTGTGAAACTCAAAGCTGTCCTTCAACCATCCTCTCCGATTGATATTCCCTTCTCACCTGGTAGAGGCTTTTCATCACCTGGGGGAAGGAAGAGGAATCGGTGTGAGGAAGAAACATCGCTGCGACGAATTCGTTCATAAAGGTCGGGTGATTGCTCAATTCGAGGTTTGTCATCATCAGAGCAATGCGCTCCGTCTCTTTCAAGAGATTCTTGGAGAAGGAGAGGAGCCTCGCCCCCAATAGGGAACCATTCCCGACAAAAATAAATTTTTCAATATCGATCTCTGGAAGGAGACCGATGAAAATCGCCTTTTCCAGATCGAGATGGCGACCAAAACCACCAGCAATGATAAACTGTTCAAGATCCTTAAAACTCAGTCCGACGCTATCCAATAAGACTTTACAGCCGGCATAGATGGCTGCTTTGGTACGGATTAGATTTTCAACATCAATCTCAGTGAGGACGATGTCCTCATGAATGATGCTCTCTTCTTTTCGCGCCAGAACATATTCATAACCATCCGGTCCTTTTCGAACTCGATCCGTTGGAAGGTCTCTTCTGAATTTTCCATTCTGGTCAATCATCCCAGTTTCCAAAAGTGCAGCGACGGTATCAATCAGGCCGGAACCGCAGATGCCGATGGGTTTGGCCCTTCCAATCGTGAGGATCATCGGTTCATAAGTCCGATGGTGAATACTAACCTCTTCAATGGCGCCGCGGGTGGCCCTCGTCCCGAATTTAATCCCCGCTCCTTCAAAGGCAGGGCCGGCCGAGCAGGAGACACTAGCGAGCCAGTCCTTATTCCCGAGGACGATCTCTCCATTGGTGCCGATATCCATGTAGAGGGTGAGGGTTTCCCTTTGAAAAACCCCGGAACCCAAGATCCCTGCGACGATATCCCCGCCTACGTAGCTTGCCACCATCGGAAAGATATAGATGTGAACATGCTCACCAATATTGATTCCCAAATGGACCGCCCTCGCCGGAGGAATGAAATTGGCCGTGGGGACATAAGGATCTTCTCGAATATATTTTGGATCCAGTCCCAAAAGGAGTTGGGTCATGGTCGTATTGCCAGCGATGACGAGATGGGAGATGAGAGAGCGATCCGTCCCACTCATCGCAAGCAGTTCTTGAATGATTTTGTTGATGGTCGAGACGACGACTTCCTGTAATTTTTTCAATCCCCCGGGCCTCTGAGAATAGACAATCCGGGTGATCACATCTTCTCCGTAACTGATCTGGGCATTATAATCTGAGGCCTCGGCTAAGGCGAAAAGGGTCGTCCCATCACATTGGCCCCCCGAGCAGGCAACGACCACGCACCCATTCAGGTCGAGGAGCTGACCAAAGATCGTCGTCGTTCCGATGTCCAAAACGATAGAGTAGTTTTGTTTCGTGTTATCCCCGGGTTCCACATTAATCAGTTTGTAACCTTTTTTCGTCAAGACCAGTGTGGCCGTTACCTTCCAGTCCGATTCCCGAAGGATGCGACTCAGCTTCATGATGACACGGAAATCAGCGGAAATCCCCGCAATGCCGTGTTGTCGATCTAAGGCGTTCATCAGACGGGTTAAGTCGCTTACGTTGTCCTTGAGCGTTGGAGGATCGAGCTGGACATATCTTTTGAATACGGCTGGATCTACATTCCAGCTCTTCACCAGTTGGTAAATATCCTGGGGAGAGAGGAGGTATTTGTGGGCTGCTCGATCGCCTTTCAGTGCAAGAACCGATCTATCAACTTGGGATTCAAGAGGAATTTCAACATCCATATCACTCTGAATGAATGTCAAGCAGGCGAGGCGATATCCTTGTTCATATTCCCACTGGGTGAGTTTTGGATGTTTTGGAGAATCAACCGATCCTTTCAGGAGTTTAACTTTGCACTTTCCGCAGGTCGCACTTCCCCCACAAGATGCATTGATATGGATTCCCGCTTCCATGGCGGCCTGAAGGAGGTTCTCCTCCTCATCCACGGAAATTTTTCTCTCGCTGGGGTAAAAGGCTACATTATGTTTTGGCATGAATTAAGTTAATTATAACCCGGTCCCGCCTCAAAATCCCCCTATCCCCTTTTGTAGGGGCACGTTGCAACGTGCCCCTACGAGGGTTTGGGGATTGAAAGATTCTTTAGAAGAGTCCCATTACCTTGCCAGTATTGACATCGACATCGACTCTTCGGTAAGCCGGGTCAGAACTGGTTCCTGGCATCAGGCTGATGTTTCCGGTCATCGGGCAGAGGAACTTCGCACCGGCAAAGATCAAGACGTCACGAACCGGCAGGATCCAACCTTTGGGCACTCCCTTACGAGTTGGATCATGGGTCAGGCTCAAGTGAGTCTTGACCATCATGGTGTTGAAATCCTTCATTGTAGGATCGGTCTCAAGCCGTTTGGCTTTTGCCTCGGCTTCTGGAGTCCAGGAGACGCCATCGGCTCCATATACTTCCTTGGCAACTGTTTCAACCCGTTGTCTGAGCGGCATCTCGAGCGGGTAGAGGAACTTGAGATTGGGTTTCTCTTTGCAGGCCTCCATGACGACATCGGCCAACTCAAGGGCTCCATCCCCACCTTTAAGCCAATGTTCAGAAAGGGCGCAGCGGGCTCCCGCCTGTTCGGCGTACTTACGGACCATTGCGATTTCATCCTTGGTATCGGTGTGGAAGGCATTAATGCAGACAACCGGATTGATTCCTGATTTCCTGATTACACCGATGAGGTGGGTCATATTGATAATCCCTTTCTCAAGAAGAACCAGGTTCTCCTTCGTATAGTCATCGGGAATAGGTCGTCCTGCCACGACGGCAGGTCCGCCGCCATGCATCTTCAAAGCCCTGATCGTAGCAGTCAAAATTGAAACATTAGGAACCAAACCACTCAACCGGCATTTAACATTCCAGAACTTCTCAAAGCCAATATCGGCAGCAAAGCCGCTTTCGGTGACGTGGTAATCGAACATCTTTAGACCGAGGCGGTCACCAATGATGGAGGATTGACCGACCGCGATGTTGGCGAAGGGACCGGCGTGCACAAAACAAGGCTGGTATTCTATCGTGGACATCAATGTAGGATTGATGGTATTCCGCATCCAAGCACACATCGCACCTGCCACTTCGAGGTCTGTGGTAGTGACGGGTTTACCCTTCTTATCATAGGCCACGATAATCTTACCCAGTCTCTCACGCAGGTCTTTCAGGTCTCTGATAATGGAAAGAGTGGCCATGAGTTCTGAACTCACTGTGATGCCGAATTTCGAGGCCATGAGAAACCCATCCATCTTGCCCCCAATCCCCATGATAATGTTCCGCAAGCCCTGGGCGCAGAAATCCATGACCCAGCCCATCTCTATATTTGTAGGATCAATATCCAAGCGTTTGAGCTTACGTTTGGCCAACTCGGCATCATCATAGTTTCTTTCGTGTTGCATCCGAGCATTGAGAGCAACCATTGCCAAGTTATGAGCATTGGTAATATCGTTGATGTCTCCAGTAAGGCCCAGGGAAAATTCGGTCATAGGAATGAGCAGGGCTTTACCGCCCCCAGCCGCCGTGCCCTTGATATTCATTGTGGGGCCGCCTGAAGGCTGACGGATACATCCACCGACATTCTTTCCTCTTTTGCCTAATCCCTCCATTAAACCCATAGAGGTCGTTGTCTTTCCTTCTCCCAATGGAGTAGGAGTGATGGCTGTAACCTCAATGTACTTTCCATCCGGCCTGTCTTTCAGACGATCGATAATCTTCATGAAGTCGAGTTTGCATAGCCTTCCCATGGGAATGATTTCGTCCTTCTTGAGGCCTAATTTGTCCTGCCACTCGTCGACAGTAGGCATGGTTTCTTCGGCTATATCCGCAACCTGCCAATCTGCAAGCTTTCTTGGATCTGCATCATTATACTTTTTTAAAATATTGAAACCCATATTTTTTACTCCTCCTTTCTTTTTCGTATTGTTTCAAGTTTGTTTCAAATCCTTCCCTTCACACCCTAACCTATTTAAATATCAAGCGATTTTAGCCTTTAGTTTCAGAATCCCCCCTTTCTTTTCATATAGTTTTTTGGAGGTTGTTTCTGGTGCTTCAAAAAACAGATTCTTAAATGATATTTTTCATGTGACAAGAGTCACAATGTAGATTCGGATACTAAAATAACAGAGTTTTTTTGTCAAGTGAAATTTTTCGCTACAACATTCGAACCTTATATATAAATAAACTTATTGAAATTATTAAAGATTTTAAAAAATTGATCTTAACCAGGGCGGGGTTATAAAAGTTGGATACTGGATACAAATAAATACGGCTAATGGATTAATACTAACTTCTTTCGGGTTTTGTTATCAAACTCCTTGTAATTTATAATGAAATTGGTTCCCAGGTGCAGGCTGAAAATCAGACCCTCCCTTCTCAGGTCAATTGTCTACTTTTCTATTTTTTTCCTTCAATGAGGAATTTTTTTAGCCCCTGTTTATCGAATTTTGAAAGCCCCAGTTCCTTTATACCCCTGCCGGTTTTCCAGTAATTCGTGCGGTTAACGACAGAGGCTAATTGAATCACAGCATCATGCGTAGGGGTGGGGATTCCAAGGAGGTCTCCCAGTGTGGAGAGGAGGACCATTCCGTATGGAACATCTTCGGTCACAAATCGATCTTTTAAATGCTCGGGTCCTTTCATCTTGATCCCTGCATAAATCCCATCTTTTCCAAAGGCGGCATCCATGCTCGTATTAAGGATCCGATAACGGCATTCCTCTTCAGTCTCGCCCAGGTTGTAATCCTTAAATTCCAGATTGTCCCAATGGTAAAGTTTATATCCCAAGGCCTTACAAATGGCGAGCCTCTCCTCATTCAAGGATTCAAAAGTTCTTGCAACGGAAGGGGTCATTCCTTCGGCATAGAGGTAGAATTCACCTTTTGAATGTTCAATTCGAGTGGCACTGAGCAGAGTAGCGACTGGATGGACAATAGGGTTCGGGTTATTGATGGCTGCCTCCAAAACATCCTTTGCAGGCATGATCGCAGGGTAAAACTGCTTCAATTTTGGAATCACATCGGCTGTCCTTTTCGAAGGTAAGATCCCGGTGGGGAGAACAATTGCATTAATGAGCACAGAGACATGGCCAGACCCTTTGAGCCGAGCCCCATAGGGAAGGGTACAACTTTCACCAAAGACAATTTCTTTTTTTACCTTCTTTTCCTTGAAAATTTTTGCAAATTCAAGACTTCCTCCCGAACCGGGCATGAGAACGATGATCTGTCCATCTTGAACAAAAGGGGCACATACTTCAGCCATGACCTTGTGGCCAAAGGCAGGGGTGATCACGAAGATGACCTCCACATCTTTGATGGCCTGTTTAATATCGGTGGTGGCTAAATTCAACTTGGCCACCCCATCGATCGACACTCCCTCGATTCGAACCTCTCTTGTCCGCAAGACCTTTTCAAAGGATTCTGCAAACCGGGGAAGTTCAAAGAAGTTGACCTTAAACCCTGCACGGGAGAGATTAGCGGCCACAGCATGACCGCCATTTCCACCACCCAAAACCACCACCACATCCTTTTCCATGAGATGCCCCTCCATAAACAAATTCTATCTACTCTAACCTAAAATTACTCAATCTTCGAGAAAAAAACAAGAAGGTTTGTAATACTTTAGCGCTTTGAAAATCCCTCCCTGCCTCCCTCCTTCGACAGGCTCAGGATGGTGAGCATGCCGAACCATTTTCCAAAGGGAGGAGATATTAGCTTCCCCCTTTGAAAAAGGGGGATAGAGGGGGATTTTATAGTGATTCTTCTAATTTTTTTGGCTTTTGAAATTCATTTTTCAAAAGGCTAAACTGATACGAAGGTTTTAATGGAGGTTTTAATGGTAGGGCAAAAATGTAATGGATATGTCTGGACGCATATGTTATGGGGAATGAGGAATTCGAGGAGTGTAAGGAATAGTAGAAATCTCCGTTGACGGAGATGGAGTAATAGGATTAAAATTTTAAAAGGAATCCATCAGAAGGAGGAAGGAATATGAAGATGAGTCCTTCTCTTGTTATCTTTTTGATATGGGTCGGGGTTTTGGGAAACAGCCACCTAACCATGGCCGAAGAGCTTTTCTTCAAGGACTATAATGTAGCTGTGATCCAGGAATTTAATGTTCCCTCCAATGTCCCAGCTCCTGATACGGCAGGTTCAGAGATCGCTGGAAAGGTGGTCTACCAGATTCGCAGGTATACGGAGAAATTCAACCTTTTTGAAATGGTTGTCAAGGAAGGCACCAAAGAGATACCTTCTGGGAAGAAGGTCCTCATCATAAAAGGAGAGGTCAAAGAGTACACCAAATCTTCGCCGAGGAGGCGTATCGTACGCAGTTTGATCCCCGGAGGGGAATGGACGTCAACCAACGCCTTCGCCGCCCACTACCAGTTCATCGACCAAGAGAGTGGGAAGGTCCTGTATGAGACGGATTTAAGAACCACCGGTCACTTTGATCAGGATACGGTGGAATACGCCATGGAGAGAAACGCTGAGGCTGTGCAGCCAAGGTCATTACCAAATACAAAGTAGGGAGATAATTTCCTCTCAGCGAAACAGAAAAAAAGCATCATGGTTTACGAAGGTGAGTTTACCCAGATGTTGCAATATCAAACCCGGGCAGGGATACTTCCAAACCCTTGCAATTGCGGATTTTTCGTAAATGAAAGGTTACAGAGGATCTCACTTTACGTGAAGTCCCGGTTTTGCCTGGAGACGCATGCAGCTAACTCCCAAAGGTGCCGCTGCAAGGCTTTTTCAGTACCCCCGCCCGGTTTCGATATTGTTTTTTTTTGCAACAGGCGGGTTTATATGAATAGATATTCCCACCAATTTTTGGAAATATACCGGGGGCCTGTGGCTTTTGGACTCTCCCGGGAATTGGACGAGTCTTCCCTGATTGTCTATCTCCAGAAATTTTCGGACGATCGGTTGATGGAGGTCCTCCGGAGTCGCCTTTCAAATGAGGAGATCCTCCACACAGTAGATTGGATAACGGGCCTTCTTCGAAGGCATTTCACTGAGGAAGAATATCATCGCCTCTTCCTTTGTGAGCAGGGATGATTAAGCTTTTATCAGATTTAAGGATTTTCCCGAATATCTTTTATCTTGTTTTATCCACATTAGATATAGTGGGTTACCCGGGAGGAGATATTTCAATTGGGAGAGTTCCCTATATTGAGACAGGAGGGGTGATGGATATGAAAAGATGGGTTCATCTCTTTTTAGCATTAGTCATTCTATCCGTTTTTTCCCTTGGATGTGTTGGGGCATCAAAAGAGATAAAGACGAGGTGTCCGAAATGCGCCGGTTATTATGAAACAAAAGGGGGCGAAGAGGAGTTTCGATGGATGCATGGATGTTAGGAACCAGAGGAGGAGGGGCACCTTCAAACCTTCAAAAATCAATTAGGGGGCGGATAAGGGGACATAGTTCAAACCATTCACAGAAAGGCGTCGGAGGTGAGGACTGAGATAGCTTGTTTTTTGAGCCGAGAGATGGGAATCTCGATGGCTGAGATGGCAAGGAGATTGGGAGTGGGGACTTCAGCCATTGCCATGGCGATAAGGAGAAGAAACTCCGGAGGCTGAAGACAATTTTGATAATTGTGAACTATGTTCCCCTAATTTCCCCTTATTTCTACTCTTAGTGTTCATTGTGTCAAAAGGAGAACTTATGTATAAAATTGCTGTCATCCCAGGGGACGGTATCGGTAAAGAGGTGGTACCGGAGGGCATGCGGGTGCTCGATGCGGTGAGCAAAAGATTTGGTTTTAGGCTTGAATGGCAAATTTTCCCGTGGAGTTGTGAGCACTATGCGTTAAAAGGTCAAATGATGCCATCCAATGGATTGGAGATTCTAAAAGAGTTTGATTCCATCTTTCTTGGAGCGGTGGGTGATCCGAGTGTACCAGATCATGTCTCTCTCTGGGGTTTACTCATTCCTATCAGAAGAACATTTCATCAATATGTAAACCTCAGACCGGTGAGACTTCTAAGGGGCATCACGAGTCCGTTGAGAAACATCACGCCAGAAGACTTAGATTTCTACGTGGTAAGAGAAAATGTTGAGGGAGAATATTCGAATGTGGGCGGAAAGATATATGCTGGAACTGACCAGGAAATGGTTCTTCAGGAGTCTATCTTTACCCGTAGGGGTGTCGAAAGGGTGATGAGGTTTGCATTTGAACTGGCCAAAAAGCGGCCTAAGAAACACCTCACGTCAGCCACCAAGTCAAATGGGATCGTGTACACCATGACTTACTGGGATGAAATATTCAAAGAAATGTCCGCAAAATACCCAGAAATAAGAACTGACCAATATCACATCGATAACCTTGCTGCCACGTTCGTACTCCATCCCGAGAAGTTTGATATCGTCGTTGGAAGCAATCTGTTTGGTGACATCCTTTCAGATCTTGGACCGGCAATAGCAGGAAGCCTGGGCGTGGCCCCCTCTGCGAATCTCAATCCTGAGAAAGATTTTCCTTCAATGTTTGAGCCGGTGCACGGTTCTGCTCCGGATATCTCCGGCAAGGGTATCGCTAACCCGATCGGGCAGATATGGTCTGGGGCGATGATGCTTGAACATCTTGGCTATCCCGAGGCAGCAAAAGTTGTTGAAGATGCCATCGAAACAGTCGTTGCAGATAAAAATATAAGGACCCCTGATTTGGGAGGTCGTGCTACCACTGAGGAGTTGGGAAAAGTCATTGCTGAAGTAGTAAAAACGATATGAACAGTGTCCGGAATCGCCTCGTTGAAATACCTGAGGCCCATCAGATCATCCTTGCAGATACACCTGAAGCGGATGCGCTTGCAAAGGCGTATCCATCCCATGGTATTTTAGGCCCGGGCAGTCGATCAGATGCTCTTCATGTGGCTTTGGCAACAATTGGCCGTGTTGATGTTCTCGTCAGTTGGAATTTCAAGCATATTGTCAATCTTGGTAGAATTCGATTCTTCAATGCTGTAAATTTAGAACAGGGTTATGGTTTGATCGAAATTCGTATTCCGAAGGAGGTGTTATCCGGTGAAAAAGACCTTTGATGCGGTCGCTTGGATGCGAAAGCGACGGGAAGAAATTGACAAGGAGGACCAGGGACTTTCCTGGGAAGAGAAACATGAAAAAACTCGGAAGTTTCTTGAAAAGGATCCCCTTTGGCTTAGTCTAAGAAAGCGCTTGGTTGAGCCAACATCGGTTCCGGTTGGGAAGACCAAGGGCCATAAGCAGAAAGCTACCGAAAGACATCCCGATTGAGCCTTTCATTTGATCCCCTTTGATGGTCTTCC
>Ga0315274_10005590_pt1 | contig 18369 bp, 9 predicted proteins | sample YL17G02_20_MG_FD_203700 | JGI IMG/M metagenome (GOLD analysis project Ga0315274, IMG submission 203700) | Sediment microbial communities from Yellowstone Lake, YNP, Wyoming, USA - YL17G02_20 | ecosystem: Environmental > Aquatic > Freshwater > Lake > Sediment | place: USA: Wyoming | collected...
CAACAAGCGGCCCGAGCCCTGCGCGCAGGCCAGGGATAGCCGCGCGTTCAACGCGTTGAACGCGGCCGGCATCGGCTTCGAATCGTTCAAGGACGCGGTCGTCTGGGAGGAACAGGAGATCCTGACTCAGGCCGGACAACCGTTCACCGTGTTCACGCCGTATTCCAAGGCATGGAAGGCGCGCAAGATCCCGCCGCCGCGCCCGGCGCTGCCACCCGCCGAGTTCAGCGCGGTAGGGCGAGGCGTCCCCGCCGAGCCGATCTCGAAAGCGCGCCGCCGCCGCCGGCTCACCGGGACGGTTCGCCCTACCTTCCTTGAACAACCTCTCGAGATTCGCTCGGAACCGGTGCCGGTCGATCCCGCCGGGTTGGGTCATCCGTTGCGCCAGACTCTGCCGCCGGCGGGCGAAGCGGCCGCGCGGGAGACCCTGCGGCGGTTCATGAGCGGGCCGGTTCTGCGCTACGGCGAGGCCCGCGACTTTCCGGCTGCCGACGGAACCTCTCAGTTGTCGCCGCACCTGCGGGCTGGAACCATCGGGATTCGCACGGTCCTGGCGCAACTGACGCGAGCCCGGGCCCAGGCCAAGATGCCCGCGCAACGGCGGGGCTGCGACGTGTTCCTGGGCGAATTGATCTGGCGCGAGTTCTCTCAGCAGGCGCTGTTCAATTTCCCGCACGTCACGAAGGGCGCGTTCCGACCCGAATACGATCGGCTGGAGTGGAGCGGTGAGGAGGAACATTTTCAGGCGTGGTGCGCCGGGAGGACCGGCTATCCGATTGTGGATGCGGCGATGCGTTGCCTGAATGCGACCGGCTGGATGCACAACCGGCTCCGGATGATCGTGGCCATGTTTCTGACCAAGGACCTGCTGATCCACTGGCAGGAGGGCGAACATTACTTCATGCAGCAGCTCGTCGATGGCGACCTGGCAGCCAACAACGGTGGCTGGCAATGGAGCGCCGGCACGGGCACGGATGCCGCCCCGTACTTCCGTATCTTCAACCCGGTGTCCCAGGGTGAGAAGTTCGACTCCGCGGGCGAGTTTGTGCGGCGCTGGGTGCCGGAGCTGGCTGCGCTGCCGCAGAAGCTGATCCACCGCCCTTGGGAGGATGCGGCCGTGGCCCGGCAGCTCAACTATCCGCGGCGCATCGTCATCCATGAGGAACAGCGGCCCAGGTGCCTGGCGATGTTTAAGAAGGCAAGAGGCGCGACGGGACGGAGCGGTGGGGCGTGACGAGGCGACCGTTTCCGGTGCCGGGGGTCTTTGGGTCGGAATTTCCGTGTCGGGATTTTTTGTTGCAGGGATTTTCGTTGCTGCCACCCGCCAAAGCTGGTTAAGTCAACTCGACTTTGGACACCGGGCAGTTGGCTTCAACGACGAGCCGTGTGTTTCCTTGATCGAGGGGAGCGAAGTTGTTGGTGCCGACCGCGTGCGCCGGATGGCGGCGTGGTTCCAGCCTGTTCAGCGTCAGAGACAGGTCAGACCGTTCCAAACGACATCATTCACTGAGAAAGCAACCGTTATGCGACGAATCCTGATGGCAGTCTTGGCGTGCTCAATTGCGGGTATGGTAAGCACCTCCGCATCGATCACCGTGGAAGCGTATTATCGGCTTGGCGAGACGGGCGATACCGGGGGCCCGCCGGCGGACAGCTCGGGTAACAACCGGAACTTCATCAACACCAATCCCAACGCCACCGGCAGCGCGATCGTCTCCGCCACCTCACCGGCGCCCGGCAGCTCCCAGTACTACCTGCTGGATTAAATGGCCGGTTTCAGTGACATCGGCTGGGATCCCCCGGAGGACAATATCGCCGTCGAGTGCTGGGCCCAAAGTCGCGACCTGGTGTTCGACACCTTCAACTCGCTCGGCAGCGTCGTCTTCGGCACCGGCCATAACGCCAACGGTCTCGGAATCCTCTACAACGATTTCGGCGCCGGTTTCATCGGCGTTCTCGGCAACGTGGACTGGGTAGGACTTCCGTATCAGCCGGCCTCGACCAATGAATGGGTGCACCTAGCCGTCGTGCGCGACAACGGCGTGACGACCTTCTACGTCAACGGCGTGGCCCGATCCCCGGTTCGCACCTCGGGAATCAACAACTCGACGGTTCCGTATCTGGGTTACTCCGACCAATCCAGCAAGACGAACTTCAACGGGGCGGTCGACGAAGCGCGCATCTTCACGTTCAAACCGGGGGAATTCTTCCCGGCAGACCTGCTGTTCTTCCAGTCCACCAACACGATGCCCTACGTGACGACCTTCAAGGGCACGCTAGAAGGATTCACGATCAAGCTGCAGGACAAGACCACCGCGGTCAACGCGAGCACCATTGCCTTGAAGCTCGATGGGACAGCGCTCACCAGCGGCACCAATATCAGCCAAGCGGGGGGCCTGACGACCATCACCTACACCGCTCCGGCTTACCTGGCCGCCGGCTCCTCGCACACGGTGAACCTGATCTTTGCAGACAACGCCGCCACCCCGGTGTACCAAGCCAACGACCTGAGTTTCGTGGTGGCTTTGTATGTTTCAGTGCCCGCCGACTTCGCCATGCCTCCGGGCTCGGTGGACAAGGGCACGCCCGGCTTCCGGATTCGGCCTTATCAGACCGCCGCTGCTCAGCCCAACAGCCTGGCCTGGACCGAGGACCAACTCGTCGGCGTTCACGGACCCAACATCGCCGACCTGACCGGCGCGGACGCGGCCGGCTTTGTGGACCAGACGGGGGTGGTCAACTTCAGCATCGAAGCGGGTTCGGGCACCGACCGCGGCAACTTTGCGAACGACGTCGCCTTCCCGGGGATCCCGGGGACTACCTCCTTGACGGGCAACTCCAGCATGGAGCTCGTCACCTTCCTCGAGTTCACCACGAGCGGCGTTTACACGATGGGGGTCAATAGCGATGACGGATTCAAAGTCACGACGGGCAAGAACCCGCGGGATCGATTTGCCCTAATTCTGGGTCAATTCAATGGCGGTCGGGGCGCTAGCGACACGCTCTTCATCATTACGATCCCCCAGGCCGGCATCTATCCGTTCCGCCTGATCTGGGAGAACGGCGACGGCGAGCTGAGCGGCAATCAGGCCAACTGCGAGTGGTTCACCGTCCAACCCGATGGCACCAAGGTGTTGATCAACGACACGACCTCCCCCATCAAGGCCTACCGGTCAGCACCGTTGCCTCCTTTCGTCTCGCGGCTCGTGCCGGCCGTCAATGAGCTCGGCGTTCTCCCGGACGTGACCATCCATGTGGAATTGACCGACGGCACCAGTACGCAGGTCAAACAGGATTCGATCCAGATCGCGGTGAACAGCGGCGGTTTGTTGGCACCGAGTTCCGTCAACAAGATCGGGTCCGTCACCACGGCGGAGCTGACCCCCGCCTCCCCGTTCCCCGTGAGCTCGGTGAACACGCTCCAACTGGCCTGGGCGGATACGGGTACCTTCACCGCCACCAACACGTGGCAGTTCACCGTCCTCGACGCCACACTGCCAGCCGACCTCTGGACCGCCCCCGGCTCCGGCAGGACTCGCGGGTTCCGCGTGCATACCTGGCAGGTGAACACGTTCACGGCCAATGGCACGGCCAGCCAAGGGATCGTCAACGAGGTCCCCGTTGGCAACTCCTTGCTCCTCGGGGTCTGGGGCACGAATATCGCCGACCTGTCACAGGCAGTGAACGGCACGTTCGCGGTCAGTGGCGTGGTTAATTGGAACCGATACATCGACGATGGTACCGAGATCGGCTTCTTCCAGTCTCCGGATAACACGGACACCCAGGTCCCCGGCCTCCCCGGCACCAACACCGATGGGAACTATACTTACGAGAACGTCGCCACCGAAGTGCTCACCTACATTGAGTTCCCGACCGCGGGGGTGTACACGATGGGCGTCAACAGCGACGACGGGTTCCGCGTCACGGCCGCCGAGCAGGCCAGCCCCGGCGCCGGGGCGGTGCGGGTGGTGGCGCCAGCCAACAAGGTGGGGAACTACTGCGGGCTCGCGACCTACGCGGCCAACGGCGGCCTCTTTGGCGGTCCATGGCCTCGTACCCCTGCGTTGGTCCGGCCGCTGGTGAGAGTGGATGATGGCACCACCCCCAACGATCTCGATGGCGTCAATGTGGGCGATTCCTACATGTTCCTGATCAATCCACCGGTCAACGCGGCCGAGTTGAACGGCAACATCGCCGTCAGCCGCCGCGGCGGTGGCATCGCCTTCGCGCAGAAGGCGAAATTCTGCCAGGATGCCGGCGCCGTAGCCATCATCCTGGTCAACCGTGCGGACCAAGCCGGCCAGAAACCTTGGGGCATGGGCGGCAGCGATCCAAGCGTCACCATTCCGTGCATCATGATCGATTGGAACGATTGGGTGACCCTGAAGGATGTCACCACGACCAACGCGGCCACCACCCAGGTGACGGTGAGCCTGACGGACGACGACCGCCCGATGCTCGGCCAGTACGACGGCGGACGCGGGCAGGGTACGCCGACCTTGTTCAGCTTCTATGTGCCGAAAGCGGGCGTCTACCCGATGCGCTTGATGTGGGAGCAGGGTCAGGGTGGCGCCGATTGTGAGTGGTTCTCCGTGGACAGCGTCGGAAACTACGTGCTGGTGAACGACCCCAACAAGCCGGCCGCGTTGAAGGCCTACCAGGAGAGAACGGCACCGGTCACACCGACCATCAGTATCAGCCTCACTGGGGGTTCGCCGGTGGTGACTTACACTGGAACCCTCCAATCAGCGGATGAGGTGACCGCGACCTTCAGCGACGTTGCCGGAGCGGCCAGTCCGTACACCGTGCCGGTCGGCGCGGCGGCCAGGAAGTTCTATCGGACCCGGAACTGATCCTCGGTCGGTTGTGCTCAAGAAACCGGACGGGCAACCGTCCGGTTTCTTTTTTTCAAGCCCGCGACGGCGCAGCCGCGCGGGGGCTGATTTGACAGCACGCGGCCCGGGGACATATTCGGGGCGCATGAAAACGTTGCTCCTCCTGATCGCCCTGTTGGCCGTGAACACGGTCCTGGGCGGCGCGAAGCCGGCCCTCTTCGACATTCCGCTGAAGGACATCGACGGCAAAGACACCTCGCTGAAGGCGTATCGGGGCAAGGTCCTCCTGATCGTCAACGTCGCCTCCCAGTGCGGCCTCACGCCGCAGTACGAAGGGATCGAGGCACTCTACCGCAAGTATAGGGACAAAGGATTGGTCGTGCTCGGTTTTCCGTGCAACGACTTCGCGGGTCAGGAGCCGGGCACCAATGCCGAGATCAAGGCGTTTTGCTCGAGCAAGTTCAGTGTCACCTTCCCGCTGTTCGACAAGCTCCACGTCAAGGGCCCGAAGCAACACCCACTCTACGCCGCGCTGACCGGCAAGGAGTCGCCATTTCCGGGCGAGGTCCAATGGAACTTCGGAAAGTTCCTGGTTGGCCGGGACGGGACGATCGTCAAGCGCTTTGAGCCGAAGACCGAGCCGGACGACCAGGAAGCCATCGAGGCCATCGAAACCGCGCTCGGCGGAAAGTAGGCACGGTCGATTCAGGATTGTGGATTCGGGTGGTAGGTCACGGTGCCCCACCGCACCGGACTGTGGCGGGCTCAGAACAGTCCTACTTGGAGAAGGGGCGGTGAACCAGCTCGCGCGAAACGCGGACTTCGGCATACAGAACGCGGAAAGCGAACTGGATTTCGGCTACTGACGAGCCCTTTGAGCAGAGCTAGGGTGTCGCCATGCCGCTCCACGCGTTTCGATGGTCTCTCCTGATGGCCGCAACGGTTCTGCTCCCACCTGCCGCCGCTCACGGTGCCGCTCTGGAACGCTGGGTCTATTGCCCGCGCAATCTGCTGGTGGACCAGCAGGTGAACGATCTGGAGCAACTCTGGCGGGGCGCCGCCAAGGCCGGCTACACCCACGTGCTGCTCTCCGACTCCAAGTTCGCCAAGCTCGGGGACATGGATGAGCGGTATTTCCGCAATGTCGAGCGCGTCAAACGGCTCGCCGCCGAGCTACGCCTCGAGCTCGTGCCGGCGCTCTTCCCTGTCGGTTATTCGAACGACCTCCTCTGGCATGACCCGAACTTGATCGAGGGGTTGCCGGTGAGAGACGCTTTGTTTGTCGTGAGCAAGGGGATCGCACGGCTGCAGCCCGACCCGCCGATCGCGCTCAGAGGGGGCGACTTCTCGGACCTGAAGCAATGGGATTGGAAAGACGACGGTGTGGTGGCGGACAACGGTTCAGCACGGGTGAGCGACCCCAAAGGGCAGAACGCGCGCATCGTGCAAAAGCTCAGGCTTACCCCGTTCCGGCAATACCACTTCTCGCTGCGGGTCAGGACGCAGGAGTTTCGCGGGACGCCGGAGGTCAAGGTGCTGGCGGGCAACCTGGCCTTGAATCACAACCACCTGGGCGTGAAGCCGACCCAAGACTGGACGACCCACCACGTCGTCTTCAATTCCCTGGAGAACCGCGAGGCGAACCTCTACCTCGGTTGCTGGGGCGCCAACAGCGGTTCGCTCTGGTGGGACGACGCGAAGCTCGAGGAGGTCGGCTTGCTCAACGTCATCCGCCGCGACGGCGCGCCGCTGGTCGTCCGGACGGACGCGGGCCAGGTGCTGGCGGAAGGCAAGGACTTCGACCGGATCGCCGATCCGCTGATGGGCAACCGGCCGTGGAACGGCGCCTACGACGTCTATCACGAGCCGCCGCCGATCAAGACCTCGCAGCTCGATGGCACCCGGTTGCGCGTCTCGTACTACCATGTCGTCACTATCTACGACGATCAAGCGATGATCTGTCCGTCCGAGCCGCGCACGGTCGAGTTGCTGCGGGACCAGGCCCGGCGGATGCACGCGGCCTGGGGCGCGAAGGGGTATATGATGTCGCACGACGAAATCCGCGTGCTGAACTGGTGCGCGGCCTGCCAGCGGCGGAAGTTCGAGCCCGGAGCGATCCTCGCCGACAACGTCCGCACCTGCCTCCAGATCCTGCGCGAGGTGAACCCCGGTGGTCGCATCTACGTCTGGAGCGACATGTTCGATCCTCATCACAACGCGGTGAAGAAGGATTACTACCTCGTGCACGGCGACCTCACCGGTTCCTGGGAGGGGTTGGACCCGGACGTAATCATCGTGCCGTGGTATTTCGAGAAACGGGCGGAGAGCCTGAAGTGGTTCGCCGACCGCGGCCATCGCCAGGTCATCGCGGGGTACTACGACGGCAAGCCGGAGCAGATCCGTGACTGGCTGAAGACCGCCAGGGACGTGAACGGTGTGCTGGGGGTGATGTACACAACCTGGGAGAACAAGTATGGCGACCTGGAGGCGTTCTCCGACGTGGTCTCAAGTTGGACCCAGTCTGCGGCGCGGAATTGAGCGTTCTATGTGATCTCAGGCGAACTCGCCTTTCGAAATCACCTTGGCGGACACACCGACGCGCCGGACTGGCCGGTGTTCCTGGAATTCGCGAGCCGATACCTGAAGGCAGCCGCCGCGCGGTGACGGCCTCCTCGGGCCGACTATTCCGCCGGCTTGAGGAGCAGGTAATCGAGTCCGAACATGTAGGACTTGATGGCCTTTTCGTTCGCGCCCACAACCGTGATGGCCAGCTCGTTGCCGGCCGGCTTCAATTCGAACTCACCGAGCAGCAGTTCGCTCGTCGGCCGCACCTCGGCGTCATAGAAATCCAGGGGAGCGACGACTTTTCGGCCGTTGATCGCGAGTTGGTGGATGCCGTAGTCGCGCGCCTTGAGGAAGCGGCCGAACACCCGATACTTGCCGGCTTTCGGCGCCGGAAACGCGACGGCCAGCGTGTCGCCGGGTTTCATGCCGGCCTGCCACCAGAGCTGTTGCTCGTTGCTCAAGGCGCCCCAATCCTGCGGGCTGGCCGTGCCGGTCACCTTGAGGATCTTCATCGTTTCACCCTCGAGGGCTCCCGCCACGCGCGGCGGCGTGTAAGGCGGCCACGGCCGCACCACGGCATCGTCGGCGCGGATCGGCTTGAAGGCGTCCGTCCCGCCCGGACGGGCGTACCAATAGGCGGTGAGGGCCAGGTTCACCTGGCAGGTCTGGTGCCAGTGCCACAGTTCCATGTCGAACTTGAAGTCCCGGGTGAACGGAATGCGATCCAGGATGTGGAAGCGGTTCACGCTGGTGCGGCCGTAGTTGCCGGGACCGTCGCAACGTGGCTGGGCGTGGTAGGCATGCGTGAACGTCTCCGGCCAGCACCAGGCGTAACCGTAGTAGTCCTCCGTGCCCGTGCCGAAGTGGCTGGGGAAAGCCTCGCCGTCCACGTAGATCTTCTCGTCGCCCTCGCCCCACCAGTCCTTGACCGGGTTGTCGATGGCGAAGGACACGCCGGCGAATACGCCCTGGCCCCGTGCGGTGAGGTAGTTCCAGTCAATCATCGGCCGCGTAGGAACGTCCCATTGCGCACGCCACTTGGCGTGGAAGTGCATCGAGCGGTCCGTCCAAACGTAATCTCTGAGGGCGATCTCGCCTGCCAGCGCCACGGTCTCCTTGGTGGTGTTCACCAGTTCAATGGTGGCGGACTCCTTGAAGGGCATGAGCCAATGGCAATAGAGCTCTCCGCCCTTGGTCATGCCCACTGGCAGGGTGCTGAATGCGTTCAGGCCGGGCGCGCTGCCATAAAAGTCTCCGAGCGGCGCCTCGACGCAGTCCTCGTCGTCGAAGTTGACCTTGAGGATGACTCCGCGGAGGGCCGTCTCCAGGTTGCCTGCCGTCACCCGGACGACGGAGGGCGTGAACGCGGATGGACCGGCGAACACCTGGCGCAGGCTGCCGCCAGCCTCCACCTCCAGTTGAAACTCCTGACGCTGGCCCCCGAACTCCTCCGGCTTGCCGCGGGGTTCATGGAGCCGGGCAACCAGCCGCTCAATCCGCCCCGCGAGCGTCTTGATCTGCCCCAAGTTGAACGTTTCCACCGGCGTGCCTGCGCCGTAGGTGCGGTAGTTCACGTGGTAATAGAAGCCGCCCTGGTCGCTCGTGACCTTGCAGCTCCGGGCGTAGGGAATCGGGAAGTAGAGGTTCCAGCCCTTGCTGTACTCGCCGCTGATGGGCTTGGGGAGACCCGCGAACCTGCCTCCGAGCAGATCCGTCATCGGTGCCTCGACCGCGGGCTGCGCCGCGCCATCGAGATAGATGCGGATCGTGCCCGCCGGATTGGCCGACCAGATGCGCACAATCGCGCCCGGGCCGGCGGTATCCATCATCACGTGTTCCTTGCGGCCGGCGCGCTCTTCCACGCGGAGATACTGGCCCACGTCGGCGTTGGCGAACCAGCCTTCCGTGGTCTGGTCCTGGGGCGATTTGGATTTCTGGTCGTAAGACGAGAACTGCTTGCACGTGTAGCCGGGCAAGGGGAACTCCGCCATGCCGGCCAGATCGGTCATCTCCTCGATCAGCGACGCCGTGGTGACCGGGCCCGGGTCCGCTGCGAACCCGGTCGGTAGCGCCGTGATCAGGCACGTCGCGACCAAGGCCAGGCTCAGAGACAACCCCCACGATCTTGGGAACGCGCCTTGGGACCGTGGGCCCGCGGCTCCGGGGTCTGGCGTCTCCGGATGCCTTACCCCGTCGGAAAAGCGGCGCTGAAGACGCACGCACTCCAGACGCTTCGCGAGGACAGGGGACGCCCAGCCGTCGCGCCAGCGTTTGGACTGCGGTGGCTTGAGCACCGCTTTGCACCCGCGGTTCATGGAGAGGGCCCAGGTCGGGCGACGGTTGAGGCCGGTTTCACCGCGGACTGCGGGCTCCGTCGCGAGGTTCAGAAGCAGGGGCGTTCTCATGGTTGTTCACGGTAGTCTGGGCGAGGCTTTGATTCAGGTCAATGTCACTTCCAGAATTCCCTCCCGGTTGACCACGGTCTCCTGCGACAGAGTCACCAGCACCCGCGATCCGGACACTTGCAGCGAGGCGTCCACCGCCTGGCCGTTCAGGCGCGCGCGCACGCTGCGCGGCGCCTGGTTCTCCGGCACCGCGAACGCCAGCGTTCTGACCCGCACGCGTCCATAGCGGACGGTGAGGGACTCCACCTGCTTTGCGCCGACCCGCGTCTGTGCGAAGGTGCCCCAGCCTTCCGCCGCGGTGAAGGGCGCCTTGAACCGTTCCGGCGTGAGACGCGGGGCAAACCCCAGGTGCCCCTTCGGGCCATGCGTTTCGAAGCCGCAGGCAGCCAGGAACGTACCGTGGCTCGACATCGCCCGCGTGTAATGGTCGGAGCACTCGACTTCGTTGTAGGGGTTGCGCCGGGCCGCAGCGTGGCGATCGTGCAACATGCGCGTGATGACCAGCGCCGGCTCGGTCATGCCCTCCCAGATCATGTGCGCCGCCAATTGGTGCTCCTGGCCGGTCCACACCTCGTTGAAGTAGTGAGCAAACCCGCCCTGCCCGGTGGCTCGCTCCATGCCGCCGCGCGGAAAGGTCGTCATGACGACGCCGCCTTCGCCGGACATCGCGTACCAGCGGCCGCCCTTGATGAGCGACTGCTCGCGGAACGGGCCGACATCAGGCGTAAAGTTGTACTTCCAGATCGCTTCCAGGGCCGAACGCGTTTCCTTTGCCGGAACGATGCGCGGCAGTCCGACCTGGAGGGCCCACGCCTGGCCCATCAACTGGTCGATGTGGCAGCCGTCGTTGGTGTTGGTGGCCCCGGGATGGTTCGGATCCGGCTTGTGGATGAAGAACTCGCCGTTGTAGAGCTGCCGGACCAGCTCTTCCGAGCCGCGCCCGGCGATGCGCCGGCAGCGTTCCGCAAAGGCACCGTCGCCGACCTCGCTCGCCATGGCTTCGCCGGCGCGCAAAGCCGCCACGTAAAACGAGCTGATCCACGCCATCGGCCCGAACCATGCCGCGTCCAGCGTGTTGTATTGTTCCCCTTCGAGCAGGCCGTCTTCGCCGCCATCCAGACCGATCAGGTATTCGATGGACTTGCGGATGCGCGGCCAAGCGGCGCGCAGGTAACGGCCGTCCGGCGACATCTGGTGTTCGCGCCAGGCCCGGAGGATCACGCCGCACTGGCCGTCGTGCGCGACGTGGCGGGCGCATTCGCCGCGATAGTCGATGGCGCCGTTGTCGTGCCAGGCCGTGCCGAAGTCGGTTCGTGCGCGCAGGTCGCGCTCCAGCTCCGGAAAGATGCGGCCGACCGACTGCGCGTAGTTCCACACGTGCTGGCAAGTACCTTGGCAGCAATACACCCCTTCGAAGGCGTAGAACCGGCCGTTGTCGAACTGGTAACACGTGCTCGTCGCCAGTGTGCAGATCGGGGCGAAGGTGCGGTCGAGAAACCAGAACGGCAGCGTCGAGTCATACCACGTCTGGTTCCACGACCGGGTCTGGCCCGCCAACCGGTCGAAATGGACGGCCAGGTAGCCCGCCACCTCCGCCGCGGACTTGAAGCGCCCGGCATAGGCGCGCTTCAGCCCGGCCACGCCTTGCAGCGGCCCCAATGTCCCGCGCATGAGTCCGGGGAAAAACCACGTCACCAGGAAGGTCGCTTCACCTTGCGCGCCGGGAGCGAGCGTGAACCGGCGACCCACCGCGCCGGTCAGGGGACTGCCGAAGGGCGACACACTGTCCGCCTCCGCCGGCGTCCCGGTGCCTCCGAACAGCGCCTCCGGCAGCCTGCCGGTGATGCGGGTCCGCGCCCAGGCGTCCACACCACCGCCCAACACCGCCAAGCCCATCGAGCCGAAATCCTCCCTGGCATCCAGCGGCGTGCGCGCCGATGGCGGGGCGTCGGTGAAGAGGATCTGGTCCACGTTGATGTGGCCCCAGCCTTCGGTCGCCTGGTCCACGATCTCGAGATGCGCCGTCCGGCCTTCGAACTCGCTGACGTCCCACTCCCGCCAGTCGAGTTGTTCCACGTCGTGCCCCGTGGCGGTGCGAACGACGCGGCCTTCGAGAACGAGGTTCATGCAGGTGCGTCCGGCGTGCGAGCCCCCGCCGATGAGGAAGGCGATGAACCGCCGCTCGATCTTGAAGGGCGGAGAGGTCAGACGGCCCCGGGTTCCGTCGCCGCTCAGGAAGGTGTTCACGAGGCGCTTGCCCAGGAATCCGCTTACGGCCTGTTGACTCGGAAGGGTGCCGGCGGCCGGCTCCGCGCCGAACGCATCGCCCTCCGCCTTCCACAGTCCGTAGCCGTTCTCGAAAGTCTCGAACACGATCTCCGGACGTGACGGGGCTCGTTCCGGTTCGGGCAGCCGCTCGGCGGTGCTGTGAACGAGCGCCAGCCCGGCTTCGCGCACGAGGCGGTTGCGCCGCTGTCCCAGCCCCGCGCGACCGCTCCCGAGACAGACGGCGTTCTCCATCCACCCGGCCAGTTCGACCTCGACCGGCTCGGCGCCACTGTTCTTCACCGTGAACCGCATCACCGTCGCAGGGAGGGAGGAGTCCGGCACGTTCAACGGGATGAACGGAGAAAGAGCCTCCAGCGCGACGCTCACCGGCAGCGCCGGATCGCGGTAATCCACGAAGGCCATCGGATACTGTCCGCGAAAGTCGATGTGCCGGGGGTCAATGCTCCGGCTGTCGAGGGTACGCGTGTGCGTCTGCCCGGCGGACGTGACCTTGAGCGCGAAGCCCTGGTCGATGGGCGAAGCCGGCTTGGGTGGGCGCGCGTAGTTCGGGCCGCCGCTGTCAGTGAAGTTGGACGGCTGCGGGAGATTGAAGATGTCCCAGTGCCAGAGCCGGCCATCGCCGCCCAGGTAAAGCTGCCCGGCGCAGATGCCGCCGATCGGCATCCCGATCTTCTCCAGTTCGGCGCCGCGATACACCGTGGGTTCGCCCCGTTCGAAAATGGACTTCACCCAGGCGGGGTCCAGCTTCTTGTCCGCGGGAATGAGCTTCTGGAAGTCCTCCGCGGCGAACGGGCCGGCGATGGTCGGCCAACGGGCCACCGTGGCGCCGGCAGCCGCGAGACTGGTCCAGCGAATGAAGTCGCGACGCGTTACCGGCGGGCTGCAGCCGCAGGCTGGAACGCCGCAAGGAGCGGGTTGTTGGTTGGACGACATGGCCCGGATCATTCCAGATGAGTGCACAAGAAACAAATGAGAATGACGCTCCCAAGCCCGGGCCGGTGCATCCCGATGTTGTTGGCGATCCCGCTCTGAGGTAGGGCGGACCTGTCCTCAGTCCGCCGCGTTGGGTGAGGGTATGGCCCAATGGCGCGGTGAGGACACACGCGCCCTGCCTTTGCCAACAACTTCGGGATCCACTGAGCCCGGGCACGCGCGCGGGTGGGGCGAGGCTCAGGCCGGGTCCCGGAGCAGGAGCGAGCGGGGAGTGCTACTTCGGGTTCGCCTCCTTGATCCGTTTGGCGACCAGTTCCTCCGTGATGGAGTCCGCGACCGTCCGGGTGAACTTGATCTCGTCACCCAGGACTCTTCCCCGGTAAGCCACGGGGATTTCCTGGTCCTGGAACTTCACGGTTTCCACGAAGGAGATGTCCGATCCGTTCACCTTTCCTTGTCCGATTTCCGTGTCGGACTTCTGCCCAGCGATATCCCCGATGGCCCGGCCGGTGAGCCGGTCTCCCTCCACTTTGAGGTTATAGAGGTACTTCTGTTTCCCGATCTGCGTGTCGAATTCGGCCTGCCACTTGCCCGCCACCACCACCGCCGCCCCCGGCTCCCGCCGGGCGACGATTTCGGCGGTGGCGAAATCCCCGACCTTGCGGGTGAACTTGATCTCATCACCAGCGAGCTTTCCTTGGTATTCAACGGGGATCTCCTGGTCCTGGAACTTCAGCATCTCCACGAACGAGATCGTGTTCCCGCTGACCCGTCCCTCCCGGATCTCCGTCTCCGTTTTCTCACTCTCCCGCTCCCGGATCGCCTTGCCGGTGAGCTTGTCCCCCTCGGCCTTCAACTCGTAGGTGTACTTCAAGTGGCCGACCTGTGTATCGAATTCGGCTTTCCATCGGCCCGTGACGCCGAGCCCGCCTGACGGAGCCGTCGCCGGCTGATTTGCGGAGGCAATGGCCACCGCCGGGCTGGCTGGGGTAGGAGCTCCAGAGACGACTGGTGGCGTGTAGCGGGGCAGGGTGCCCGCCAAGGCTTGCTGGACGAACACGCCGAAATCCCGTGTGGGCATGTAATCCCAGCCGGAGATCAGGGTCGGTCCGGCGCTGGGATGAAAGTCCCAGGCGATCCAGGACCAGTTGTGGTCCTGGAGGGCTTGCATGACATGCAACAGCCAGTCGTCCCCGGTAGGGCTGGCCGCAGCTCCGCCGCCGCCGAACCTTCCGACCCGGCGGTTGGGCCCGCCGGAACCGCCGTACTCGGCAACGATCACCGGCAATTTGGCCGCGGCCTTCTCCATTCTCGAAATCCAGGTGTCCACGCTGTGCCCCTTGTTGTTGTAGGCGTGGTTGGCATAGAGAACGCCGTTGCCTGCGGGATCGGCGAGCTGCCGGCCTTCGAGAATGCCGGGAAAGTCATACGCCCAGTCCAGGCCACCCACGATCACGAGGTTCTTCGCGCCCGTGGCGCGCACGGTGTCCAGCAGCTTTTGCATGCCGACGGCTTCAAAGGTTCTCGGTGGGCCGCCGCGCCGGGTGTTGGGCTTGTCCGTGATCGTGCCCCCGTTGAGCCAGACGTCCCACGTGACGTCGTGGGGTTCGTTATAGAGATCGAAGATCACGGCGGGGTGGTTCGCGTAGGCCGCCGCGCAATCCTTCCAGAACGTCACGCTGTTCGCGTCGGGCATCGAGTGTTGCGCGATGTTCGTGCCCCACTCACCACAGTCCGACCAGTGCAGATCCAGGGCGAGGTAGCAGTCTTGGGTGGCACAGGCATCCACGATCTCCCGGACCAATGCGCGATAGGCCACGCCTTCGTCCTTCTGCTCGGGTGCTTTCCCGAACCAACGGTCTTGGGCCAGCGGCAGGCGGATGATGTTGACGCGCCATTCCCGGATGGCCGTATTCACCGATTGGAGAATGTGCCCCTCGCCGTTGCTCGTCCATTCCAGGCTGGCGGTATTGACGCCGCGCAGCGTCACGGGCTGGTTCTGGCTGTTCTGGATCTGTGTCCCGACCACCTTGAGTGGAAGGGGCATCCCGGAATCATCCGCCTGGGCCGCCTTGCCAGTGGCCAAGCCGGTCAAGCTGGCTCCCAGGAGGATCGACACCAGAGAGCCGGACATCTGCGTCCATCGCCGCAAGGTGGGTTCTTCTTTCATAGGATTCGGTTGCCTCATCGTTTTCGCGTTGCCGGCGCGGCCTGCGCGGCCGTCGCCGCCAGCCGGGGTTCGGTGACGGTCGGACGAGTGCCGCGAGCAGGCGCCGTCTGGTTTACAGCCGCCATGATATGCCACCTCCCAGAGCGTGCGGCCAGTCCAAAGAATGCCCAACGCGAGCCAGCCTGAATCCTTGGCGACCAATGAGGGCACTCTGGGCCACGACGTTCGGTGTCCAGGCTTCAGCCTGCTTGGCGCGCTAAAGCATGGACACCCAACGATGAGGCGCGCGTGCAGCTGTCGCCAAGGATTGAGGAGAGCCAGCCGGACGGTGGCAAGAGCGCGGGAAATCTCGCGTCATTGACTTGCCTGGGTCGTCCCCTCACCCTTCCACCATGAGCCTTGACCAGAGCCCGTTTGTCCTTCCCCGCCCGGAGTTGGGCCGCGGTAACCCGAGCAGACCTTTCCTCTTGATCGGACTGGTTCTGCTGGCCTTCAGCGGGCCGGCCGCGCAAGCGGACTGGCCGGAGTTTCGCGGGCCGTGGGGAGACGGCCATGCTTCGGCCCTGGGCGACACGAAACCCGTCGGCCTCCCACTCCACTGGAGCGAGACGAACAACGTCAAATGGAAGATCGAGATTCCCTATCGCGGCTGGTCCACGCCAGTGGCGATGGGCAACCAGGTCTGGCTGACCACGGCGACGGACGACGGCCATGATTTCTTCGCCATCGGTGTCGATGCCGAGACCGGAAAAATTCGTTTCAACGAGAAGGTGTTCCACAGCGATAATCCGGAATCGCTCGGCAACGGCGCCTCGATGAATTGTTACGCGACGCCGTCCCCGGTGATCGAGCCGGGCCGGGTCTATGTCCACTTCGGCAGCTTTGGGACGGCTTGTCTGGAGACCTCAACCGGCAAAGTTCTGTGGAAACGGGACGATTTGCGTTGCCGCCATTACCGCGGTCCGTCCTCCTCGCTGGTCCGGTTCGAGAACCTGCTGATCCTGACGATGGACGGCGTCGATCTGCAGTACCATGTCGCCCTCGACAAGCAAACCGGGCAAACCGTCTGGAAGACGGATCGCTCGGTCGCCTGGAACGATGAGAATGTGCCGGGGCAGATGGCTCGGGACGGGGATTTGCGCAAGGCCCACAGCACGCCGTTGATCGTGACTGCCAGGGGCAAACCCCAGATGCTCAGCGCCGGCGCCAAGGCGGCCTACGGCTACGATCCCCGCACCGGGCGCGAGCTCTGGAAGGTCCAGTACGCCGACTGGTCGGTTGCTCCCCGGCCCTTGTTCGACGGCGGCCTCGCATTCATCGTCACCGGCTTGGCGAAGACGGAACTCTGGGCGGTGAAGACGGACGGAGAAGGCGACGTGACCGATACGGGCGTGGCGTGGAAGCTCAAGACGCGCATCGGCAAATACGCCTCGCCGATTCTTGTGGATGGCCTCATCTATACAGCGGCCGAGGAGAGCTTCGTCACCTGCCTCGAAGCCGCAACCGGCCAGGTCGTGTGGACTGAGCGGATCGGCGGCAAGTACGCGGCCTCGCCGGTTTACGCGGATGGGCGGCTGTATTTCTTCAGCCAGACGGGCACGACCACGGTCCTCAAGCCCGGGCGCGCGCTGGAGGTCCTGGCGGCGAATACGCTGGCCAATGGCTTCATGGCTTCGCCGGCGGTGTCCGGAAAGGCGTTCTTCCTCAGAACCAAGACACACCTTTACCGGATTGAATCCCTCGGCTCGGAAGGTCAGTGAAGCTGATCCAGATTGTCAGGAGGATCGAACCGGCTTTCAGCTAACGGTAAAGAACGCGAAGAACACAACACGCCCGACCGTCCGAGGGGCCTCCCATCATCCCGCGACGCCCCGTCCTCACCCCGCAACACCACCCCCAGATGTCCACGCTGTCATCAGCCGATGCGCTGGGTCGGATCGTGGCACGCCGGTCAAACCCCGCCCACGCCTCCCGCGCGCGCGCCCCCGTGATCCTCATGCCCACGCCCAGCTCAGCTTGCTTTGGCCCGAGGTTCATCCTCCTCCGCCGGGGTCTGTACGCACCTTACCCCGCGTTACCATTCGGCCCGTCTCCTCTGCTCTCCGTCCGCCGTCTTTCGTCCTCGGCCCTCGGTTCTCCCTCCGCAGCCCGCCCACCGACGCCTTCCCTCTGCCTCCTTCGCCTCACCCGCGACTCGCACCGCCGATCCGCGCCGTTACTTTCCGCATAAGGACCGCGCCCTGCGACCTCCCGCGCCGGGCGCCGCGGCTTCGTCCAACCCGGGAATGCAAACAACCCGGCGCGTCGTGCACCGGGTTGTCTACATTCCTTTGGGATGTTAGGTGCTGGCGTGAACATTCTTGATCATCTTTTCGTCAAGCTGGCCAACAAAACGCTGAATCCGATCCAGGCGCGGTAGTGAGGGCGGCACAAGAAGGAACATCAGCGAGAAGTACTCCAAACCCTTCGACGCATAGATCACGCTGAAGCGACTGATGTCTGCTCTCAACGCTACGGACGCTCTGAAATGCTCCTCAAGGCCACACTTGATGCACTCATCCAGAAGCCGGGCGATGTTGTGGCTGTAAGGCGGCCTCGTCAACGGCTTCAGCTTCATTCCGCAGTTCAGGAGGTACGTCTTCAGGTACAGCTCCAGGGCATGGCCAAGGAGATGGGCGCGTACCAAGACGGAACCAGTCTTCAGTGCCGCACGGTAGAACTCCTCAGCGTATTGGCACATGCCGATCCGCCCGATCTTGAGAGCGTGCTTGCTCGGGTGAGCGACGCCTCCTACCTGGAAGATGCGACTCATAGCACCTAACGTCCTGGATGAGCTGCCGCCGCCGGAAAACTCATGCCCCCCACCTCGCCGACACGCTCTCGAAAACTGCGAAGCTGGCGGCGGTTAGCTCCATCCAGTCTGGTTCGGCTCCCAAAATGTGTGCCCGGACGATTCACAGTTGTTCGTAGTATCGCAAAGCCTCGTCGGCAGTGCGCCGGGCATTTTGCTTGTCCTCGTCATTGGCAAACGGCGGGTTGGTCCCAAGCCAGTGCTGCAGTCCCTTCACCCATTTCTGGAGGTAATCGATGGATGATTTCTCGCGGACGTTCTGTCCGTCGCGCAGGAAGTAGACGGGACTGGCGTGGGCGAACACCGAAACGCCTCGCGGAA
>Ga0315274_10005591_pt1 | contig 18368 bp, 13 predicted proteins | sample YL17G02_20_MG_FD_203700 | JGI IMG/M metagenome (GOLD analysis project Ga0315274, IMG submission 203700) | Sediment microbial communities from Yellowstone Lake, YNP, Wyoming, USA - YL17G02_20 | ecosystem: Environmental > Aquatic > Freshwater > Lake > Sediment | place: USA: Wyoming | collected...
CGCCCCACACTTTTTGTTTTTTTTCTGGGGCGGCCCCCCCCCTCCACGCCGCTACGCCGCGGTTCAGGGTCCCCATGCGCGCCCATTTTGGGATTGGAGGCTTCCCACGCGCATTGACGATGCTCCCGGTGCGGACCAACACGACCGGCACGGTGCAGTTTGATGATCCCAGCGCCACGAACCGGCTCTATCTCCAATTCCGGGCCGGTCAGTTTGTGTGATCCTTGGCGCGAGGAGTGGTGGTGGGCTCCTGCAGTTGGGGCGGGGGCAACCGCTACGGTTTTCGCCGCTGTTGCGCACGGCGCTTCGCCTCGAGCAACCGGCTCGCTGTGCTCGTGGGTTCAGTTGTCGGTTGCTCTGACATGGCCGGCGGCTCAGCCAACGGGAAAGGTTGGGCGGGCTTCTCCTTCGGCGGCAGGATGATCACCGGGCGCTCGGGCTGGAAGAGGTCGGGTCGCGCCGGGACCGGCGGGCGGGTTTGTTGCGAGCGGACTTGATCGCGGCGGGCCAGCAGGGCGGCGAGCGATTCGTCGGCTTCTGGAGGTCGCGGCTCGCCCTTCCAGAACAAGACCCACCGGCGCAGGGTGCGTGTGGCCTTGAGCCACTCGGCGCGGTCGAGGTAGATGCGGCGGAGGCCGACGTCGAGCGGGAACAGCAGGATGGCCAGCTTGAGCAGCCACTCCCAGAGATCGCGCGGCTGGAAGGTCTTCAGGCGGTCGTGCTGGAAGGGGTTGTCGGCCGGCACATCGGGGTTCAACCGTTTGCCGCCGGTGGCGTCGGCCAGGCGTTTCAACAGATGCGTATTCGGTTCGCTGGCGCTGAACTCGGGCGAGTAATTCACGCTGGCGCCGAGGACCATCGATCCGCGCGACTCGCCGTTCTCGATCTGCATCAGGTTGATGAGGTAGGCGCCGACATCCTTCGTGGGGAACCGCGTCTCGTAATGGCCCGGTCCCTTCTGCTCGAGCCGGACCATTTGGCGCTCCCCTTTGGGACTCACCACGACCGCCTGCAGGTTGAGGAAATTCCGGTAATTCCCATGAGCGTCGAGCGCTTCCACGCTGAGCACGCCCTCGCCTTTGTCCACGGTGACGTCGGTGGTGAAGTCCGCGTTCTGGAGCCGGCGCAGGCTCCAGTTGGCGATCTGGGACCAGAACTGGCGGTATTGCCCCCAGCCGAGCCAGTTCTGCGCCCACTTGGCGCGGGCGTCCGAAGTGAACGCGACGGCGCGGCCCAGACCGTATTGCCAGTGCGCCAGCAACGGATCGCCCTTGTCCGACATCAGCGGGGTCTCGGCGCGCGGCTTGAGGCTGGTGGCCACGTAGCCGAGCAATTGCGGGTATTCGGCGGACGCAATGCCGCGGGTCAACTCGCTGGCGGCGGCGACCTGCGGTTTGAACGGTTCCTCGTAGATGGCCGACTTCAACACGACGGCCGCCTCCTTGATGAAGATCTGCGGCAACTGCGCCGGCGATTGCACGTCGTAGAACCGGCCGCGGCCCTGCTCGGCGATCTGCATCATGATTTCCGGCCCGGCATGGCCGGAGATGAGCACGGTGCTGACGGTGATGCGGTCGCTGACCATCGCGGCCATGCGCTCGGCCGGTGGCGGCGCGGGATCGCCGTCGCTGAAGACGATGACGTGCTTCAGGCTGGCCTTGGAGGCCCTGAGCGCCTGGTGGGCCTTCTGCATCACACCTTCGAAGCCCGGCATGTCGCCCTGGTTCATCCCGGCGATGGCGGACCGCATGGACTTCTTGTCGCCCACCTTCGCGAGTGGGAAGACCCAGCGTTCGAAGCCGTCCCACAGCAGCACGCCCATTTCATCCTGCGGACCGAGGGCCTCGAGCACGCCGATGGCGCAATCGCGGGCCACCTGGTTGCCGTTGTTGAACTCCATGCCGTGCATGATGAGAACCACGGCGCCCGGCGGCAGGACCTTCTTGCTGCTCAGCTCCATGTCCACCGGCAGGGTCGTCTCCAGCGGCGTGCCGCGGTAACTGCCGGCGGCGTAGGCCTGATCGCCCCCTACGCAGACCAAGCCCACGCCGAAGTCGCGCACCGCGCTCTCGAGCAACCGCATCAGGTTATCACCGAGATCGCCCGCCGCCACGTTGCACAGGAAAAGGCTGTCGTAGCTCTGCATCTCGGCGAGCGTGGCGGGAAACTGGGTGACGTCCACCACCTTCACCTCGAGCTTGGACGACCTGAGGGCGGCCGCGAGCGGGGCGTCCTTGTCCGGCTCGGACGACACGATGAGGATTCGCGGATCGCCGCGCACGCTGGTGAAGTTGAGGGCGCGGTTGTTCTGCGGAACCATATCGCCGGCGCTCTCCAGCCGCACGTCATAGCTGTAGAAGCCGGGCTCGTTGAGCGTCTGGGGGAAGGTGAAGAGGTTCTTGCCCGCCTCGAGCCGGACGCGCTGTTCGCCGAGGAGTTGCTCGTTCTGGAACAGGCGCACGCTGGCGGTTTGCGCCTGATCGGCCTGGGCGAAGATCTTGACCTCGAAGGTCTGGCCCTTCTTCAGGTTGCCCGGCAACGAGAGCTTCTGCACCGAAATGTCGCCGCTGCGGCGGACGCCCTGGGGCACGACATCGAGGCTCACGTCGAGGGACTTCGCCGCGACGGCGGCCGAAGGCGCGTCGCCCACGTTCTCGTTGCCGTCCGAGAGCAGCACCAGGCGCTTCTGTCCGGTTTCGGGGAACGCCGCGCTGCCGAGGCGGATGGCTGACGCGATGTCGGTGCGTTCGGTGCCGACCACGGCGTAGATCTTGGTGTCGGCGCGGACCACGGTGAGCGGGGACGACTCGATGCTGGCCTCGGTGCCGAAGACGATCACGCCCACCTGGTCATTCTTCTCCTTCTCTTCCGACACTTTGGTGACGTAGGCGCGCGCCGCCTCCTGCTGGACGGACGGAATGCTATCCGAGCGGTCGAGGAGGAAGAAGACGTTCATGCCTTCCTGGGGGCGCTTCCACTGGAGGCCGGCGATGGCGAGGATGAGCAGGAGGACGACGATGAGGCGGATGGCGAAGGATGCCCAGCGTCGCCAGGCGCTCATCTGCACGTCGGAGCGCAGGGTCAGCCAGACTGTCCACGGCACCGCCACCAGGAGCAGCCACAGCGCGATCGGATGGGTGAACTGGACGCTCATGGGAAACGCGGAACGGGGAACGCGGAGCGTGGAGTTGGGAATGCGTAGCGCCAAACGAGCTCAGCGACAACCGCCGCCCTCGCCCTCGCACTTACGACTTCCGATCTCTGACCTCTGGCATCCGGCATCAGGCATTTGGCATCCGAGATCCGGCCTCCGGCATCCGGCATCTGGCATCTGGCATCCGGTATCCTCCCTCCGGCCTCCGGCTTCTTGCGCACGAACTTCTGCACGCGGTGGTTCATGGCGTCGGCGACATAGAGGTTTCCCTTTGAGTCGAGCGCGATGCTCCACGGGTTGCTGAACTGGCCGGGCTTGCCGCCGCGGCCCCCGAGGATTTCCAACGACTGATCGTCCGGGCCGAAGACTTGGATCCGGCTGTTGCCGAACTCACAGACGTACTGCCGGCCTTCGCGGTCGATGCGGACGTCGTACGGATAGCTGAGTTCGCCCGGCCCGGTGCCCGCTTTGCCATACGTGCGCAGGAACTTGCCGTCGGCATCGAAAACCTGAATGCGGTGGTTGCACGAATCGGCCACATAGACGCGGTCCTGGGCGTCGATGCCCAGGCCCTCGGCGCGGCTGAATTCGCCCGGCCCGCGACCCGCCCGGCCGAATGCGCCCAGCCAGTTCGTGCCCTGCGGGCCGAACTTCAGGACGCGATCCACCGTCGTGTATTCGCTCACGTAGATCTCGCCGCGCGAGTTCACGGCCGCCGCCCGCGGGAAGACCAGACTACCAGTGTTCGTCCCGCGACCGCCCCACCGGCCGACGAGTTTCCCGTCCGGCGTGTGGTGGTTGACCCGGGCGTAGTGCGGTTCGATCACGATGATGTTCCCGAGCGCGTCGCGGCTCATGCCCTTCGGTTTGCCGAGGTCGGTTTGCTCCATTTGCCAATACGCCAAATACCGCCCGTCGGGCGAGAACTTCTGCACCCGCCCGGTCATGTCCACGACGTAGAGATTGTCCTGGGCATCGACAGCGACCGAGCGCGGCTTGCTGAACTGGCCCGGTCCGACGCCCCGCGTGCCGATCACTTCCACGTGGCTGAACATCCGGCTCTTGACCGGGACTGTGTTCGACGACGACGGCGAGCAACCGGTGAACCCACAGAGGCCGAGCGCCAGTCCCAGCGCAGTGAGACCCCGCCTCCACTCAGGCGCTGCCTTGAGATGGCCGATTCGGTAGGGCGAGGCGTCCCTGCCGAGCCGCTCTTGTGGCCTGTCGAGAGGGGACGGCTCATCGGGACGATTCGCCCTACCTGTTCCAGGCGGGCTCCCCGCTATCGGCCATTGGCGATTGGCTATCGCCCGTCCCCCCAGCCACAGCACCAGCGGCAGCACGGCCAAGCCCAGCAACACCAGACAGAGGGCGCTGACCTGGGCGTTGTGGCCGTAGTGAAGGAGGTTGAAAATGCGCAGGGACAGCGTCTCGCCCCCCGGCGGCACGATCAAGACCAGCGTCTCGACATCCCACAGGCAGAGGAGATACGTCACGAACCACACCGCGAGAATCTGGGGCGCGACCTGCGGCCAGATGGCCCAGCGCCATAACCGCCAGCCCTTCGCGCCGTCCAATCGCGCCGCATCCACAAGATCTTGGTCGATGCCCTCAAGGGCGTGCGCCAGTCCGTGCCAGCCAATCGCCAGGTAGCGGATCGTCCAGGCAAACAGGACGATGCCGGCACTCTGGTAGAGAGCGGCGAGCCAGGACCGGTTGCACAGATAGATCAGTGCGATGCCGAGCAGCACACCCGGCGCGAGAAAGGGGAACCACAGCAGAACCCCGGCGAGACACCCGCCCGGGAAACGGGAAAGACACTGGGGCCCTGAACCCGGCCGATTTCCCCTCACCCGCCTTCGCCACCCTCTCCCCATCCGATGGGGCGAGGGACGGATGGAGGGGGCTGCGTTCATGGAGAGTTCCGCCGGTCGTTCGATCAAACATCGCCGATATGACCCTGCTCGTGGCGGCACTCTGGCGAGTGCCGCAAAAGACAGCGGCGAACGCCAGTTCGCCGCTACGAACCGACGGCTCATGGAGAGCACGCTCAACAACACGATCAGCGTCGCCGCCGACGCGGCGAGCAGGAACGAGTTCAGAATCGCACTCTGGCCTGCCCTCACCGCCTGACCGAGCTCCGCCCACGTTCGTTCGGCGAACACCAATTTCGCGAGGGGCAATCCGACAGACAGCACGATGAGTCCGATCGCTCCCAGGCCCACGCCCCGAAACATCGCTGGACCAACGTGGCGTCGGAACAGCCGCGCCGGCACCGCCCCATCGAGTCGCGGCCAGGCGACCTGACTGCGGCGAAGCGCGACCAGCAGGAGCAGTGGCGCGAGGATCATCGGCGCGCTCAGCGTGAGGGCCCCGGCGTAGTCGAACGTGGTCGTGAACCGCACCCAGACTTCGGCCGGGAAGACCCTCACTTGAAAGAGGGCGGGCACGGCGAAGTTGTTGAGGGCGAGCACGAAGGTCACGGCGACTGCCTGACCCACCGCGGCGCGTCCCATCGGCCACAACAACCAGCGAATGAGCGAAGCACCGGTCAGGGCGGGCTCGCTTTCGAGGTGGCTCGGCTCAACCGGTTGCCAGGCGCCGAGCGTGAAGAACAACGTGACCGGCCAGAGCATGAGCGCAAGCACGAGGGCGGTCAGGCCGACCAAACCCAACTGCCAGCGCCAGCCGCCGTCGGTGCCGATCTGCGTGACGAAGCGCTCGATCGGCAGGCCCGCCCAACTGAGCCACTGCATCCAGCAACCGGTCACCAGGAACGGTGGCAGCGCGAACGCCACGGCAGCCAGGACCAGGAATGCCGCCCGCCCGCGGCGCTCCAGCCCGGTTAGCCAGAGCGCCGCGCAGAAGCCCGCAGCGCAGGCCAGCACCGTCGTCAAGCCGGCGACCAGGAGACTGTTTTGGAGCAATGCCCAGTTCACGGTGATCGGCGGCGAACGAGCAGGAAGACCGCAGATGAACGCAGATGAACGCAGATTCCAGCGCCAAAGAGACTTCCGCTCTGGCCAAGCCGGTTCACGGAACCGTGACGTTCTTCGGAAGCGTCCTCCACCGTGATTCCCTGCGTTTTATCTGTGTTCATCTGTGTCCATCTGTGGTTTCGATTCAATTGAGACGGCTTATCTCAGGAAGATCTCCTTCAGTTTCACCGTTGCGGGCTCCAGATCGCGCAGCATCGCGTTCCAATCTGGCCGCAGCGTCTGACTGGACACCTGATGGGGAGCGGCGCCTTCCAAGGCGCTCGCCGACACGAGCTTCTCCAATACCTTCGGTTGCTGTAGATACTCGAAGAACCTTTGCGCCGCGCCCGAATGCGGGGAGCTCCGAGCCACCGCGACCGTGTTCGGGATCAGCAGCGTCTCGTCGCTCATCGGCAGGGCAACAATCGGGTAGCCTTCGCGCTGACCGGCGGCGATGTCGTCCGAGTCCGTCAAGCCGATCGCGGCTTCACCCTTGCCGACGAGCCGCACGACCACGGAGTTGCCGTCCACGAGCAAAGGTTGGTTGGCCTGGAGTGCCCGGCACCAGTGTTCCCACGCATCGGCACCCCAATGCTGTCGTAGAGCGAGGAAGTGCGTGCAGGTGGTGCCGAAAAGTGGGTAAGCGAGCGCCACCTTGCCGCGCCAAGTCGTGTTGGTGAGTTCGAGCAGCGACCGCGGCGCCTCGGCCAGCGAGAGCTTGTTCGTGTTGATGACGAGGCGTCGGCTGCGATAACCGACCTCGACGAACGGGTCTTGTTCCCGGAACACGTTTTCCGCCTCCAGTTGGTGGGTGCGGAAGACCTCGTTGTTCCAGAAGACGTCGCACTGCGGATGGCTCTTCTCGGCCAGGAGGCGATTGGCGAGGCCGACCGTCTTGACCGCCTCGCTGTCGAACACCGCCCGGACCTTGATGCCGGTCTCCGCCTCGAAATCCTTGAGGATGGGCTCCGCATAGACTTGATCCTGGGAGGTATAGACCACGACTTGTGCCCGACCTCTTGCGCTCTTCAGTGGCCACAGTGCCGACAAGAACCACGATGTCACGACGGCGACGATCACCAACACCAGCCAACCCCAGAACTGGCTCACCTCACAGGCGGCGAAATAGTCGCTGCGCCAGCCACGTCGCTTGGCTGGCGCGTGGGGCGTCCTGTCATGTTGTGAATGGATGGGTTGCTCGGTTGACATGCTCGTTTAGCCGGACGCTGCGGAGGGAGCCGCGCAGGATCTCAGCAGCCAGATACCCACGATGATTGCGATGACGATGGCCCACGGGTACAACCAGAGCATCTGGGTGTAAACCTCATGCCGGGCGAACTCGTCCTTTCGCCAGCCAGGTCGCTTGGCGGGTTCATTCCGCGTTCCGCGTTCCGCATTCCGCGTTTCCATCATGCGGTCCTCCGATGGTAGTACCACCACTCGAACAGGAGCACCGCGAGCGCCGCGGCGGCGATCCAGCGCCACAGCTCGAGGTTCGCGCGCTTGGTCGTGGTCGCCGACACCGTGCCGAACCGGCCGAAGTCGAGCTCGGACCGCGGGCGGGTGTCGCTCTCGGCGGCGTCGAGGAGGTTCACGCAGAACGTCGTGGTGTTCGTGCCGGCCGTGAGCTGATACACCCCGCGCCGGACGGTATCGCCGAACATCAGTTCGCTCGTCTTCGGATCAAGCTCCAGCTTGCGCTGCGCCCCGTCCGGCAATCGCACCTCGGCGCTCGTCGTCGATCCGTCCAGCGCGAAGCGGAAGGGATCGCCGGCCTGGACGAGCAATTGGCTGGCCTGGATGCTGGCCGGGTTGAGCCACTCGACCGCGTTGGCGATGAAGATGGGAAACGAGACGCGCATCGGCCAGTTGCTGTCGAGCACGTCGAAACCGACCCACACGATCCGTTGCCGCGCCAGCTCGCCCGCCAGCACGAGAGGTGTCTGCGGCGATTCAACCACCGCCACGGCCCACGTCGGCGTTTTCACGGACGCTGCCTTGGCGATGGCCACGTTGTCGAAGTTGACGAACCGCAGCAGCGGATGCGTGGCCTTCCAATCGACGATGGTCGGCGTGTCCACCCCGCCGACGCTGTCAAACCAGCCCGCGTTCATGCTCTGGAACGTGAGCACATTCACGGCGGGCCAGACGGTGGGCGTGACGGCGTCGAGCACGACCAGGTCGAACGGCGGTTTGGGGTCGGCCAGGTCGCGCGCGACGCTGAGTTCGACGCGGCCGGCGGCCTTGAGCGCCTTTTGCAGGAAGGCGTTGCCGCGCGTGACCAGCAGCACTTTGACCGGCTGGGGCAGGAGACTGATGATAGCGGCCTCGTTGTCGGCGGGCATGTCGTCCTTGGCGGTGAGGCGCACGCTGAAGACGCCGTCCACTTGCTGCGCGGCGAAGAAGACGAGCGGCGTGGTGTTGGTGGGCGGAACGCTGAGCGGCTTGGACTCGAGCAACTGGCCATTGAACGAGAGCTCCAGCTCCGTCCGGAGCTCGTCAGGCGCGAAGTTGGCGACGCTGGCGAAGATGGCGCGCTGGAGCGGATTCTCCGGGTTGGCCCGGACGTCGAGCCCGACGATGCCGGCGTTGTTGGCTGATTGGCCGATCCGGTGATACACGAGCCGGAGGCCCTTGTTTTGCAGCTCCTTCAACCCGGGCGCCGCGCCGTCGCTGAGCAGGTGCACCTCGGCGTCGTTGTTGTCGCGGGTGAGGGACTCGGCCATCTTGAGCGCCTCGTTGAGCCGGGTGGCGCCATCGGTCACGGCGCAAGTTTGGATGGCCCGACGGAGGGCTGACTTCTCGCTGGTGGCGGACTGTTTGACCTCGGTGTTCGCGGCGGCCTGGAGCACGACCATCTGATCGGTGTCACGCAGGCCGTCCACGAGCTGGAGCGCCTCGGCGCGGGCCTTCTCAAACCGCGAGGGTTTCTCGTCCGTGCTCTGCATCGAGGCCGAGGCGTCGAGGATGACGACCTGGAGCCGGCCGCCGGTGATCCGGCCGATGAAGTAGGGCCGGGCCAGGGCGAAGATGGCCAGAGCCAGCATGAGGAGCTGGAGGATCAGCAGCCAGTTGTGGCGGAGCCGCTGGAAGGGCGAACTGGCCTGGGTTTCAGCGAGGAACTTCTGCCAGAGCAACGTGCTCGAAACGAGCCGCAGCACCCGCTTCCGCTTGAGCAGATAGAACAGGATCACCACCGGGATCGCGGCGGCGAACAGGAACGCGGCTGGGGCCACGAAACTCATTTGAGTGCGGAATGCGGAATGCGGAGTGCGGAATGGGGACGACGCAGTCCGACATGCCACGTGCGGTTCACCCGCGGACGGGTCCAGCCAGTCATGAGCGTCCTCCGGAGTTTCTCGCCGTGTTGATGGATGCGACTGCGATTGCGACCAACTCATTGGCCTCTCGTAGAAGGGGCGAAACCTTGTCGTCCACGACCTTGCCTGCCTCCCCCAGCAGCTCCAGCCAGTAACCCGATTCGTCGGTCTCCTCTTCCACCGTGCCCATCTTGTTGACGAAGTCCGCATTCGATTTCGCCCGACAGGCGGACCGGTAGTTAGCGCCGACGGAGGTCCCTGCCCGGAGGAGTTGCCGGGCTAGGATGCGGCTGGTGTCGTCCTTCGGCACCGCTTCGATGAACCGAATGATGTCCAGGGCAAACCGTTTCGTCCGTTTCTTCAGATCTCGCTCAATCATGTTTCACTCCTGATGTTGACCGACGTTCCATTCCGCATTCCGCAATCCGCGTTCCGCGTTCCATGTTATCCCCAGACTTCCGCCTTCCGGAGTTGTTTCAGCAGCAGTTCCTCCACCGGCGTGTCGGAGCTCGCCCGGAAGAAACCGATCCCCCGCCCGCGGCAATACTCGCGCAGCCGCTGGCAGAAACTCTCTACGGTCTGTTGATAGGCCTTGAGGCGATACTTGCCGAAAGTCACCTCCTGCTGGCCGCCCGTCTCCGAATCAATCAGGCGCAGATCGCCGTAAGCCGTGGGCGTCAGTTCATCGGGCGCGAGGATTTGCACCGCACTGACCTGGAAACGCCGGCCGATCAATGCGCGAAGGCCGTCCTCGTAGCCGGCGGGATCCAGGAAATCACTCAAAATCACCGCCAGGCCGGCGTGCCGCGCCTGCAAAGCACCCCGGCGCAGCGCCTGGTTGAAGTCTGCCGAGCCGCCCGCCTGAAGCTGGCCCAGATTCCGGAACAGCTCGAGCGCCGACTTCTTGCCGCGCACCGATCGCAAAGCGCCCCGCGCGGGGGCCTCGTCGGGATGATCCGGGAACACGCGCAGGCTCACCCGGTCGAAGCCACAGAGCGCCACGTAGGCGACGGCCGCGGCGACCTGCCGGGCGAAATTGAACTTGCGCGGTTCGCCGAAGGCCATCGACTCGCTGGCGTCGAGGAAGATCGTGACCGGCAGTTCGCGTTCTTCCTCGTAGAGCTTGAGGAAAAGTCGCTCGAGCCGGCCGTAGAGGTTCCAATCGAGGTAGCGGAAATCGTCGCCGGGGACGTAGCTGCGGTAGTCGGCGAACTCGACGGACTGGCCGCGGGCGCGGCTGCGGCGTTCGCCCCGGAGCGAACTCTTGGCGCGGCGGGCGGCAAGCAGTTGAAACTGCTCGAGGCGGCGCAGGAGATCGGGGGTGAGGAGGGCGTCAGGCATCGGTTGGCAACATGTTCAGGCTCGGCTGCCAGGAGCCATCGCAAAATCGGGGAATGGCATCACCGGACGTGTCTAGCGGCGCAGGGTCGACTGCCGCCAGATTGGGCGCTAGGCTGCGTTCGGACATTGGCCTCAGCCGCCATCCTGCTGGCGGGACCTCTGAACCTTGTTGACGGTCCGCATGATCTTCACAAGTTCTGCCGAGCCGGAAGTGCAGGAGGGATTTGCCAGCAGGCTTTGGACGACGAGCCGAACGCTGTGGAGAAACCAGTCTTCCTTGCCTGCAAAATCGCAACGAGACATGGCCTTAGAAAACTCCGCCATGATTACCTGGTGCGAGTCACCCCTCGCCGAATGGGCGGCTGCCTCGAGCGCCGTACGGATTCTGTTGCTCCCCTGCCTTGGCCCGATGGTCTTGTCGAAGGCCCACTCAATCCCAGGGACGACGATCTCTCTGTACTCGTCGCCCGGGAGGAGGACTCCTCTGGAGAGCAGTATCTCGAGCAGCTGTTCCGAAGCGTATAGCAGGGTTTCTTTTCCGGAGGCGGTTATGTCGCCCAGCTTGGTAAGAATCAGAGCCCGTTGCCCTTCAGGGAGCTGTGTTAGATCTGCAGGCGACATTTCCTCCAACGCAGCGGCAAGCTCTTGGAGTCTCCCGTGCGCCAAGATCTCGGATAGCGGCCTGTTCGGCGCAAGTGCCGTCGAGAGTCGATGGCCGAATTCTTTGGCAGTTTGAATCCGCTTTTCCTTTGGCAGCAGGCAGTCCCGCACCAACTCGTCCATCTGAGGAGATATCGCCTCATTCGTCGAAGACAGCGCTTCGTACTCACCCACCGGCATACGCCGGCCTGAAAGTGCCTCATAGAAAGTCACCCCGAGGGAGTAGACGTCGGTTGTGCAGTCGATCTCCTCGCACTTCTGTTGCTCGGGAGACATGTACCCGGGAGTCCCAATGATGAATCCAGACTGCGTCAGTTTACGACCGTCCTCTTTTGACAGTGCGATTCCGAAATCCACGAGATAGGCCGCCTCTCGACTGGGGGTGACGATGATATTCGGAGGCTTGATGTCCCTGTGGATCACCCCGAGCGAGTGGGCATGATCCAAGGCCGAAGTGATCTGAAGAAACCACTGCCTTGCTTGGCCGACCGTGCACGCCCCCTCTGACTCGATCAACTTCTCAAGAGTGCTTCCCTCGATGAATTGGAAGATGATCAGAAAGTTCTTCTCGCTGAAATCCACGTCATAGATGGCAGGAATATTCGGGTGCGACAGCTTCGCGAGAATCCGTGCTTCCCGCTTGAACCGCTCTACGTCAGCCTCAGGGAATGTTTCGATGAGCGGGCTGAGAACCTTTACTGCAATATCCCGATCGAGAACGTTGTCACGTCCCTTGCGCACCTTTGCGAAGCCTCCTTGGCCGTGCACAGCCGTCTCGAAAGTGAAACGTGATGTCATAGTCGTCTGCCTTTCATTTCGGTTTCGTATCTGTTCTTGACGCCTGAACTGCACCTCCCTCTCTGCCACCTCCTAAGACTCGTCCCTCCCGGACAACGATCCGTTCGAGAGCGACGCCCGCAGCAGGGCTATCACGGCGAACACTTGTGTAGTCTCGCATGACCGGACTTTCACGCTTTGGGTTTGTCGCGGAGAGCAAGAGCGGCGACCGTCTCGTTCCGGTACTCCTTCCTTTCAGCGTTGCGTTGCGCCAGCAGTTCCTTGCCCCGCCGGACTTGCTCCGAATGCTGCTTCTGGTCTTCCTGCAGGCGGGCCAGGTACTTGGCGATGTCGTGGTCGAACCCGGCGGAGATGCGGCGGCGCACTTCGCGAATTTCTTCAATCGCTTTGTCGGCTGCGTTCATCATTCAGTTTCTCCCAAGAGTTCCTGCGGTGTCACCAAGTCCGGCGACCTCAGGCCGAGCATCTGGTTGATGATCCGGATGTGGCCGAATTTGTTCGCGTTCGCAAGATGGCGGCAGTTCCACGTCACAAGGTAATCACAGGCATGAAACGAGGCGAGTGCCAGATGCAGCGCGTCGCCGGCCGGGTCTTGCGGCATTACCTTGTGCTTCACGTAGGCTTGCACGATCGCAACGATCTCATTCTCGACCGGCAGGAGCGGGAGGGTGAGCGCCATGTTTAACGCGGCCTCCTTGTGATACGCGCCCCCTTCGCGAAGTTCATCCAAAACCGCTTCACTGGTGACCATGTGGTATTCGCCGCGTCGCTCGTCCCAGAACTGCCGCGTCCAGTCGCGCATCGCCACGATGGCGGGCGCCGGCCGCTCATCGTGGTAGAAGCTGAAGAAAGTGGTCTCGAGATAGACGACTTCCATGCGATCAGTGGGTTACGCCCCTACCGCCACGGCATCCTGGGGCACATCCTTCAGGATCTGGGCGATGATGTGGTCCGTTGTCACGCCTTCGGCCTCGGCCTCGAAATTCACGATCAGGCGATGGCGGAGCGCGGCTGGCGCGACGGTGTGGATGTCCTCGAAACTGACGTTGAACCGCCCCTGGATCAGCGCCCGGACCTTGCCCGCCAGGATAAGCGTCTGCCCGCCGCGCGGGCTGCTGCCGAACCGCAGATACTGGTTCGCGATCGGCACCGCGGTGTCGGTCTTCGGATGGCTGGCCAGCACGAGCCGCACGGCGTAGTCCGTCACGTGCGTCGCCACCGGCACCTCGCGCACCAAGACCATGAGTTGCTGCAGCGTCTCCTTGCTCAAGATACGGTTGGCCGGAGCCATCTTGCCCGCCGTGGTGCGGTTGATCACCTCGGTCAACTCGCTCCCGGACGGGTAACCCACAATCAGCTTGAAGAAGAAACGATCAAGCTGGGCTTCGGGCAGCGGGTAAGTGCCTTCCTGGTCGATCGGGTTCTGCGTCGCCATGACGAAGAACGGTTCGGCCAACCGCCGGATTTCGCCGCCCGCCGTGACCTGGTGCTCCTGCATCGCCTCGAGCAGCGCCGACTGCGTCTTCGGCGTGGCGCGGTTGATCTCGTCGGCCAGGACCAGGTGGGCGAAGATCGGGCCCTTCTGGAACTGGAACTCGCGCCGGCCGCCGGGGACTTCCATAACGATGTTCGTGCCGATGATGTCGGCGGGCATCAGGTCGGGCGTGAACTGGATGCGGTTGAAGGAGAGGTCGAGCACTTCGCCCAGCGTGCGGACCAGGAGCGTCTTGCCGAGCCCGGGCACGCCTTCGAGCAACACGTGGCCACCTCCGAACAGGGCGATCAGTGTGCTCTCGACGATGTCGTCCTGGCCGACCAGGATTTTGCCGATCTCGGCGCGCAAGCCGGCGTAAGTGTCGCGGAAGGATTGAATCAGTTCTTCGGTGGTCATGTTCGTTGGTTGAAGGTTGAAAGTTGAAGGTTGCAGGTTGCAGGTTGGGCGCGGCGAGTGTGGCCGTCACTTGGACTTGCGGACACGGGTCTTTCCCTGGAATCCCTCGAGGTACCGGATGAACCGAGCCAGGCGTCGGGACAGAGCCAGGGCGGATTCGCGCAATTCGTGGAACCGATCGCTGCCGAGGTACTCTTGGTCCAGGGCAACGTAGAGCAGGGAGCGGACTTCCCCGTTGGAGCCTTTCGCGATGTTCAGGAACTGGATGAACTCCTGTTTGCTGCCTCGCTCGAACCCTTCGGCAATGTTGGACATCGTCGAGGTGGCGGCACTCTGGATCTGGCTGCAGAGGCGATAGTCCCGGGCGAACGGACGCCGCCGGGTCTCCGCATAAACCGCTTTGACCAACTGGCGCGCATCCTGCCAGACTTGCAGTTCTTCAAACGATTCCACGGTTGCCATAGGAAGCCTTAGCTCGAGTTAGGAGCGTGTTCCGCCCGCCGGCGTCTGCGGCCGTCGCACAGTGTGTTGGTCGAGGCGCAACTTTCAACCTTCAACATTCGAACCTGCAACGCGCGAGCCCTACTCCTTCAAATCATCAAAGTAGTCGCGGACGGCGCCGCGATAGGCGCGCGGCACCTGGTCCTGGCTCAAGGCACTCTGGGCTTCGGTCTGCGCCGAGGTGACGGCTTCCTGGTATTGCACCTTGCTCTGGCCTTTGATGCTGACGCCCTTCAAGGGGATCGCCGGCATCGGGCCACCGGGACTGATCTGCCCCTTCACCCGGGTCGGCTCCAGGGCGTCCGATAGCGTCCCTTCGCCCCGATCCGTGTGGCCGCGCGCGTCCATGTCCGGCCGCTGGACACCCGAGTTATCCCACAAATCCGTGTTCGGGACCTCGTCCAGCGAGAGGCTGTCATCCGCCCAGGTGCCCACGCCGCTGCCGGGCATGCCCCCGGGCTTGAAGCCGGGCCGGCCGTTCTTGCAGAGCCCCCAGCCCATGCAATTGCCCACGCACATCTGCGCGGTCTTCAGCGACGCGAGGCACGCCATCATGTTCTGGCAATCGCCCATCTGCTCCATGAGCTTGCGAATTTCTTCGGCTGCACTGGCCAACGACTGCGAGGCCTCACTCTTCTGGCCCTGCTGCATTTGCTGCGCGGCTTGCTTGAGGAAATCGCCCACCTTGCCGTATTCGCTGCCGGGCTTCACCGCCCGCGCCACCTCGTCCACCAGTTGATCGAGCTGCTCCGGCGTGAGGTTGGCGGACTGGAGCTGCTTGATCATCTTCTGGAGCGTGGCCAGTGCCGGCAGCGCCTGACCCTTCTCCAATTGCTCGGCGAGGTCCTTCCCCATTTCGGCGAGTTGAAGCTTCAGGTCCTTCATCGCCTTGGCCATCTTCGCCAGTTTATCCAGATCGAGTTCCGCCAGTTCGAGGTCTTTGAGGAACTTGTCGATCTGGCCGCCTTCGAGCGCCTTGACGGCATCTTCGAGATTGGGCAGGTCGAGCCCGAGTTCTTCCGCCTGCTTCGAGAGGTTGGCCAACGCCTGGGACATTTGCGCCTTGGCGGCCTCGGCGGCAGCGGGATCGCTGTTCTGCTGCATCGCGGCGGCGGCTTGCTGGAGGTCCTGGACCGCCTGCTTCATTTTCTCGAGCGCTTCCGGGTTGCCAGTTTGGGCGCCGAGTTCCTTTTGCAGGGCCTCGAGTTGTTTCTGGAGTTCGGTTCGCGAGGCGTTGGGCGCCCCTCCGGGGGTGCGGCTGGCGCGATCCAACCGCCGCAAGGCCGGGTTGCGCCCCATCTCGCGGAGTTGCTCCTGCATCTTCTCGCTCGCGCTGGCCAGCTCGCGCAACGCTTCAGGCCGGGTGAACTGCGCCTTGGCCAGTTGCTGGGCGAGTTCCTGCACCTGCTCGAGCGCCTTCTGCGTCGTCTCCAACGCCGGCGGACGGGCGTCGAGCTGCCGCTTGGTCAATTCGGTCAGCTCCCGGCCGACCTCGCGGATGACCTCGGCCTCCTTCTTCTTCTGAACGTATTGTTGGCTCCGGTATTCGGGAACGAAGCCCAGACCCGCGGCAAGGAAGAGGAACAGCAGCGTCCAGCGGGCGAGCAGCGGAAGGCGAAACGGCAGCGATTTCCGGGGATCAAATTCGCGGGCGCGACTGGCGGCATCCGTGAGCACGAGTTGGCGCCATTCGCCAGCTTCCGAGGCGCGGGCGACTTCCAAGGCCGTGCTGAGCCGTTCCTTGAAATGGCCTTTGGCGTCCACCCAGCGCGCCGTCTCGGGCAGGGTCAATGGCCGGAGCCACCCCGCCATGAAACCGATCAAGGTCAGCGCCAAAGCGGCGCTCGCCATGCTCACCAGCGCGACTTCCGGCAACGGCAGCAGCTTGTAGATTCCCAGCGTCAGCAGCCAGAGCGCGGCGCCGGCAAAGAAGCCCTGCCACAAGCCGCGCCACGCCCGTTGGCCGCGCCGACGCCAAGCCGTTCGTTTCAACGTGGTTTCGATGATCTGGATTTCGCTCATGGCTCGGTCGTAAGGTGCAACAAGGTCCCACGGCTGGCCAGTCAAAACTCGTCCAGCCCCCCGGGTCTGGGAGTTTGACCATACTGAAGAAGAAGTGTTCCGGAGAAACGCCGCTTGAACTCTCGCTCACAGAACACGTTCGCCAAAGAGAAGGCCGTCAATGAGCCTTGTGTTCAGGCCGTGCGATAAGCAGACTTCTGCACGACAAAGGTGCGTCGCTTGATTGGAGAATCGGAAACGGACTAACCCGCCAACCCAAGTATGAAACGAATTGGCTCACTACTCTGCTATGCCACCCTCGGTGCTCAACTCCTGCATGCCGCTCCCCTCGGCACCGCCTTCAGCTACCAAGGCCGCCTGGCCAGCTCCGGTCAGCCGGCTCAAGGGACTTACGATTTCCGGTTTGCGGTTTACGATGCCGACACCGGCAGTGGCCTTTTGGCAGGCCCAGTCACAAACGCCGCCATAGAGGTGATGAACGGTCTGTTCACGGTGAACCTTGACTTCAGGAGCGGATTGTTTGACGGCAGTGCTCGGTGGCTGGAGATCGGCGTGCGTACCAATGGGAGCACAGAAGCCTTCACCGTGTTGAGCCCGCGCCAGGAACTCAGTCCAAGCCCTCAGGCGCTGTACGCCTCGAGCGCAGGGAGAGCGCTGAGCGCAGCGACAGCCGACGCCGTCAGTGATGCCGCTGTCACGACTGTGGGCATCCTGGACGGCAGCGTTCTCGCAGCGGACTTGGCCGCTGGCCAGGTGGTCAAGAGTCTCAACACCCTCAAAGATGATGTGGTCTTGGCTGCCGGCCCGGAAGTCACGATCACTCCTGCCGGCAACACGCTGACCGTCTCAGGCAGCGCCGACTGGAAACTGGGCGGCAATGCGGGCACTACGCCGGCCACGGATTTCGTTGGCACGACCGACCGCCAGGCACTCGAGCTTCGTGTTAACAATCTCCGTGCCCTGCGCTTGGAACCGAACACAAACGGGGCACCCAATGTCATCGGCGGAGCACCGGTGAACTTCGTGACGCCAGGCGCGATAGGGGCCACAATCGGGGGAGGTGGCGCGCTCGACAGTTCTGGCTCGACCTACTCGAACACCATCACTGCTTGGTTCGGTACCATCTCTGGAGGTGAGGAGAACACGGTCAATGCTTCGACGGCTACCATAGGTGGAGGAGCGGCAAACACGATCGAGCAAGACGCCTGGTTTGCGGTCATCTCTGGGGGCGTAGGGAATACCATCGACATCTGGGCTCCTTACTCAACGCTCGGCGGGGGCGAGAGGAACCTGATCGGACAGGACGCTATCGGGGCGACGATCGCGGGCGGGACGTTCAACACGAATAGGGCTCAGCACGGCTCGATCGGCGGCGGGTTTCAGAACGCGGTCGGCGGCTATTGGGGGACCATCTCCGGAGGTGGGTACAATTCCATCGGGGACGGAAGCTCCGATGCCTCGATCGCTGGCGGTTACGATAACCGTATAGGCGCCAGTACGTCCCCCTCAGCGATCGGGGGTGGTCGCGAGAACCGGATTGCAGACGGATCCCGGTACAACGTCATCAGCGGTGGCCTCAGCAACGCGATCCCGCCCACCGCCGTCTGCGCAACGATTCCTGGAGGGTTTCAGAACACGGCAACGAGCTACTGCTTCGCCGCTGGCCAGCGGGCCTCGGCTACAAATGTCGGCACTTTCGTGTG
>Ga0315274_10005593_pt1 | contig 18366 bp, 9 predicted proteins | sample YL17G02_20_MG_FD_203700 | JGI IMG/M metagenome (GOLD analysis project Ga0315274, IMG submission 203700) | Sediment microbial communities from Yellowstone Lake, YNP, Wyoming, USA - YL17G02_20 | ecosystem: Environmental > Aquatic > Freshwater > Lake > Sediment | place: USA: Wyoming | collected...
TCCGCTCGGCTACCATAACACCACCGCCAGGGACTTCGCCTATCTCAAAACAGAAGCGCTCAACCAAGACCTCCAGACTGAGCAGGTACGGGTCCAACGCCACCATGCCGTAGCGGGCGAGGTGTTCCTCTTTGTGGATTGCACACGCGACCAGCTTGAAGTCAATGGATGCGACCAACTGGTTGAGGTTGCGCCAAAACCGTTGCCTGAAAGACGCGTCCGCCAACGGCTCAAATCCGTTTCGCTTCCTGGTGATATCTGCCCTGTGCAGAATGATCTCGGTGCGGCCGAATAGATCATGCCTAAACCTGTCGAACAACCGCTCTAACTCGGTTTCGGCGTAACCCTGGTCCAGAATGGCTCCAACCAGCACAAACATGGGGTACTGGGGGTCTATGACATCCAAACTGTGGTCGCCAGACTCGTCAACAAACATTACTTTCACGGCTCCGCGCCTTATTCTCTGCCTGCCGCGGAACATTCTACTCCAAGGAGTCCCGCGGACGCGACAGTTGATTCCCCTTGCCCCTCAGGAACTGGGCACGCAACCGTTCTCTCCCCTGCCCCGGCCGTCCGGCGCGGCCGCGTCGGTCCGGCCGCGGACGCCACCGACATCGTAGCAAGTCTCGATCCATCCGCAAGGGAAAGGCGCAAGCCCCATGTGGGGTGGGTGCTCCGCACCCACGCGGCATGATGCGCCGGCGGCCATGGGCGATACGATGCGAACGGCGCGCGGGTGTGAGGCACGGGTGGGCCCTGGGTGCGGCGACGGGTCTGCGCTGCGCTCCGACAAGCCGCCAGTGGCACCCGGCACTTGCGGGGCGGCGAAGGGGCCGGATTCTATGCTTGCGGACGGCGGGTTCAGGGGCAGAATGGTGGGCACACGTCGCCCGGCGGCGGCGCCGGGCGGACGCCTTTCGGGAAGTCCCCGGGCCGCCGGCCCGGGCCGAGCGCCAGGAGCCATCCCATGCGTCGGACGATCCTTGCGGCAGCGTTGGTCCTCGCGAACCTCGGGGCCGGGGCGGCGGCCGGCGAAGAGGCGGCCCCACCGAAGGAAGTGACGCTCGCCAATCCCCAGGGCGTCGGCTTCGACGCGGCCGGGCGGCTGCTGGTGGCCGACACGGGGAACCACCGCATCCTCGTCTTCGGGCCCGACTTGGCGCTCCTAAAGTCGATCGGCTCGGAGGGCGACGGGCCCGGCCAGTTCCGCCAGCCCGCCGACGTGGCCGTCGACGGCCAGGGGCGGCTCATCGTTGCCGACTCGGGCAACCACCGCATCCAGATCCTCTTGCCCGACGGGAAGCCCGTCCGGACGATCGGCGGCCCCAAGCCCGGCGAGGCCGACGGCGAGTTCCGCACGCCCACCAAGGTGGCCGTCGACGAGAACGGCCACATCCTCGTCACCGACACGCACAACCACCGCCTCCAGGTCTTCGACCGCGACGGGAAGCACGTCTTCACCCTGGCCAACCGGACCGGGCCCATGCCGGAGGACCTCCTCAAGCCCGACAAGGAGGGGAAGAAGACGCCCAAGGACTGGGAGCGGACCGACCCGGCCCAGTTCAACGAGCCGGGCGGCATCTTCTACGACCGGGCGCTGAAGCGGCTGTTCGTGGCCAACGGCTGGAATTGCCGCGCGGAGGTGCTCGACTACGACTCGGCCACGGGCGAAATCAAGCGCCGCCCCGAGAAGACCGGCATCATCTGGGGCTGGTGGGTCACCAAGGGCATCGACGGCGACGCCCGCGGGCGCCTGCTGGGCTGCGACACCGGCTTCGGGTCGGTCAACATCTTCGAGAACCGCGGCGACCTGACGAACGAGAGCCAGAAGTCGGCCACGCTGGCGGGCGGGCCCTACGGCAAGATGCGCGACGTGACCGACGTGGCGGTGGCCCCGAACGGGGACATCGTCGTGGCCGACTCGGGCAACAGCCGCATCGTGTTCTTTAGCGCCGACCTCCGCCTGCCGCCCAGCCCGCGCGTCGCGAGCGTCGGCCGCGGCGAGGCGGTGATCACGTACGAGACGCTCCGCCCGACCAAGGCGGCCGCCATGCTCCGCGCCGGCGGCCATTCCGAGCGGACGCCGGGGTTCGAGAACCCCTGGCAGGCCGGCGCCGAGGGAATCCGGACGGTGGCAGGCCGCGGGCGCGAAGGCACGCAGCACGAACTCAGGATCACGGGCCTCGAGCCGGGCACGCGGTACTACTACCGGCTGGCGTCGCCCGACATGCGGTGCATCCCCGGCGGCGGATGGAGCCGCGAGTACGCCTTCACCACCCAGGCCCCCGCCGGGCGGATGGTCTTCGTGCGCCTGCCGGTGAAGGTGCTCCTCCTGCCCAACGTCGTAGACCTCGACGCGGTCGCGCCCGGCGCGACGATGCCCGAGCCGATGCCGGCCGCCGAGATCGAACTCTACCGCCGCGACTTCCGCGAGACGCAGAAGTTCTACTGGTGCAACTCGTCCATGCGGTACTGGCTGGACCTGGACGTGTACGTCGACGAGACGATGTACCGCACCGGCAAGGACCGCCAGGACGTCGACGAGGCCTTCATGAAACTCCCCCGCGCGAACGAGGGCGAGTCGCTGCGCACCCTGATCGAGAAGGCCGGCAAGAAGGACGTCGTCTATGCCGGCCAGGTCATCTGCACCGCCAACCGCGCCTGGGACGCCGGCCGCAAGGCGTGGCAGTACCAGGGCTCGGGCGGAGGGACGTACGGCGTCGAGTGGCCCAACCCCGGCAACAGCAGTTTCCTCGGCGGCAGCGACGTCGCCTGGCTCCTGTGCCACGAGTACAAGCACCAGTTCGAGAGCCAGCACGGCAATAGCGGCCTGGACAGCGAGGACGACCGCGACGTCTTCTGCCACTTCTCGCCCCAGTACCCCGGCTGGGACTGGTGCACCGCCTACGACCACGGCGAGCACTGGGACGGCATCGCGTGGCACCTGCGGCACCTCGCGGCCGTCCAGTACGGGCGGAACCTCTACGGGGTCATCGACTCGGCCGTCGACGCCGACAACGACGGCATCCCGGACGACGACGCGCGGCTGCCGCTGGACGAGAAGCGCTTCGGCTCCAGCCCCGCCAAGCGCGACACCGACGGCGACGGCCTGGACGACATGCAGGAGGTCCTCGCCAGCCGCTGGGTCACCTGCCTCAACACCGACCTGCGCCTGAAGACCCCCGGCAAGTGGCCCCGCCCCGACCCCACGAACAAGGACTCCGACGGCGACGGCGTGCCCGACGGGAAGGACCCGTACCCCATCTATCCCTTCCAGCCCACGATCCGCCGCGCGACGGCCCAGGTGGACGGCAAGCGCGCCGAGTGGCCCGAGAAGCCCGACTACTGGCTCGACCACGCGGGGGTGAAACTCAAGGGCTGGGCCTCGTGGGACAAGAAGTTCCTCTACTACGCCTTCGCGATCGAAGGGGGCTGGCGCAAACTGACGCTCGTCGTCGACCAGGACGCCGACGGGTTCTACGTCGGCGGCGACAACGTGTACGCCGAGTTCTCGCCCGACGCCCAGACCGGCGCCAAGAAGGCCAACGTCCGCATGCACTACTGCAACCTCGGCCGCTGGCCCTGGTTCGACGACAAGCACGACTTCATCAAGCCCGAGGTCTACCCCTTCGCCTCCAGCACGGCCGGCGGGACCGTGTTCTTCGAGTTCGCGCTCCCGCGCAACGAGGTGTGCGGCCTGCAACTTAAGGAGGGCGAAGAGGTCGGGATGGCCCTCTACATCGGCATCCCCGACCGGGGCGCCATCAGCCTGTTCGAACCGTGGAATATCTTCGATTCGACGCTGAAGCGATAGCGTGCCGACGAAGGCGCGGAAGGAGGGTGGCCGCGAACCGCGCAAGACTCCGAGCGCTCGTGATCGGCCTGGCGGCCGCCGCGCTGCTGCAACCGGCGTGCGCGCGGGCGGCGCCAGCCGCGGGGGGCGGGGCGGCGGCCGCGCCGGGCGAGGCGACGGCCCTGCGGCTCGTCCCGTTCCCCAAGGAGGTCCGCCTGGAGGCGGGCGCGCTGGCGCTCGACCGCAAGTGCGTCCTCGAGGTCCCCGCCGACGTGGCCGGCCTCCTCGGCGGCCTGGTGACGGAGGAACTCGGGCGGGCGAACCTCGCGGCGCCCGAGGTCCGCGCCATCGACGCGAAGGCGGCGTGGTGGCGGCTGAGCGCGGCCCCGGGCGGCGGGCCGCCCGACCTCGCCATGCGCGACGGCGCCACGCCGGAGGACTACGCCCTCGCCGTCGGGCCCGACGCGGCCGCCGGCGCCGCGCCCGGCCGGCCCGGCCTCTTCTACAGCGTCCAGACGCTCTGCCAACTCCTCCGCGCCAACCGCACCGGCAAGGCCCTGCCCTGCCTCGCGATCCGCGACTGGCCGTCGCTCCGGTGGCGGTGTTTCCAGGACGACATGACGCGCGGCCCCAGCAGCCGCCTGGAGACGCTGCGGCGCGAGGTCGCCCTCGGCGCGGCCCTCAAGATGAACCTCTTCACCTATTACATGGAGTACCAGTACGCGTTCCGCAAGCATCCCGACATCGGCCCGAAGGACGGGTCGCTGACGCCGGAGGACCTGGCGGCCCTGGTGGCGGCGGCCAAACCGCTGTACGTCGACATCCTCGGCAACCAGCAGTCGTTCGGCCACTTCGAGCGGATCCTCGCCCACCCCGAGTACGCGCCTCTGGGCGAGGTCGGGTACCTGCTGTCGCCCGTCAACGAGGGGAGTTACCGCCTGCTGGACGACCTCTACTCCGAGGTCATGCCGCTGCTCCCCTTCCCGTTCTTCAACATCTGCTGCGACGAGACGGGCGGCCTGGGCGAGGGGGCGTCGAAGGACTTGGCCCGCCAGATCGGCGTGGGCGGGGTGTACGTGCGGCACATCCGGCGGCTGCACGACCTCGTGAAGGGCAAGTACGGCAAGCGGATGATGATGTGGGGCGACATCATCCTGAACCATCCCGACCACCTCCAGGAGGTCCCCAAGGACACGATCCTGCTGACGTGGGGCTACGGCGACGCCGCCAACTTCGAGGGCCAGATCGTTCCGTTCGCGAAGTCGGGCTACGAGTTCTTCGTCTGCCCCGGCATCAGCAACTGGAGCCGCATCCTCCCGGACTTCGGCGTCGCGACGGCCAACATCCGCAACTTCGTCCGCGACGGCGCCAAGCACGGCGCCCTGGGCATGCTCAACACGGGCTGGGAGGACGACGGCGAGTCGATCCACTCGCCCAACTGGCACGGCTACGCGTGGGGCGCCGAGTGCGCGTGGAACGCCTCGGCCACCGCGCCCGAGGATTTCAACCGCCGGATCGGCGCGGTCCTCTTTGGCGAGAGGGGTGACCACTTCGGCAAGGCCATCGACCTCCTGGCCCGGACGCACCGCCTGCCCGGCATGGGGGGCATGAACAACGGCCGCTTCTGGGAGGACGACCTCGCGCTCGGGGCCGGGTCGTCGAGCACCCGCCGGTCGGCCGAGCGGCTGCTCGCGGTCGTCCGCCCCGCCCTCTCGCACCTGGAGGCCTGCAAGCGGGACGCCGCCGTCAACGCCGACCTGCTCGACGGCTTCCTCTTGGGCGCGCGGCGGATGGAGCGGATCGGCCTGCGGATGCTCAACGCGGTCGAGGCGGCCGAGGCCTGCTGCAAGGCCTGCGACGCCCCGGCGGCCGAGGCCGCGGCGCTTCTGGCTGACGCCGAGCGCCGGGTCCGCGAGGACCGCGACGCCCACGAGGCCCTCGGCAACGAGTTCCGCCGCCTCTGGCGCGAGGAGAGCAAGCCGTACGCGCTCGACTGGACGATGAAGCGGTACGCGGCCACCGTCGCGCGGTACGACGCGCTCGCGCGGCGGCTCGCCGACGCCCGCGCGAAGGCCGAGGCCGGGCAGCCCGTGCCCGCGCCGGAGGCCCTGGGCCTGGCGATGCCCGAGGCGTATGCCCGCCGCACGCGCCCGCACGAGGTCGCGGCCGCGCCCCTGGCGCCCGACGCGCCGTGGGCCGACCCGGCGGCGACGCACCGCGTGGGCCTCGTCGTCGAGGCCGGGTCGGTCGATCGCACGGACCTGCCGGTGGAGGTCGACGTGCGGCTGCCCGAGGCGCTCGTGTCGCGGCCGGTCCGGGCGTTCGCGTCTGTCGGCGACGGGGCGGCCCGCGAAGGGGCCGCCCAGATCGACCCCTCCGCGGAGGCCGGCACGGCACGCCTGGTGTGCGTGGTGCCGGGCACCATCCCGAAGGGCGCAAGCGCCGCCGTCCACGTCTACCTGGGCCTGCCGGGGCCGCCGGCGCCGCCGCCGGGGGCCGTCTCGACGCGTGACGCGCCCGACGGGGCCAAGTGGATCGAGAACGACAAGGTGCGGCTCCTCCTGGGCCCCGAGGGCGGCCACGTCTACCGGTGGGAGGTCAAGGCCCTCGCCAATCGCGACCTGACCATGCCGGGCGAGAGCGGCTGGGCGGGCTTCGCCGACATGGCACAGCACTACCGGCACGCGCCGCACACGCTGGCCTGCACGGCCGGCGGGCCGGCCCTCGTGCGGTACACCTGCACCGAGCCGGCGTGGGGGCTGGTCAAGACGGTCAGCCTGTTTGCCGGCGCGTCGTGGATGGAAGTCGTGCTCGACGACCCCGTGGGGCACTACTGGGACTTCGACAACCCGAAGAACTTCGCCGCCGACGGCCCCAGCCCCGGCGAGTACCGCTTCTCCAGCGGCAAGGCCGGCCGCGTGGGCAAGGAGGCCGACGGCCTGGCGGCACAGGTCCGGGAGCCGGGCGTCTTCTGGGGGATCAAGTTCAGCAAGGAGCGGTTGGCGCTCGGCCTGGCGACGCCCGAGGTGGCGGCGCTCCACCACGTGGCCCCCGGCGCGGGCGCCGGCGGCGTGGGGATCGAGGCGTCGGACCCCGCCGCCCACTTCGTGACCTTCGCGGGCCTCCTGCCGGACGAGCCCGCCGCCGTCATGGGCCGCCTTGCGCAGACGCTGGATTACCGGAACCAGCCGCGGGCCGTCCTGCACGGCCTCCAGGCGAGGTGAGCCGCTGAGGCGGCCGGACCGCCCCGGCGGCGCCTGTGGCACGCCCGCCCTCGGACGTGCGTGACGGCGCGGACGCGCACAGCCGGGGGCGGCTGTGCTACAGTCAGAGAGGCGAGGCAAGGAGCCGATCGTGCGGTTGCACCTGGTGGACTGGGCGATCATCGTCGGGTACCTCGTGTTCGGCCTGGCCGTCTGCGCCTTCTACGTGCGGCGGGCGAGCCGCGGGATGTCCGAGTTCTTCGTGTCCGGCCGGTCGGCCCCGTGGTGGCTGCTGGGCACGTCGATGGTCGCCACCACGTTCAGCACCGACACGCCGAACCTCGTGACGAACATCGTGCGGCAGGACGGCGTGGCGGGGAACTGGGTGTGGTGGGCCTTCCTGCTGACGGGCATGACGACCGTGTTTTTCTACGCCCGCCTGTGGCGGCGTTCGGGCGTGATGACCGACCTGGAGTTCTACGAGATCCGCTACTCGGGCCGGTCGGCCGCCGTGGTCCGGGGCTTCCGGGCGGTGTACCTGGGGCTGTTCTTCAACTGCGTGATCATGGCATCGGTCACGCTGGCCGCCGTCAAGATCGCGAACGTCCTCCTGGGCTGGCCGGCGTGGCTGACTGTCCTGTGCTGCGCGGCCCTGTCGGTCGCGTTCTCGATGACGGCGGGCCTGTGGGGCGTGGTGGTGACGGACCTGGTGCAGTTCGTCATGGCCATGACGGGCGCCGTTGTGGCCGCCTACTTCGCCACGCAGCAGCCCGAGGTGGGCGGCCTGGCCGGCCTTCTCGAGCGGCTCGACGCGCGGACGCTCGGCATGCTGCCGGACTTCGGCAACTGGGGGCTCCTCGTGAGCCTCCTCATCATCCCGCTGACGGTCCAGTGGTGGTCGGTGTGGTACCCGGGGGCGGAACCCGGCGGCGGCAGTTACATCGCCCAGCGGATGCTGGCGGCCCGGGACGAGCGGCACGCCATGGGCGCGACCCTCTGGTTCAACGTGGCCCACTACGCCCTGCGCCCGTGGCCCTGGATCCTCGTGGCCCTGTGCTCGATGATCGTGTACCCGACGCTCCCGGACATCCAGGCGGCGTTTCCGCACGTCGACCCGCGGCTGATCGGCAACGACATCGCCTACCCGGCGATGCTCCGGGTCCTGCCGACGGGGTTCCTGGGGCTCATGGTCGGCTCGCTGGTGGCCGCCTACATCTCGACCATGGACACGCACCTGAACTGGGGGGCGTCGTACCTGGTGCACGACCTGTACCAGCGGTTCATCCGGCCGGCGGCGCCCGAGAAGCACTACGTGCGGGTCTCGCGGGCGGTGACGGCGGCCTTGATGGCGGTGGCGGCCGTCATCGTGTTCTTCCTCGAGAACGCCAAGGACTCGTTCGACCTGATGCTCTCGATCGGCGCGGGGACGGGCCTCATCTACCTCCTGCGGTGGTTCTGGTGGCGGATCAACGCCTGGAGCGAGATCGCCGCCATGATCAGTTCGTTCTGCATCGCGGCCGGCCTGTTCATCGCGAAGAAGTGCGGGGCGGCCCTGCCGACCCACGTCACGCTGACCCTGAGCGTGGCCGTCACCACGGTCGTCTGGGTCCTGGCGACGCTGCTGACGCGGCCGACCCGGCGGGAGACGCTCCTGGCCTTCTACCGCCTGGTGCGGCCGGCCGGGCCGGGATGGAGGGCCATCCGCCGCGAGACGGGACTCGCCCCGTCGCCCGACAGCCTGCCGCACGCCTTCCTGGGCTCGATGCTGGGATGCGCCCTGGTCTACGCCGCCCTGTTCGGCACGGGCGCCTTCCTCTACGGGCGCCCGGCCCAGGGGACGGTGTGCCTGGCGGTGTTCCTGGCGAGCGCCGGGGGCCTGGCGTGGCTCCTGCCGCGGATGTTCGGCCGCGCTGCCGCCGGCGCCGGCGGATGACGTAGCGTGGCCTGTGCCGCGGCGGCCGCCTGCCGCAGCGCCGGCGCGCCGCCTACTTCCCCGCGCCGCGGAGCGCGAGCATCGCCTCGCCGAACGCCCTGCCGATGCGGAGCATCGTCTTGGCGCTCCCCAGGTAGTGGTACGGGTAGTCGCTGCCGACGGTGTTCCACTCCGCGAGGTTCTCGCGCCAGCCTTTCTTGAAGACGGCGGCCGCCTCGGCGTCCCAGAAGACGTCGGTCTTCACGAGGGCCACGTTGCCCTTGAACTCGGCGACGTCGGCGATGGCGGCCTGGGCATCCTTGAACTTCTGCATCTTGGCGTTGACGTCCGTGGTGCCGTCGACGCCCATCTGGCCGACTACGACCGGCAGGTTTGGCGCCTTCAGGTCCTTGCGCACGTCGCGGATGAAGTGGGCCAGGTTGGCCGCGTACTCCGCCGTGTACGCGTCGTTGATCATGTCGTTCCAGCCCTGGAACCAGACGAGGCCGGCGAGTTCGCAGCCCTGGCCCTCGTACTGCGGGAAGAGCGTCTTGAGGTTCGCGAGCGTGGAGGCGACTTCCTCGAGCATCGCGCGGTACGAGGCGCCGAACGGGGCCTTGACGTCGTCGAGCGTGGCCTCGGGCTTCTTCGCCTTCATGTCCGCGAGCATCTTCTCGAGGACCTCCGGGGCCGGCAGTCCGGCGCTGGGCGGCCGGAAGTCGCGGTACAGGCTCCGCCCGCCCCAGGCGATCTTGAGGAGGAGCACCGGCTCGGCGTAGCGGTCGCCGACGACGTGGCCGAACTCGAGTTCCGGCCCGATACAGTTGGGGCTGCCGTACCCCACCGTCAGCGGGCCCTTGCGGTCCAGGAACTTGATCCAGACGTCGTCGCGCTCGATCCACTTGCCATCCTTCCGGAGGTGGGCGAACAGGTCGCGGGTCGCGGGCTGCTCGGCCTGGTATTCCAGGAGCGAGAGTTTCGCCTTGCCCTCCATGTTCGACTGCCCGGTGAGGAGGAAGACCTTGACGGGCTTCGGCGCGTCGGCGGCCTCGCCGGTCGGGGCGGCCGCGAGGGCCAGGGCGGCCGCCAGTCCGACGGCCAGAGCCAGGTTCGCGTGTTGCACGTTCCATCCTCCTTCCGCGCGGTGCGTGACGGCGTCGGGCGATGGTTCCGGGGAACCCGCTCCAGGTCGCCGGCCGGCGCGGGCTTCGCGCAGCCGTCACACGACCCAGTCGAGGGCCGCCTTGCCCGCCCATGATAGCCGCCGAAGGCCGCGACCACAACGTCATCCCGGCACATCGTCCCGGTGCCGGAGCGATTCCCGTTGCCGCGCCGCGGGCGATGACCTATAGTCCCGGGCAACCGCGAGTCACGGGCCGGCGGCGCCGGATCGCCGCGCGCCGCGCCCTCTTCGACGGAAGGGAGGTTCCGGATGAGCCACCTGGGAACCCTGGACGCCGCCGCCTGCGCGATCGTGCTCCTGGCCGCCCTGGCGGCCGCTCCCGCGGTCCGGGCCGGGGCCGCCGAGAAGGGCGCCGCCTTCCGACCCCCGGCGGTGCCGCTGGTCACGAGCGACCCGTACCTCAGCATCTGGTCCATGGCCGACCGCCTGACGGACGACGTGACCCGCCACTGGACACGGCGCGCGCACCCGCTGGTCGGCCTCGTCCGGATCGACGGCAAGCCGTACCGCGTGATGGGCAACGCGCCGCCGGACGTCCCGCCGCTGCCGCAGGTCGGCCTCCAGGTGTTCCCCACCCGCACGGTCTACGACTTCCGGGGCGGCGGCATCCACCTCACGCTGACGTTCATGACGCCGGCCCTGCCGGCCGACCTCGACGTGCTGGCGCGGCCGGTGACCTACCTGACGTGGCAGGTCCGTTCGGCCGACGGCGCCGCGCACGACGTCTCGATCTACCACGGCGCGAGTTCGCTGCTGGCCGTTCACGAGCCGGAGCAGAAGGTGGAGTGGGCGCGGGAGTCGATGGGCGGCCTCGTCGCGCTTCGCGTGGGGACGGTGGACCAGACGCTCCTGGCGCCTGCGGGCGACGACGCGCGCATCGACTGGGGCTACGCGTACGTGGCCGCCCCCGCCGCCCAGGCCAAGGCGGCGGTCGGGGCCGGCGCCGCGATGCTCGCGCATTTCGCCGAGCGGGGCGGGCTGCCCGCGACCGACGACGCCGCCATGCCGCGCGCCGCCGGCGACGACGAGCCCGTCCTGGCGCTGGCGTTCGACCTGGGCGCCGTCGGGGCCGAGCCCGTGTCGCGGCACCTCCTGATCGCCTACGACGAGATCTACGCGGTCAAGTTCCTCGGCCGGAAGTTGCGGCCGTACTGGCGCCGGGACGGGGCGACGCCGGCCGACCTGCTCCAGGCGGCCGAGCGCGACTACGCCGCCCTCGTCCCGCGGTGCGAGGCGTTCGACCAGGAACTGATGGCCGACCTCGCGAAGCAGGGCGGCGCGAAGTACGCGCAGATGGCCGCCCTGGCCTACCGGCAGGCGCTCGCGGGCTGCGGCCTGGCCGCCGACGACCGCGGGAAGCCGCTCCTTTTTCCCAAGGAGAACAGCAGCAACGGGTGCATTGCCACCGTCGACGTCATCTACCCGGCCGCCCCGCAGTTCCTGCTGATGGGGCCGACCTATGCCAAGGCCCTGGTCGTCCCCCCGCTGGCCTACAGCGCGTCGCCCCGGTGGAAGTTCCCCTTCGCCCCGCACGACATCGGCACCTACCCGCAGGCGAACGGGCAGGTCTACGGCGGCGGCGAGAACTCGAAGAACGAGGCCGACATGATGCCCGTCGAGGAGAGCGCCAACCTGATCCTCCTGTGCGCCGCCATCGCCCGCATGGACGGCAACGCCGACTTCGCCTCCGCCTGGTGGCCGCAACTCACGCGCTGGGAAGCGTACCTGGAGAAGTACGGAAAGGACCCCGAGAACCAACTCTGCACCGACGACTTCATGGGCCACCTCGCGCACAACGCAAACCTCTCGGTCAAGGCCATCCTGGCCATCGCCGCCTACGGCGAACTGTGCCGGATGCGCGGCGACGCCGCCGCGGCCGGCAAGTACAGGACGCTGGCGAAGGAGTACGCCGCCAACTGGATGACCGTCGCCGCCGACGGCGACCACTACCGCATCGCGTTCGACCAGCCGAACTCGTGGAGCCAGAAGTACAACCTCGTGTGGGACCGCCTTCTGGGGCTGAACGTCTTCCCCCCCGAGGTCGCGGCGCGCGAGGTCGCCCACTACAGGAAGATGCTGCAAAAGTACGGCGTGCCGCTCGACTCGCGCACGCGGCTGACGAAGTCGGACTGGTGCTTCTGGAGCGCGACCCTGGCCGCCGATCCGGCGGACTTCGAGGCGATCGTCGCGCCCATCTACGACTACCTGAACGAGACGACCGCGCGCCTGCCGTTCGTCGACTCGTACGTCACGGACAACGTCGGCAGCGACGGCATGCGCGCCCGGCCGGTCATCGGGGGCGTCTTCATCAAGATGCTCGAGGACCCCGCGACATGGAAGAAATGGTCCGGCCGCGACCGCGCGAAGGTCGGCGACTGGGCCCCCGCCCCGGTCCCGCCGAAGGTCGTCGAGGTGGTCCCGACGTCCGAGCGCCGGCCCGCCACCTGGCGCTACACCTTCCAGCAGCCCGCGGAGGGCTGGAACCGGCCCGGCTTCGACGACGGCGGCTGGAAGCAGGGCCCCGGCGGCTTCGGCACCCAGGGCACGCCGGGCGCCGTCGTCGGCACGACCTGGAACACCGCCGACATCTGGCTCCGCCGCGAGGTGACGCTGCCCGCCGGCGGCGACCTGCCCAACCTCTGCCTGCTCGTCTACCACGACGAGGACGTCGAGGTCTACGTCGACGGCGTCCTGGCGGCCAAGGAGGCGGGGTACCTCGTCGCCTACGAAACGGTGGAGATCGGCCCGGCGGCCCAGGCGCTGCTGAAGCCGGGCGCGAAGATCGTGCTGGCCGTCCACTGCCGCCAGACCCGCGGCGGACAGGGCGTGGACGTGGGCCTGGCCAGGGTGATCGAAGCCCGGGCGAAGTAGCGGCGCGGTCGGACGCCCATCCGCCGGTCCCGAGAAGGCGCGGGCCCGCCGACCGCGCAGCGGCCGTTCCTCTCCTCGCAGGGACCGGTGCGTGCCGCAGAGATGACTTGACCCGCGCGGGCCGGGCGTGCACAATCCGTGCCGCCGGGGCCTCGCGGGCCTTCGCGGCAGATGTGCCCGTGCGACCGATGGCCGCGCGGCGCGCGTCAAGGGGAATGCGGACTATGCTCGAGTTCCGCAGCAAGGTCGTCTTCGTCGGTTACGGCGCGGTGGCCCAGTGCACGCTTCCGATCCTCGTGAAGCACGTCAAGGTGCCTCCCCAGAACATCACGGTCATCGAATTCGCGGACCGGGCGGAGGCGCTCAAGCCGTGGACGGAGCGCGGCGTGCATTACGTCCAGGACCGCGTCACGCAGGGGAACCTGGGCCTGCTGCTGGGCCAGCACCTCTCGGCCGGCGACCTCCTGATCGACCTGGCCTGGAACATCGAGTGCACCGACATCCTTCAGTGGTGCCACGATCGCGGCGTGCTCTACGTGAACACCTCGGTGGAGATCTGGGACCCGTACACCGGCGCCCTCACGAAGCACCCCACGGAGCGGACGCTGTACTGGCGGCACATGCGGATCCGCAGGATGGTGGCCGGCTGGAAGGAGCCCGGCCCGACCGCCGTCGTGGAACACGGCGCCAACCCCGGCCTGATCTCCCACTTCGTCAAGCAGGGCCTGATCGACATCGGCGAGCGCCTCCTGGCCGAGAAGAAGGCGAAGGGCAAGGACGCCGAGGAGATCCGGCAGCACCTCCGCGGCGGCGCGTTCAACCGGCTGGCCATGAAGTTGGGGGTCAAGGTCATCCACTGCAGCGAGCGCGACACCCAGATCACCGATAAGCCCAAGCAGGTCGACGAGTTCGTCAACACCTGGAGCGTCGAGGGCTTCCGCGAGGAAGGCACCACCACGGCCGAGATGGGCTGGGGCACCCACGAAAAGGAACTGCCCGAGAACGCCTACGCGCACCCGGAGGGCCCGCGCAACCAGATCTGCCTGGCCCGCATGGGCATCAACACGTGGGTGAACTCGTGGGTCCCCGACTACACCGTCATCGGCATGGTGGTCCGCCACGGCGAGGCCTTCACCCTGTCGGACCGGCTGACGGTGTGGGAGGACGGCAAGGCCGTCTATCGCCCCACCGTGCACTACGCCTACTGCCCGTGCGACTGCGCCGTCGCCAGCCTGAACGAGTTGCGCGGCTACGACTACCGGCTCGTGGAACGCCAGCGGATCATGACCGACGAGATCACGAGCGGCTCGGACATCCTGGGGGCCCTCCTGATGGGCCACGCCTACAACGCCTGGTGGACGGGAAGCGACCTCTCGATCGAGGAATCGCGCCGCCTCGTGCCGCATCAGAACGCGACCACCATGCAGGTGGCCATCAGCGTGGTGGCGGCCGCGATGTGGATGATCGAGAACCCGCGCCGGGGCGTCTGCGTCCCCGACGACCTGCCGCACGACTACGTCCTCGGCATCGCCAAGCCGTACCTGGGCAAGTTCATCTCGACGCCGTCGGACTGGACGCCCCTGAAGCACTACTCCAACTCGTTCCCGGGGTACAACAAGCCGGCCCTGGACACCAGCGACCCCTGGCAGTTCAAGAACTTCCTCATCACCGACGGCGACTGACGCGCCGGGCGCAAGGGGGGGGACATCTCCTGCTCGGAAAGGTCCCATGGCAAACCTGAAACTCCTCAAGCGGCTGGCCAAGCGGCACGGCACCCCCCTGTTCGTGGTGGACCACAACGTCCTGCGGGCCAACTACCGCCAGTTCAAGAAACACCTGCCGCGGGTCCAGGCCTACTATGCCGTCAAGGCCAACCCCGACCCGGCCATCGTCAAGACGTTCTACGACCTCGGGGCGAGTTTCGACGTGGCCAGCATGCCGGAGTTCCTGATCGTCCACGAGAACATCCGGCGCCTCCCCGCGAAGCAGCGGCAGGACTACATCTGGGACAAGATCATCTACGCGAACCCCATCAAGTCCACCGAGGCGCTCGAGCAGTTGGACCCGTACAAGCCCCTGGTCGCCTACGACAACCGCGAGGAGATCCGCAAGATCCGCAAGTACGCCCCGCACGCGGGCCTGGCGCTGCGGATCAAGGTGCCCAACACCGGGTCGATGGTGGAACTGTCGAGCAAGTTCGGCGCCGCCCCCGGCGAGGCCATCGACCTGATCCGCGCCGCCTTCGACGCCGGCCTCGTGGTCGAGGGCATCAGTTTCCACGTCGGCAGCCAGTGCACCCACTTCGAGAATTACGTCCAGGCCCTGTACCTGGTGGCCGGCATCTTCATGGAGGCCTGGGGCAGCGGTTACGAGCAGGTGAAGATCCTCGACATCGGCGGAGGCTTTCCCGCCCACTACGACAAGAACATCAAGCCGTTCCGCGACCTGGCGCGCCGGCTCAACTCCGAGTTCGACCGGCTGTTCCCCGAGCATATCGAGATCCTGGCCGAGCCGGGACGCTTCATGGTGGCCACCGCCGCCACGCTCGTCGCCAAGGTCGTCGGCAAGGCCGTCCGCGACGGCAAGGTGTGCTACTACATCAACGACGGCGTCTACCACACCTACAGCGGGGTCCTGTTCGACCACTGCAAGTACCCGGTGAAGGCCTTCAAGCGGGGCCCCACCCAGATCAGCGCCGTCTACGGCCCCACCTGCGACGCCCTGGACACCGTGTCGCTCGCGGAGGACCTGCCCGACCTGGAACTGGACGACCTGGTGTACAGCGAGAACATCGGGGCCTACAGCCACGCCTCGTCCACCTGCTTCAACGGCTTCCCGCCGGCCAAGGTGGTGCATGTCAACCAATAGCAGGGGCGGCACCGGTCGTCGTGGAGGATTGCCCGTGCGTGACCTCATCCTGGGATGGGCGCTTCTCGTCGTGATGGCTGGCGTCGCCCGGGCCGGGGCGGCGCCTCTGCCGCCGAAGGTCAACCTGGTGCCCGAGTTCCGGCGGCTGGCCCTTGCGCCGCGGGCCCAGGGCGGGCGCGACACGTGCTCGCTGTTCGCCATCACGGCGCTGGCGGACTTCGAGTGCGCCCGGAATACGCCCCCACCCCACGTGCGATTCTCGGAGGAGTTCCTCATCTGGGCCGCCAACGAGGCCACCGGACGCTCGGGCGACCAGGCGATGTTCTACGAAGCGATCTCGGGCCTGAACGCCTTCGGCATCTGCGCCGAATCGCTCATGACCTACAAGAAGACGGGCGACGCCGCGCGGAAGCCCTCGCCCGAGGCCCTGGACGACGCCGCCAGGCGCAAGGCGCGGTGGCAGGTCCGGTGGATCCGGCGGTGGAATGTCGAGCGCCCGATGGACGATGCGGAGTTGCTCGCCATCAAGGCATCGCTCGCCGACGGGCACCCGGTCGCGTGCGGCCTGCGCTGGCCGATTTCGCCGCGCAGCCATGAACTGCTGGAGGTGCCGCCGCCGGGGGAGGTCCACGACGGCCACAGCGTCGTCTTCGTCGGCTACGAGGACGACCCGAAGCAGGCCGGCGGGGGAACCTTCGCCTTCCGCAACTGGGAAGGCGCGGGGTGGGGGAACGAGGGCTACGGCGTCATGTCCTACGCCTACGCCCGCGCCTACGCCAACGACGCCGTGGGGCTGCGGATCGGCCCGGCCAAGTCCGAGGTGCCCGTCGAGCGCTTCGAGGCCGAGTCCCTGGACGTGTCGGCCAAGGGCCGGTGCGAGACCACGGTACAGGACATGGGCGGTCCGATGTGGAGCCAGGGCAAGCAACTCCTCTGCCAGGCCGAGGAGGGCGGCTTCGTGGAGGTCGCCTTCCAGGTCAGCAAGGCGGGGCGCTACCGCCTGCGCGTCCTGGCCACGGCGGCCCCGGACTACGGCATCGTCCGGGCCGCGGTCGACGGCAGGTCCTTCGAAGGGGACTTCGACCTCTACTCCGGCCGCGTCAGCCCGGCGGGGTCGCTCGAGTTGGGCAGGTACAGCCTGGAGGCCGGCCCACACCGGCTCCGCTTCACGACCGCGGGCAAGAACCCCGCCTCGGCAGGCTCCTCCTTCGGCCTCGACACGGTCGACCTCATGCCCGCGGGGAAATGAGGGACGCTTCCCCTATTTCCCGGGGGCGGCCCCCTCGGTGTTCGGCGCGGGCTTGGCCGCGGCGTCGGGCTCCTTGTCGACGAGGGCCATGCTCTGCGCGATCTTCTCGCACGCGGCCATCCCGTCGGCATTCCGGGCGGAGAAGTACACGTGGAACTTCCAGAGGTCCCCGGAGGAGACGATGGCCTCGGCGCACGTTCGGGCCTTGTCCCCTGCCCCGCTCGTCCACCTCGCCCACGACGCCTTCTGGCCGAGGAAGGTCCCGTCGGTCGAGGTGACCTCCGGCGGCTCGGCGCTGTCGCCCTCGCCCTTCGTGTGAAAGGCCGAGGGGTGGCCGCCCTGGTAGAGGAGCACCGTCGGGGGAACCGCGCCAAAGGGCGAGAGCGGACGGGCGTAGTAGAGCCAGAAGTCCGGCCCCCGCTGGAACGTCAGAATGTAGTCCCGGGGCAGGTCGACCTGCACGTCCTTGCCCTGGACGCCGGCCCTCAGCAGGCGCGTGCCCGCCTCGCATTTCAGCGGCACGGTGCCGGCGGCGGCGCGGCTCAGGACCTCCTTGGCCAGCGCCGTGCAGCCGCGAAGGTCCTCGCAGGCCTCCGGGTTGACGTAGGCCCCGAGCCGCACGACCGTCTTGTCGGGCAGAACGAGGCAGGCGAACGCCACGCCCGTGGCGGTCCCCTGCGCGGTCACCGCCTTCGGAACCAGCAGGTACGACGTCGGCCCTTCCTTGCCCTCGCGGAGGGGCGCGATCGCGCAGTCAGCGTACTGCTTCTGAAGGACCTCCTTGACGTTCTTGTCGGCCCACTGGAAGGTTTCCCGGGCCATCAGGACGAACCGCTCGTTGCCCGCATCGAGGACGACGCGGCCTTCCTCGTCGGCCGAGGGGTCCAGGCCCATGAGGCTCGCGGCCTTGCGCGGCTCGACCTTGGCCCCCTCGGGCATCCTCACGAGCACGCGGCCCCCCAGGAGCGCGAGGGGCTTGTCCTGAAGCGTCAGTTTCCCGAGCGCGCCGGCGCCGGCAGCCGAACCGGCCGCCAGGAGGACCCCCAGCGCCGCGCCCCACCCCGTGAACCCTTTCGCCCTGGCCACAACCTGTTGCATGCCCATGGCACGTCCTCCTTTGCGGGATCCTGAGGAGTTGGACGACGTGGGCCGCGAAAGGTTCCCGCGTCCTGCTCGCCGAGCCGGCGCCGCTCGGAACGTCCGAACATGTTTGGTCCGATTTCGGGTGCCACGGTTGCGCTGTCCAGCAACCGTGCCTCGTGCCGCAACAAGCACGGCTGCGAACGG
>Ga0315274_10005594_pt1 | contig 18365 bp, 15 predicted proteins | sample YL17G02_20_MG_FD_203700 | JGI IMG/M metagenome (GOLD analysis project Ga0315274, IMG submission 203700) | Sediment microbial communities from Yellowstone Lake, YNP, Wyoming, USA - YL17G02_20 | ecosystem: Environmental > Aquatic > Freshwater > Lake > Sediment | place: USA: Wyoming | collected...
TGGATTTCCGCTTTCATCAACGAATACGAAGATTCTGACCACATCTAATCAAGCCAGTTGCGTTTAAAAGTGGTTGCGATTACATGTAGTTTGAATCAAGTTTTTGGCTCCCAGAAGGATGGGAGCATCGAATATGGTGTCAGCGATGTTCAAATTCGGTTAAACGAAAAAATAGCTCTGCATCTCTGGAGGATAAAGAAAGAAAGGCCACAAACCTCTCAACATCCATTAATTTTATATTCTCCACTCCCTCTTTCATCTTTGGGTGAGCTTACGGATTGGAGAAAATGGTTAGCAATGGTATTCGTGGGAATAATGCTGGTATCATCCATGTCTTTGTTCAATGTCACATCTCAGGATTCTAAGAGGGCACTCTCCCTTTCATATACGTCTCATGCCCCCATTGTTATCACAGATAATTCTCAATTCATCGCCGCCAATGGAGTCGCATCAGGTAGCGGGACAGCCTCTGATCCATACACCATCGAGGGATGGGACATAAATGCAACGAGTTCGGAAGGAGTCAATATCCTGGGCACGACTGCCCACTTCATTTTGAGAAACTGTCGTATCCACGATGGATCACCCGCGGGTCACGTTGGGATACATCTCGATAACTGCTCAAATGGTGTGCTTATCAATAACGATTGTCTACGGAATTTCTTTGGTATCTGGCTATCTGCATCATCTAACAATACTCTTTTTGGGAATAATTGCTCGCATCATGCCCGGGGGATACAACTCACATCGTCCAACAACAACACACTAATCGATAACAACTGCCTGTTTCATACTGGCATAGGGCTCGATTCATCCAACGATAACATTCTGCAGGGCAACAATTGTAATTCAAGCGGCGGCTTCGGCATCGTGCTTGAATCATCCAATGGAAACTCTATAAGAGACAACGATATTAGTTCGAAAAACGATGGCTTAGTCCTCATTTCATCTAGCAACAACATTCTGAGCAACAACAACTGCAGCTTGAACAATGGCAATGGCATATACCTCACCCAATCGGGTAACAATACTATCAGCGACAACAATTGCAGTGGCTCTTTACTTAGCGGTATGCGGCTCGATTCATCGGACAATAACATCATATTAAATAACATCTGCAATTTGAACGGAGAGTACGGAGTGTATCTCTATCAACTGAATCCCCCTGCCTATTACTCACCTGGCAGAAACAATTCGATACATGGGAATTGGATATGCAATAACACCAATCTCGGTATAAAGATTGCAAACGGATCCAACAATCATATCTGGAACAACGCATTCATCAACAATCTTGGTGCAAACACCACTTATGATCTCTCGCGAATCCAAGCCTATGACAATGGGACAGGCAACTATTGGAACATGTCTGGCACAATTGGATGGGGCAATTACTGGTGCGATTGGAGATCTCCAGATACTAATGCGGACGGCATCGTCGACAAGCCTTACAACATCTCCGGGGGCGCCCTCAATAAAGATTGGTATCCATTGGTATCGTCATCGAAGATAGATAATTCCCCTCCTGTGACTGACATCTCGACATTAGGCATTGTCGGAGCCAACGGCTGGTACACCTCAAATGTGACAGTCTATCTGAACGCCAGCGATTCAGGTAGCGGAATCAACCGGACGCTCTACCAGATAGAGAATGGCTCTTGGATAAGGTATCTCGGACCATTTACAATCGCATCTAATGGCAAATACGAACTCTCATACTATTCAATCGACTCTGTGCGAAACGATGAGACCGAAAAAAGCGTCCAGATAAAGATCGACAAGACCCCGCCCCTCTCTCATGCTTCCAAATCTGGTACAAAAATTACGATTGCGGCGACTGACACTGTGAGCGGAGTCAACTCAACAAAGTACAGTATTGATGGAGGGGCATGGTCGATATATAATGCCACGATCAACATTTCAGCGTCAGGAAACCATTCGATCCAATTCTACTCGGTCGATAATGCGGGCAACAATGAGAGCGTCAAAGTGATCTATTTAGACAATACGTCAGCTGGTATGACCGACATGATTCTGATCACATTAGTGGTTGTTGTGCTCATCATCGTCATCCTTTCATCCTATGTCTTCTTGAGGAAACGGAAGGGGAAGATAACCGAGCCACCATCTTCTGACCAATGAACCATAAAGTTAGGAGACAAGGTTTTCTCATTCTGATTTCTGGGGCTTCCAAACAAATGGGAGCATCCCGTTCATCAGATCTCAGAAGAATCTGACACGAATTGGATCATAGGATATCATTTTTGCCAGTCGGTCAGGAAGCGCCAAAGCGGCACGAAATCTATCCCATTGGAGTGACCGCTCTTTCCCTTGGTGACCACTGTTCTGCTCCTCACATCCACACCCCTCAGATGGGCTACCTCTTCGGAAGCGACATTGTCCGAATACTTGACCTCGTAGCAGGAGTCGCTCAGGATGAAATCCACCTCGCTTCCGCGGACGATGCCGTACTTGATCTCGCCCCCGCGCGACCGCAGGGCGTTGAACACGCAGTTCTCGACGAGGCTGCCGAGGTTTATCGTCGGACTCAGCACATGCGCGACCCCGGTGTCGCTCAGATAGAGTTTCCTCGGCGAGGCCATGCTCTCGGAAACCTTGCCGTCGTACCTCACGGTATGGATCAGGTTCGATTCCTCGAACTGGGACAGATGCTCCCTCACTGTCTCGTGAGAGATCCCGAGCGTCCTGCCGATCTTCCTCGGCGACACCTTTGAACCGGTGCTCTGTGTGATGATGAGCAGCAGCTCCCTCAGCGCCATCATGTTTCTGACGCCACGGCGGGCCGCGATGTCCTTGTACAGCACCGCGTCCATCATCGTCGTTACGTAATTGGGATCCCCCGTCTTGAGGTATTCCGGGAGGCCACCAGAGCGGACATAGTCTTCCGCATACCTGACCATGAGATGCGAGTCGCTCTGTCTGAATTTAAGTCTCTTAATGCCGAGATACTCCTGGAAGCCGAACGGGAAGACTTCCATGAAGGACTGCCTTCCGATCAGGTTGGATCCGCGCTCGACCAGTGACAGGGAGGAGGACCCCGTCGCGAAGACCTTGACGCGGCCGAGGTCGTAGATCGCTTTGAGCTCCTGCTCGAATCCCTCCCTGAGATGGGCCTCGTCGATGATTACTGTGAACCGATCGTCATGCTTGAATCCATGGGCCCGCCTGTACGCGTCCAATGTATCGAGGATCGACTCCCTTGCGAGCGCGGGATGGTCCATCGAGAAATAGAGGATCCTCCTCGGGTCGTTCCCTCGCTTGATCAGATGCTCGATGTACTGGTGCATGAGCGTGGTCTTGCCGACCCTGCGGAGGCCTACGACGAAGACGATGTCCTTCGTCCTCTCCCTTCGTTCAAGCTCAGCGATGTATCCTTCCCTCTCAATGCCGCCGGCCTTGAATGAGCGATCCCACCAGGGGTTGAATATCGCCAGTATCTGTTCCATTGCAGTTTATTAGGGGCCTTGAGTACTTATAAGTGTCCATTAGAGTTAGACACCATATATATACTATTGATATTTTTCGTTTGACACTAATTGCCCTCAGCTTATTGCTCCCGAACGAATGGGAGCACGGATACGGGGAGAGGAGATTCAAACCTTTTCAGGGCTTTTTCCGCGTCCTGCCCACTATCAATGCGATCAGCATAAGCCCGACCATCGGGATGATGATCTCAGAGAACTCGGGTATCGGCCATGTGGGAGTCGTCAGTGGATAATAGTCCTTCACTCCTCCAGTGAGGTTGTATGACCAATCGACTATACCATCGAAGTTGTTATCGGGCCCCGTCAGAGTGCTCCAGTAGTTGCCGTAGCCGTGAGGAGTTCCTGAGGTGTTCCAACGGTTGTTCGTCCCGGTATCGTATGCCTGGACTCCTCCTCCATTGTTCCCGGAGAATGAGTTGTTCCAGATCTTGTTGTTGCTGCTGGGTGAGTAGAGTCTTATGCCGTGTCTTACATTGTTCCAGAAGGTGTTACAGAAAAGAACGTTGTTGCTCGATCTGAAGAAATCTATGCCATACCAATCGTTCGAGCTGCAATTATTGTTGCTGAAGACGGAATTATTGCACCATGAATAGAGCTCTATGCCGGCCCATTTGTTCGAGCTGCAATTATTATTGCTCAGGGTGTTGTTGCTCGACTCCTTTAGGTATATGCCATCATCATTGTTCGAGCAGTTGTTATTGTTGATTGTGTTGTTGTTGCACGATGAATAGAGATCTATGCCAAGATCACTGTTCGAGCTGCAGGTGTTGTTGCTTAGGATGTTGTTGTTGCACGATAATTGGAGATTTATGCCATCATAACTGTTCGAACTGCAATTGTTATTGCTGATTGTGTTGTTGTTGCACGATATTTGGAAACAAATGCCATACTGACCGTTAGAACTGCAGGTGTTGTTGCTTAGGGTGTTGTTGCTTGATGAATAGAGGTATATGCCATACTGATTGTTCGAGCAGTTGTTATTGTTGATTGTGTTGTTGTTGCTCGCTGTGTCGAGAGATATGCCAAACCAATTATTCGAGCAGGTATTGTTACTAACGATGCCGTTGATGGCGGACAGCATATGGATGTCCCAATGACTTCCATCACCGTGTACGTAGCAGTCCCTGATTACGAAATGCGCGTTCGTGTTCTGTACGTTTATCCCCGCCGTCGCGACACCCACATTAATGTCCCATCCCTCTATGATGTAGGGATTCGATGCCGACCCGTTGCCAGACACGACTCCATTGTTTGGGAAGTTCGTATGATTAAACTGGGCGTTACCGTTGATTGAAATATTAGAATGAGAAGCATATACAATCCTTGCGGGAATAGGAGCAGTCTCTCGGGGAATATCAGACGATGGATTCGGTAGTAGCGATAGAGATGCGGTAAAGAGAATTGCAAGAATCAGCGTCACTGTTATGGTTCTAGGAAGCTTCTTTTTCCCATGCCATCCTGACCCTGATGCCCCGCGATCTAAGTCCGCCATTTTCCCCGTCCGGTCATCCCCTCGTCAGGAGATAAGTCTTTTTCCGATCCTCCTCTTGTATGATGTCAGAAGGGACCTCGTGCTTTCCAAGCCAGTAACTCCCCGGAAAAGTTCAATCAGTCGGGATTGAGGGTAAACCCCTTTCAAGGCTTTTTCTCAATCCATTTCCCCGTGAGCTTAATCTCCTCATAGACTGCGGTAATTGAGGGGATCTTGTCCTCCAACCTCAGCTGGGCGATCGTCATGATGGGGATGAGGTTGTCGCCGAGTTTGACGAAGCAGCGGTCGTGGAGATACCTGATGTCCTGATGCTTCTTCTGACCGTCGAGGAAGTCATCGATAGTCGGATAGACCCATTCCCCGCCGAGACGCCGGACGATTACCTCCCCCAGATAGCCGCCGACTCCCCGGCAGATATGAAGGAAGAAATTCTTTCTGCCGAGTTCGCCCTGCAATTCCCTCTGGGCTTCTGGCGATTTCATTCTATCCCTCAAGTTCTTCTTTGAGAAGAACTCGTCAATTTTCCTCAAACCTCCTGGAGAATAATCGCCACCTCCCGCAATCTCACTAGCGCGGATGTATTCGCGTTCGATCATCAAGCCTCGGATGAATTGATTGATCGTCCTTGACCTATGATTCCTCGGATCATATAGCCAGCTCCACCTCTCTATCCTCCACATCTGCCTCTTCTCTTTCAGAATCCTCTTCTCCAGATCCGTCAACGGGGCATTCCCAGACCATTTTCCCGTCGTCCTAATCTCCTCATACGCCTTCTTGAGCGAGAAGACGCGCTCGTCCCACTTCACCCTCAGCCGGCCGATTGTCATCACGGGGATGAGCCTGCCGTTGAGCTTCACTTGGATCTTCGGGAATATGATGCGTCCGGTCAGAGTGATTGGAAAGCCGATGCTCATCAGAATCTGGAACAGCGCCATCCGCGCATATGACGGATACACCCACTCTCCGCCGAGATTGCGAATGACGACCTCCCCGAGGAACGCGCCTTCTCCGACAGATATGTTGGTCAAAAATGTCCGGCTGACGTGGATGCCGGCATCCCGATTCTGATCAGCGCCATTATGTCTGGCAAATAGCATCAGATCGTCGGGAGAATAATCAAGGACATAGCCATCGGCCTCATAGGCCGATTCGATATTCCCGAGCATCCCCGCGATGACGTCCTTGATTCCCTCGACGGCTTCCAAATACCGCTGTGATGTTGCCTGTTCTTTCATTATTCTCCATCTTTTTTCGTAATTCTCATAACCATTTCCTCTCACCCCGTCATCCCCTCGTCAGGAGATAAGTTTTGTTCTCATCGTAATTACGCCTTCTTATTCCTCTTCTTGACAGTCTGCATCATAGAAACTATGACACCTATGATCATGAGCATAGCCCCGAAAATGGCAAGTGCATCAAATCCGGAAGGTCCTCCTGCAATTATCCGAGCTAACAAGAACAAAAACCCTATGACGATCAATGCATTTTCTAATTTCATTAAATTTTCCAGTTTCATGCCGTTCTCACCCTCTCATCCCCTCGCCAGGAGATAATGGTTTTTCTAGAGAGCCCTCAGAAGGATAGGAGCAGGATTTTTTTTGATGGTTTCTCGTTTCAATGTAAAAAGATGTTCCATTAAGTTGTGGCTGTGACAGAAATACACCAAGCTGTCAGAATTATCATTGCAAGGTGCAAATCGTTCTTCACTTTCTCCTTGATATTTACCTCCGCTTTGTTTTCAATCGATAATCCTTTTTGGGTAACAGTGCAAATTACTATTTGGTGTTGGTCACGAATCTCCCAATCATTCTTGAGGATGCCAACATTTTTGAATTGAAAGCTAGGTCCATTGTTGAAATTGAGTTCTCCGCGATTCAACCGTTTACTCAGATATGTCGCGATCTCCTTTTGCGGATTTAGCTGCTCAATAGTGACATTATTCCGGACAAGACCGCTAATTTCCAACCTAAATTCTCCACGATCCAGTTTCGCGATTCCGACCGGTTTTAAAATACCGGACATAGAAAGAGATGCGACTAATATTCCATCCCCATAAAGTTCATAATATTGCTCCCTGAGAATTGGCTGACGCCATCTCAAAACTCTTCCAGAGAATTCCTTAAGAGGATGGATGTTCGAGTTCTTCTCGGTCTTTGCCTCAGGACCAATCGCCCTATCCCTTTTCACCTTGCCATCTCCCTATCAATAATCTCTGTGCACGCTTTTAAGGTTTAGTCAAACGCACTTGCATCAATTTGATTGCAGGAGCTTCCAAACAGATGGGAGCATGAACAGTAGGTCCAATGGGATTTGAACCCACAATTTCTACTAGCTCTAAGCGATAAGGTATAAAACAGGCGATTTTCGGCATTTCGGGAAGGTAACGAAAAGGAGGTGCTACGGACCCTTCGAAAACCCCTTTATTAGTGCTTTGGATTAATCTATGAGATTTGTGTTGGCGTCACTTCTCTGTTCAATAAAAATAGGCAGTTCGAAATTGCATCGGCAAACCTCTCCCCTGTTTCCCTTCCGAAGGTGGCGATGTAGTCATTGGGAATTCCATTGAAGTCGCTAGAGATGATGACGCGGATCTGTCCTCGACGACACAGAACTTGAACCGATCGCCTAGCCCCTAATAACTCGCCATGATCTGACCAAATGTACTCGGTCCTGCCGACATCGTACCATTTTTCTCGTTCATCGAGTTCATTTGATATTCCAAATGCATCCATCATAAGGCGGACCAATTCAACCGCTTGCTCTCGTGTCACACTTATCTGGTATTCGCCGGAAAAAAAGCCGCCTATTCCCGAAACATCCTGATCCAGCATGATTGTGATTTCATCTTTTTTGGAGGGTGTTACAACGAATTCTGCATCCTTCTGGTATTTGATGTCTATGAAAAGCACCCGAAACAACGATGCGGAATCGTCCGTATTCGTCATAGAATCCCAGCTCCTCGAAGTATATTTACAACCTGATCTGACATTCCATTCCTCCTTCAGTCATCCCCTCGACAGGAGATAAGGTTTATTCTAAGTATGATCCAATAGAAGTGGGAGCATGAGCGCGAACGAGAGGAGACTTGACCCTTTTTCAAGGTTTTTTCCTGATTCTATTTCCGCTTACCAATGCTAACATTATTGTTCCAATAATGAAGAAGATACCAGTGAGCATAAGCATTATCGTCAAGGTTGAGGGGACATCTGCAATTCCGAGCTCGGAAGGCAGGGAAGGTATTACTTTTACCATAATAATGAGCCAAAATCCAATCCCTAGACTAAGAAAAAGAAGCCCGACAAGAGTAACTGGCACAATTCTTCGCTGAGCAGGATCATCGCTCGCTTCTTTCATGTTCATTTCGCCATTTCCTCTCGCCGAGTAATCCCTTCGTCAGGAGATAATGATTTTCCAAAATTATTGTTAAGGCTTCCGTTCACTTAGGAGCACTTCCTTCAGAAAGATGGGAGCATTGAGTATAATTGGATTAATACTCAATAGAACTACTAGCTCGAACGGAAAAGGTACACTTTAGGCGATCTAACGGCATCTCAGGAAGATACGAAAAGGAGGGGCTACAAGCCCCTCGCAAACCTCTTTCAACCTCTCTTTCTGAAGGCAGGAGATAATGATTATTAGCAGAATGACAGATGCATGATCATATGGTCAAATGTCCTTTCTGCGGATTGGAGATGAAGGTGGGCGGCGTTGAAGTGACTGGTCCCCGAGGTTCAGCTCAAATCTATTGGTATTCGAGTCGAACCTTCTGGCATCTGAATGACAAGGAGATGTTGCTCTCTCGTCAAACCATCCCCGCAGCATCGAATCAAGTTCTTGCATACAAATGTGAGAATTGCCGTGCGGTAACCTTCAGATACGGAAATGAGTGGAACAAGACCGCTGATCGGCATCACGATCAGGGAGAGGAGCAGTTCAGTGCAGTTCTACCTCATTAGGGCAGGAGATAAGGGTTTTTCCCGATTGCTTCTACTCCCCCCAGAAGAGATACCACCATCTGTGCTTTGGCATCTTGTCGTGAGGGCACCAACGATTACTCGGGACATGCTCTCTCGCTTCACTATCAAAAAGAAAGCTCATTTTGTCATTGACTCTTATCTTTTGGTTTGCTGAAACGAAAATCCAGCTCGACCAAACATAACTATAGATTACATAATCGATTTCCTTCCAAACGATGGATTTTCTTCGTCCGAAGGGAGAGAACTTGGTCAATTTGCTTTCAGAGATTAGAACTTGAGTGCCGTAGACATAAAGGAATAGCAACCATGAAGCTGTAACAAGACCGCCAAACAAAATGAACAGCGTCAAATAAATCGACTCTGGAGTCAATCCTGCATTGGGAATCCATTTGTATTCTGGGAACTTCTGATAAGCAAATATAATTACAAAGAGTATGAAGAGAGGTTCAACGATTCTAAAGAAGAGCCCAAATCGAAAGATTTTACACATGTCTCGACCAGCTGCATCGACTTCTCTCCTTACTGCTTGAATGATCCTTAATATCCAAATGACCGAGAAGATAGCTAATCCGATTTCCAGAATAATCATAGAATAACCATAATTGAAAAGCGCAGCTGCTATCTCAGGAGGCATTGATTCGAACATTTCCCTCGTTCAGTTATCTCCTCACCAGGAGATAAGGATTGGTGTGTTGAAGAGGCCCCTCGCCGTTATCGAGTTGGTGAAAACCGATGCGGCAAGAGACCAAGGTATACGTTGGCCTGGACGTACATAAAGAATTCTGTCAGGCATGCGTGATGAACGGATCGGGGCAGGTAATCTCCAACGAGAGGTTCCTGTCCACGCAGGAAGCTCTGGACGGCTTCCTCGATCGATTCGAAGATGCGGAGTTCGTCCTCGAATCCACTGGCATCTGGGAGTTCATCTACGAGGGGATCGAGAAGAGGGGGTTCGAGGTCGTCCTAGCTCATCCTCTTAAAGTGAGGGCAATAGCTGAAGCGAAGGTGAAGACCGACAAGGTCGATGCGGAGATGCTCGCGCACCTTCTTCGCGCGGATCTGATTCCGAGATCGCATGTCCCTCCGAGGGACATACGAAACCTCAGGCAGCTGGTGAGGCACAGGGCGTACCTCGTACGCCAGTGCACGTCGATAAAGAACCGCATACACGCGGAGCTGCTGAGAAGGGGGATTCGAAGACCAGATAATCTCAAGAAGACTTTCTCTCACAAGCACGTCGAATGGATGCGCTCGCTCGGGATATTGACGATCGACTCGAGCCTGAACTGCCTGGAAGGCATCCAGGGGCAGATAAAAGAGGTAGAATCGTTCCTCCTGGTGGAGTACAACTCAAGAAAGGATGCACAGCTCATCGCGACGATTCCTGGAATCGGGTTCTACGGCGCGCTGCTGATACTCGCGGAGATTGATGACATCCACAGGTTCTCACATCCGGAGAAGCTCTGCGCATACGCTGGACTGGTGCCGACCGTTCACCAGTCTGGATCGAGGGGGCATAACGGAAGCATCACGAAGAACGGGTCGCCGCACCTGAGGTGGATATTGATCGAGGCAGTCCACGTCCACACGAACTACTGTCCAGAGTCGAAACTATCGAAGTTTCATGCGAAGGTGGCTCAAAGGAGAGGGAAGCAGCGGGCGACCGTGGCGACCGCGAGGAAGCTGCTTCACACGATCTACTGGATGCTCCTGAACAAGGAGAAGTTTCACTGTCAAGGATTCAACCTCGTGGAAAAAGCTGCGTCGATGAACGCGTGATAAGGATTGAGGCAGGTCCCTGACGAATGGACGTAGCACCAAAGTGCGGGAGAACCGCGAATAGAGGCTTGTCCGCTAAACCCCAGACAGGATCGGATTGGAAAGGAGGAAAGTTGAAATCGTGAGAAGTGAATCGGCTTAATACTGCGAGGGCCTCTTCAACATAGAGGCTTTTTCCTGAGAGCGCTTTCAGAGAGATGGGAGCATGAACACTGAGGGCTCTTCGGAATTGGAACCTGTAAAATCCACTGGCTCGGGCAGAAAATGTACAGTGCAGGCGATTTATCGGCATTTCGGGGATATATACTAAAGGAGGAGCAACAAGCCCTTTAGACCACTTTCAAGCCTTCATTTATCATTGACGATTTCCTTCAATTAATAATCAATTCCATGAATTTCGATACTAGATCCTTGCTCTTTTCAAAGCATTCTTCACAGAATTTTAAGGCATTTATATGAGTACCTTCGAAGTAAAAAACTTCCCAACTTTCTATTATTTCCTTCACACCTGGCATCGGGATTATTCGCTGGGTTTTCCAATCGATCTTAGCTCCACCCATTATTACTGTCTCCTTCTCAAAAAATGTAACACAATCCGGATCCCATGATGCCCGCTCCCCAGGACCTATTACCGTGATTTTCTTATGCATTTTCTTCTTTTGAGGAGTCAGACCTGTGTGTCTACCTGCTATTGCATATTCATTGAGTATTTTTAGCCAACCGTTTCTCTTATCAACAAATGGTTGATATGATCTTATAAAATGATATGTCTTGGAATCATCTGTTTCCATTTGTCGCATTTTGCCACGACCCAATGTTGAATATAACGATTGCTCGGATTCTGCAATCGGGAAATAAATTATTGCCTTCTCCCTTTCATTCGGTGTCAGTTGTGGTGCAATCGTTTTCTCGAAATACAGATGCATTACCTGATCGAGGATACTTCTTATCTTCATCAGGATTTCATGTGTTAGATTAAGCGCTCTATTCGTGACTTCTTGTTTATCTAAAGCACTCCCGTATTCATCCTCCAATTCACTCAGCAGCTCTTCCGCCCGTTGAAATTGGCTCTCGATTAAGTCATCCATCGAATCCCTTTGTATAATGAATACATTTTTTCAATTATATCACTGAGATCGTGATTCCATCCAATTTCTATTAAGTAGCCATTCCCATAAGGAAAATGATAAAAATGGCGCTCTTCGAGAAAGGTATGCTCAATGTTATTCTTCATCTCTTCTACCCCAATCTTTCACCCATCCTTTCTCAGGAGATAAGTTTTTTCCCCGATTGCCAGGAAAGATTCCTGGAAGATGTGAGCACCCTCTAAGGTATCTTCTTGCAGTTTCTTAAGATTTTGATCCACTACTATCTTCCTTTCCTTCTTCGATGGACAGAAGCATTATATCATCAGAGTCTGATTTCTAACGGGTGATTCGAGCTGGAATCGAGAGAATTGGTGAATCCTGAATTTTACCTTCCTGGCGAAGCGCTTCAAGGTCAAAATATACCTTGTCATTTGATTTGGTCAAAAATCGATTGGATATCTATCGAGGTTCGATTTTCCAATCAGCTCCGAATTTTCGATGTTTTTAATGTTGACGATAATATGATCCAGCGACTCAGAAACAAAATTGTTATCAAAGAATTGAACTGGGATGGTTATCTCTGTGTGGAATTTGAAACAAAAAGAACCAAGGAATTATCTAAGAAAGCGATTGTCGAAGTAACATTCATCTCATCTGGAAATAAAAAGATAAAAATGAAAAAGGAAATTAATCTCTTCAGACCGAATCTACAATTGATGTTCGTACCGAAGAAGATTATTGTCAACGAGAAAGGGATCCCTTCTGAAAAGATTCAATTATCCAGGATAGGATTTGGAACTATCCTTGTCGGAATTAATTGTACGGAAGATTCAGAAGTCCAGTGTTCTTTCCCTTCGGGATTTATTGAAATGATTAATCAATTGACGAAGGATGTGAATATAGAAATTTCGAAACTAAGGAAAAGATACCCACAATATTCTAAGATTTTCAAATCTATGGAAGGATTTGATTACTCCAATAAAGATGAATCAATCAATAAGATATCCGCAACGATTGAGCGTGTTTCGCCTGAGAAGGATTTCGTTGATGAATTTATTAATGCAATGTTCACAGCGATGGTAAAGAATTCCGATTTCGAGACCATGGTTATTAGACCCATAGTCGAATTTATGAAATCGACAATTGGTAATCGTATTATTTTTTCCACACCGTTTCTTGAGCTTAATTGTGAAACTAAAGAAAAGAAAATGAAAATCGAAATTGAATGTTTCGATCTTCTTGCATTCGAAATATCGAGAATAAAGGTTCCAGCAATCGTGATAAAGGGAGAAAAAAAGAAAAAGATTCAGATCGGCGATATAATTGATTGGAGGAGCAGTGGAATTCCGAGGTGATGGGGATTACAGACGTCAGTGAAGGAATCTCAGCGATGGAGAATGCCCTTGGCATCGTCGATAGAATAATCAATCAATTGAAGATATTAAAACCTGAAACTCGCGCAATTGAGATTAAATGCCCAGAAAACAAGGCAAAATTTTCCGCGCTATTGAGCCCAGGGTACCTCAGGAAGAAGATAAGTCCAAAATTCTCTTTTTCTGGAGAGGGAGTGATCAAAGCTGAAATTAGATCCATGAGGACATTTTGTCTTCTAAGGGATGCCATTTTCAGAGTCAATGGAAAATACATAATTGATTTATCCAAACATCTGAACGAAAGCGACTCATTTCTCCTTGAAGTAGATTACGAGATTAATGGCTATGAAGTTCAAAAGAGTCTTGTATCCACAAATTCACAAGCAGATACGATGGGACAAGAGGATGAGGATAGGTATTGGGTTCATGCTTCTTTACGCAATACCAAAGCCCTTAGACTAGAATATGGAGAGCTCAATCTGCAAGACATTGATGTTACAGTAGATGTGGGCGTTTATGAAAGATTGAAGACTGCTATCCCCTCGACCTTCCTGCGAAGATTTGAGGCACTCGGTCAAACAATCGGTGAGGAAAACCCCCGTGAAAAGTGGAGGCATTTAATGAATTATTTAAATCTCGCAAAGACTAAATCAAGTTCGCATGATTTAGCAATGCTCAATGAAATGAGATCAATTTTCACTACACAGAATTTTAGACCTTTTGTCAAAATTGAAAGACCGTTTAGATATTATGCCGCAGTTCCAGGTAGATCTGGAACCGGGATTCTAGACATAAGCGTTCCAAAATTCGTCCAGGTAGTCTCGAGAACGGATTTAAGTTTGAATAAGCCAGTCGCAGATGGGGTATTGATATATAAATCAAAAGAATTGAAAGATCACTTGACAGATATGTTTCATTAATTTTATTATCTTTACTAACCACCGCATCAGATTAATGGGAATCTGAAGCATTAATATCTGACAATTTGAATCAGGATCAATTTGCACTTCTTTATCCAGTCATCTCATTATCAGAGGTAAGGCTTCTTTTTGGTTGAGATACCCCCATGGCAACGACAACTCTCTAATGGAACATGGAGTTGGCGTAGGCAATTTTCACGATGATGGGAGCATGATTCGGTGTTCCGCATTGGCGAAACATTTTATTATTCAGAGACAGTAGAATCCACTGTTAAAAATATCCTGATGCAATTCGCTAATTCCGATCATTGACATTTTCCTTTCATCTTGGATATCAATCCTTAAGCACATCGAAAACTATGTGTTTAAGATAATATGCAATACAGGTACATCCCTGCTACGGGCGTGAAAGAAGATTCTGGAGCAGCAACTTTTCACAAAGGTAGACTCTCAGTTATTGCACCGATAGCCAAGAACGGCATAATAAGGAATCGAATTATTGATCACTCTAAGCTGACCGGATATGAGCACAGCTATCTTAGACCGTATGAGGTTTTTGTCAGAGGATTTTGGCGAGGAGGAGAAAAGAAGGCGGTCCCATACACGAGCATTATCACTATTTGCTATATTCTCGTCGAGGGCGCATATCCGATCGGCTTAAGGTGCGTGGGGGCAATTTCTCTTACAAGAGTAAAAACAGGCTACACATTTGTATTCTTTCCAGTATTGCCTAGACAGAAGCTTGAGAATCGAGAAATCGATCATTTGAGCGCTCATATTGCCTTTGAAGATGGACTAGTGAAGATTGACAATGTTCATGGTAAGGCTAGACTCGAAAATGAGAAGTACCCCACTGAAAACATCAAAATGGAGAATCTGAAATCAGATGAGTATCATTTCGCATTCGAATATTGGTTTAAGAAGGCGGATCTATTGGATAGGGCGGGCCTTGTAACCACGGGAGGAGATCCCTTAAATTCGAGAAGGTCTGATTCAATAAGAATAAAGAGTTGCATTGATAACTCTCAGCCAAGAGTCTTTGGATGCTCCATTCCAACAACTGATGGTCTGTTCCCTTTGAGAGTTCCGGGATTTCTAAGAGTTGGTATTCTAACAGAAAAAGGCAGACAAACGAGAGGGGGGACTGCATCTGCATTGTCGAGTCCGTGGGCTTCAAAAAGGAAATCTCATATTTCAAGAGTGCACAGATATCGAGAGATTTCATTAATTGACAGAAACTGGCCTGCTCAAGTCAGCTTATTTATGGAAATTGGTATTCTGAAAACAAAGCCAAGAAGAGACCATACACTACCAGACATCAAGGCAACGACTTTTGAACAATTCAAGAACGTTTAACAGGCAAAAGGACATTTTCATAATGATCGATTCTCCCGCTTTTATGCGTGTCTATCTTTGAGATGCTTTCCAATCTTGCTGATCTTCAAATCTTTTCTCTCCCCGTTGATATGCGCTTGAATTAATTTCAGAAAAGGCCTTGAAAGGAGATAACGAAGGGTTCGTAGTCTCTCCACTCCGTATCTTCCCGAGATACCGATAAATCAACTCGACTGAACCTTTTCTATTCTAGCCATTAGAAAATATGAATTGAAAACCCATTCGGTCCTCACATTTTCCGCCAAAGCATTTATCTCGGCTGAGAAGAACGGAAAAATAAGAAGAAGGGAAGGGTTTTACTTTTTGCCACTGAATCCTAAGGGGTCGGGGGCGGTGTCTGCGGGGGCGCTTCCGATGCTTTGTTCTTTTTACGGCGCATGATGAGTAATAGGGCAAGTACGATGGCAGCGATAATCACAATGATGATTATGTAAAGTCCGAGTCCAAGAGGGCCACTCGCACTTATTACACTAGTATCTACTTTAAACGCCAGTGTATCTTCAACATTGTTCCCAGCCTTATCGATTGCCCTTATTGTGACAGTATGATTCCCATCTGTCAACCCAGACAGATTCACAGATGTGGCCTGTCCGCATGAGACGAAAGCCCCCCCATCGACACTATATTCGAAACAATCTATCCCCGTCAAAGTGTCTGCGGAGGTCCATTGAATCATTGGGCTCCCCGTCGAGAATATTGTACCATTCGACTTAGCAAGTGTTAGAGTGGGACAAGCGGTATCAAGAACGATGGAGTCCGAATAAACATCGGAGGTAAGGTCGGCGTTATCCATAACCTGATAATAGACGGTCTTTGTTCCATCTCCTGACGAAAGATCCCATGATTTCGTAGTTGAGTTTGATTGCCAAGAATTCCATGTCACGTTGTCATTACTATATCGAACTTGTTTGACGCCAGAGAGAGCGTCTGTTCTAGTCAATGTAAGGCTCACTGTTGTCGACTTTGTGCAATTGTCTCCGCCATTGATCACGATTGAACCGGTGGGCTTTGTCGTATCTATGCCGAATTGATTGGAGCTCGGCAGCCCCCAATTCCCTGCGTTATCGCAGGCTTTTACATAAAATTGGTGGATTCCTTCAGTCAGAGTTGGCGCATTAGTGCTCAACGATGCAGTATCAACAGTATTGTCTGGAGTAGCGTCTATGGAGTAAGAATATCCCGAAATCCCACTCGCATCAGTAGGTGCTGCCCAAGACAACTGAGGTGTATTGTCGCTGGTCCATGCAGCCAAACCGCTCAAGGATGGTGATGGAGGATTGGTGGTATCAATTGTAAAAGGTCCGATGTGATAGGCACTGCTTGCGTATTGACCAAGATTGTCAACAGCCCTTACATGCAAATACCATGATCCATCTGCCAAAGCAGAGCTTGTTGTGGATGTACCGGTTGTATCCTCAACCGTATCTGGTACGGTATTCGATATCTGAGACCAAATAAAGGAATAACCATGAACTCCCGATCCCGCATCCGAAGCGCCTGACCATGTGACCGAGATAGTATTATCATTAGTCCAAGTTGCCGCATTAGGAACTGAAGTATACCCGGTTGGATTCGTCGGGCTTGTAGTATCAATCCAGAAAGGCCCGATGTGATATGCTCCCGAATTCCAATTGTTTACACCATCTTTTGTTCTAACATGAAGGTACCAAGTCCCATCTGCAAGAGCCGCACTTGTAGTGCTGGTGCCAGTCGTGTCGCTGACTGCATCGGGAATGGTAGACACCGAAGTCGACCATTGATACGAATATCCCCCGATACCATTCCTATCGTCCGTGGCGCCTGACCATGTAACTTGAATCGTATTGTCGTTTGTCCAAGTGCTTGTCAAAGGCGTTGAAGTGAAACCATTTGGATTGGATGGAGGGACATCATCATAACTCCATGAGACGCTTGCTAATCCGATATGAACCGCGTCTAAATATACTGCATATACATCAAAATAGACAGACCCACCGCTCGAAACATAATCAGCAGTGCTAATAGACCCGCTGGTGACCCATCTATCCGTAGCTGACCTGCCTAGGCTTCCAAGATTATCCCATGTTGCCGTATTCCAGTCATATATGTGCAGTTCAGCGCCCGTTCCGAAAACCGCACTATCATAGATGTAAACAGATACAGAAAGTGAATAAGTCGGAGGCACAGGATCAATTGAGAATAGATAATAGGCTATTGAAGTCTGCCCAAGACCTGGGGCGCACACTATACCGTTTGCAAAGTGTGACGAAAAGGCAGTATTACTTTGAGCGTAATATTGGTCGCCATTAACGGTTAAAGAACTACTTCCAGCCGACGAGAAGGCAGGAACTGCCACAATCATAATCATCGCAATCGCACATGCTATCGAATAAATCGAGGCTATTCTCTTATTCTGTATGCGCATTGTCTCCCTCCAGAATAAGGTCAAAACCGGGTTCTGATTATATATCATTTACTGTATTTTCATCAGCATTATTTTAAAATTGTAAAATTTTAGGTGACCTATCTCGTCGCCGTTAGTTCATCATAGCATCTATCTCAGCTTTGAAAAGGATAACAGATTAAGAAGGTTAAGAATAAGAGATATTGAAGGGAATCTAAAAAGCCCCTTCAACCCAAGGGTTTTAGTGCATTCTCCCGAAATCTTAATTCCGCCTGATTGACAAATGGCTAGTAAGTTCGAGTCGGGCTCCATCAAGCCCACCATCCATGCTCCCATGCTTGTAAGAGCATCCTGACCGGCTCGAACTATGAACATGGACTGCTGAAAGACTTATCTCACTGTAGAGGGTTATCAGAGAAGGAAATGGAATACTGATGAAGGTCAATATAAGA
>Ga0315274_10005597_pt1 | contig 18363 bp, 19 predicted proteins | sample YL17G02_20_MG_FD_203700 | JGI IMG/M metagenome (GOLD analysis project Ga0315274, IMG submission 203700) | Sediment microbial communities from Yellowstone Lake, YNP, Wyoming, USA - YL17G02_20 | ecosystem: Environmental > Aquatic > Freshwater > Lake > Sediment | place: USA: Wyoming | collected...
GGTCAAACGACGGACGCACAAGATGGCTGCCGCTTTCCGCAATGAGAATAGTTGCCTGTTAATGTTCTATGCCATTATACGCAGCCTAAGGTTCAATCGGATTCCTATGCCCAAAGCCTGCTACCTAACCTGACTGCCCTTTTACACAGGATTTGACACACTGCCCGGCTGGTGCGCTTTTTCCGTGCTGACCTGGGCATCGGGATTGACCCGGAGGTGGCGGCAGTCCGCCAGCTTGCTCGACTCGGCTACCAGGCAGAGGCTGTCCAGCATATCGTTCTGACACACCTCCACTTTGACCATGCCGGCGGGCTGCCGGACTTTTCCCATGCTCGGGTCCATGTGCATCGGCGCGAGGTTGAAGCGATGCTGCATCCTCGAACGTGGATCGAGTTGGCCTACAACCGCAGCGACTTTACACATGGCCCGCGCTGGGTACTCTATGGAGAGCAGACTGTGGAATGGCTCGGATGGAAAGCCATCCAGCTTCCCTTTGTGCCCGAGATGTACCTGGTCCCGCTCTTCGGCCACACCCGCGGACACTGCGGAGTGGCCATCCGCGACGGGAATGGCTGGCTGTTCCAGTGCGCCGATGCGCTACCAACGAATGCGCAGTTTGACCTGACGCCCGACTGGATCAACCGTCTGGTCATCGGGCCACACGTGCCTCGCCTGAGGGCTTGGGCGACGGGGCATCCAGAGGTGCGTGTAATGGCCGGCCATATGTGGCAGGCCTTCTTTGACGAACAAGCGATAGAATGCGTAGAACCAAACCCATCTGGCGGATGATATCTGTACTGACAATCGTCGTGGTGGTGCTGATGGCATCGGCGCGTTTGCTGCCGGCCCACAGTCAGACGTTCGACTCGGACACAGTCTGGCTGCCGATGGTGATCAAGGCCAACGCCAATCCCATCCATCAGGGGATCGCCACCTATTACTATGCTACTGGCGCAGGCGCTTGCTCGTTCGACTCGTCCCCGAACGACTTGATGGTGGCTGCCATGAACGCCGACGAGTACGACAACGCTGCTGCGTGCGGCACCTACATCGATGTTGTCGGGCCCAAAGGTGCGGTCACCGTGCGCATCGTCGATCTGTGCCCGGAATGTAAGGCCGGTCACCTCGACCTGAGCCAGGACGCTTTTGCTCAGATCGCCGATCTGCCGCAGGGGCGTGTGTCCATCACCTGGCAGGTGGTCAGCCCTGACCTGGCTGGCCCGATCGCGTACCATTTCAAGGACGGCAGCAATCAGTGGTGGACGGCCGTGCAGATACGCAACCATCGTAATCCGATTGGCCAACTGGAATACTGGACAGGGGGTCAATGGGTGAGTGTGCCACGCACTTCATATAACTATTTCGTGCAGACCAACCCAGGGATGGGGACAGGCCCGTACACATTCCGGGTGACCGACAGCTATGGCAATGTGCTGATCGACGGCGGCATTCCGCATGTGGAGAACGGCACCGTAAACGGGGCGAGCCAGTTCCCACCGGGTCCATAGGTGGGGCTATGATATGGAGCCACATGGATTGGAAGGTGCAACGTGGATTTTGCCATCGAAACAAATGGGTTATCCAAACAGTACGGCCCGGTGCGTGCCGTTGACTCGGTCAGCCTGCGGGTCAAGCAGGGAGAGATCTATGGCTTTATCGGCCTCAACGGCGCAGGCAAGACCACTGCCATCCGTGCCCTGTTGGGCATGATCCGGCCGAGCGCGGGGTCGGTGAGAGTGCTGGGGCAGGCCGTCGGCCCAAATGGACGCGGGCCATGGCGGCAGGTTGGCCATCTGGTCGAGAGGCCCGCCGCCTATCCGGAATTGACCGTCCGGGAAAACCTGGAGGTCGCCCGCCGCCTGCAGGGGATCGCGGACACGGGCGCTACCTCTCGCGTCATCGAGCGCCTGGGGCTCGCCCCGTACGCGGACCGGAAAGCGGGTGTGCTTTCGACAGGCAATTTCCAACGCCTGGGGCTGGCGCGCGCGTTGTTGCACGAGCCCGAGCTGCTTATCCTGGACGAACCCGCCAACGGACTCGACCCGGCGGGCGTGGTCGAGATCCGTGAACTCTTGGCGAGCTTCGCCCGCGAGAAGGGCGTGACCGTGTTCATGTCGAGCCACATCCTGACGGAGGTGGACCGCCTGGCCACGCGCATCGGCATCATCCACCAGGGTCGTTTGCTCGAGGAACTCGAGGCGGAGAGGCTGGAAGAACTACGGTCGCAGCGCCTGGAAGTCAAAACGCGCGATCTGGAGGCCGCGCAAAGCGCGCTTGTTCAAGCTGGCTTTGCCGTGAAAGCCAGCGGAAGCGCGCTTGTCTTGAACGAAGCGCGCGCCATCGCCGCCCCGGACGAGGTAGCAACTATTCTGGTCAATGCGGGAACGCCTCCAACCCGACTGGCCGTGGAACAAGAGGATCTCGAAGCGTATTTCCTGCGTTTGACTGGAGGAAAAGCATGAAAGCCTTTCTTGCCGCTTTGTGGGCCGAGGCGCTCAAGGCGCGCCGCTCCAGAGTGTCTCTGCTGACGGCCGCCGGTTTCTTGCTTTTTCCCGTTGTAGGCGGGCTATTTATGCTTATCATGAAAAATCCCGAGCAAGCGCGCGCGATGGGATTGATAGGCGCAAAAGCGCAGTTGCTTACCGAGGGGGCGGCGGATTGGCCAACGTATTTCCAATTCCTTTCACTGGGAACTGCCGGCGGGAGCGCCATCCTGTTTGCGTTTATAACGGCCTGGGTCTTTGGACGCGAGTTTTCCGATCACACCGTGAAAGAATTACTGGCCCTGCCCACCCGGCGCGAGATCATCGTCGGCGCAAAGTTTGTATTGACTGCTCTCTGGATACTGGGACTCACCCTCTTTATCTTTGTGATCGGGCTTGGTATTGGAATGGCTGTTGGCATTCCAGGCTGGTCTTTCGAGTTGGCATGGACATCCTTTTGGTCCCTGATGGCCACCGCTCTCCTGACCGCTATGCTCATGCCGTTCGTCGCCTGGGTTGCCAGTGTGGGACGCGGCTACCTGCCTCCGCTGGGTTGGGCCTTTTTCACGCTGGCCCTTTCCCAGATAGCAGGCATGATGGGTTGGGGCGATTGGTTTCCGTGGTCCGTGCCCGGGCTATTTAGTCTAATGTTTAGTGTAGTGTATGGGCAGCGCGCTGAGCAGATTGGAATTCACAGCTATGTTCTGGTATTGCTAACTTGCATCGCTGGGATTGCAGCAACATTTGCGTGGTGGCGGAGTGCAGATCAGACGCGATAGAGGGAGAGATGATGAATACCGTGCCCGCTATGCCTATCACAACGTCCGAGGACATGCGGAAGAGCCGAGCATGGGTGGGGCGCTTGTTTTCCGATGCCGCCAATCTACCCATCTCTTTTGTGCTCGATGGGAAGGCCATCGCCGGCATCCCAAAAGAGTGGCACCCGGTTTCAGATCGGCGCCGCATCGATGCCAATATCTCCGAAACGGTTTTCGAGGGCAATGACGGCAGGATTGGCTTGAATGTCCGGGTCGAGTGCACAGAGTACCGGGACTATCCGGTCGTGGAATGGGTGGCATGGTTTACCAACAAGGGCCACGAGCCCACACCGGTCATCCGCGACATTCTCGCCATGGATGGAGCATTCGGGGGTGCGTCGCCCATTCTGTATCACTGCAATGGCGATTTCTACAGTGAGCAAGGATACACCCCTCAGCAAACACCCTTACAGGCCGGACACATAGTCCGTTTTGCCCCCAATGGAGGACGCCCTTGTGACGGCGCATTCCCCTACTACCGCGTCATGTTCGAGGGGTGCGGGCTATCCATCGCCATTGGTTGGCCTGGACAGTGGGCGGCCAGCTTCAGGGGGCTTGCAGAGGGTGTGCATGTTCGGGCCGGTCAGGAAAGAACAAGCCTGTGCCTGATGCCAGGTGAAAGGATCCGCACGCCGCGGATGACCGTCCTGTCCTGGTCGGGGGAGGTCTCACGGGCAGTGAACCTGTGGCGCCGGTGGTATCGTGCCCACATCCTGCCCAGACCGGATGGCCAGCCGATGAAACCGCTGCTGGCTTGTGCCGCGACGGATGACGGTGAAGAGTTCACGGCAGCGAATGAAGAGAACCAGCTCCGGTATATGGACAAGTTCAAAGAACGTGGTATCCCCTTTGACGTTTGGTGGATCGACGCCGGGTGGTATCCCTGCTACAACCAAGACCATGAAAGGAAATGGTGGCGCACCGGCACATGGGAACCGGATCCCGAAAGGTTCCCCAACGGCTTGAGGCCGGTATCCGACCGTGCAGCGCGGGACGGGGCTGACCTGCTCGTCTGGTTTGAGCCGGAAAGGGTGCAACCGGGCACAAAACTCGACGTGGAGCACCCCCAATGGCTGCTCAGAGCGCAAGGCAGCGATAATGGCCTGTTGAACCTGGGCGACCCGGAATGCCGGCGATGGCTGACTGACCATGTGTGCAGGCTGATCCAAGACAACGGCATTCGGATCTACAGACAGGATCACAACTTTCCGCCACTGGATCACTGGCGCAAGAATGAGGCGCAGGACCGCCAGGGGATAAACGAGAACCTGCATGTCCAGGGCTACCTCCAGTTCTGGGATGACTTGCTGGCGCGAAATCCCGGGCTGTGGATCGATTCGTGCGCGAGCGGGGGACGCCGCAACGATCTGGAGACGATGCGCCGCTCTGTGCCGCTGCACTATACCGACTATGGATACGGCAATCATCCGGTTAAGCTGGCGTTCCACCGCACCCTGTATGAGTGGATACCCTACTTTAAGGAGGCCACCCTCTCTTGGGATGTCAGCGGGGTGGCGAGATACGACCACGAGATAGACAGCTACTCGTACCACTGCGGCATGGCGGCCATGTTGTTTGCAACTCTGGATATCCGCCGGGACGATTACGACTATGCTCTGGCCAGGAAAATGATCGACATCTGGCGCAGGGCGTCCGACTTGATGCTGTATGGCGACTATTACCCTCACACGCCATTCCACCGCAGTGCTCAAGAATGGGTCGCCTGGCAGTTTGATTGCCCCCAAAGAGGCTGCGGGCTGGTCCAGGGAATCCGTCTCCCGGCATGTCCGGAAGAGCGTATCACCATTCACCCTAAAGGGATCCGCCCAGACGCCATGTACTGGTTCGAGAACGCTGAAACGGGTGAAACGAGGGACATGTCGGGAGAAGACCTGATCCACAATGGTTTTGCATTGACGCTTCCGGCGCGCAGTGGAGCCATCTGGTTCTACCAAAGGGCCTGATAGCCCCATTTCCACACAGGTCATACGGAACAACGGTTGAGCAACGGAGTGAACCCATGAGTGCCGTTTTGCAGGCAGGAACTCGTCTCCACAAGCGGTACGAGATCATCGAGGTCTTGGGCCAGGGCAGTTTCGGCACCGTCTATCAAGCTCGCGATCGGCGGGCAGCTAAAAGCGACCCGTTTGTGGCCATCAAGCAGATGTCCGTGCAGATGATCGTGGACTGCGAACGCCAAGCCGACCTGCGGGCCAATCTGACACACCCCAACATTCCGCGCATCCTTGGCTACTTTATGACGGATCAGCACTCATACCTGGTACAGGAACTCATCCGTGGCTCGAATCTCGAGACAGTCCTCGAAGAGCAGCCAGGCTTTCTGCCGGAGAAGCGAGTCATCGCCTGGGCTATCCAACTGTGTGATGCCCTCGACTTGCTCCATAACCATCCCTATCATCCGATGATCTTTCGTGATCTGAAACCGAACAATGTCATGGTCGATCAGGCGGACCGAGTGTACCTGGTGGATTTTGGGCTTGCCCGTGCCTATCCGCCCCGCTTCTTTCAAGGAGAACAGGCGCACTTTAAGCACCTTCGGAAGGGGCTGGCGATTGGCACGGCCGGCTATTCACCACCCGAGCAATACCAGGGCCGCGTCAAGCCTCAGAGCGACATCTATGCGCTAGGCGCGACCTTGCATCATTTGTTGACCCGGCGAGATCCCCGCAAGGAGCGCCCCTTTACCTTTCAGGAGTACCCGGTACGGTCGCTCAATCCGACTGTATCACCGGGCCTGGAAGCAATTGTCATGCAGGCGCTGAACCGGGATATGGGTGAGCGTTTTCCAACAGCAAAGGAGATGCAGCTAGCGTTGGAGGGACTTGCGTCGTGAGGCATGGTCCCCTCCACCCCAGAAGCTCGAATCTCACACGCGGCTACTCGATCGCCCTGGTCAGCGCAGCTATCTTGTCGACCACGGCCATCTTGATCCGCCACCTCACGCAAACCTACCAACTGCCGCCGCTAGTGCTGGCCTTCTGGCGAGATAGCTTTGTGGCTGTCACTATGCTGCTTGTGCTGGGGTTGCTGGCCCCTCGCCAGTTGCGGGTCACTCGCCAGCACCTGCTGTACCTGATCGTGTACGGCCTTGTGCTGGCGATCTTTAATGCGCTGTGGACCCTGTCGGTCTCTCTGAACGGGGCGGCCGTCTCTACCGTACTGGTCTACTGTTCGGCAGGGTTTACGGCCCTGCTGGGGTGGTGGCTGCTCAAGGAACGCCTGGGTTGGGCCAAGCTTCTGGCTGTGGGCATCAGCCTGGGAGGCTGCGTCCTGGTCTCAGGGGCATTGGACCCTGCGGCCTGGCATGCCAATCTGGTGGGCATTGTCACCGGGATACTGTCCGGCCTGGGCTATGCCATCTATAGTCTGATGGGACGCTCGGCTTCGCAGCGCGGCCTGAACCCCTGGACGACCCTGATCTACACCTTTGGTTTGGCCGCAGTCTTTTTGCTGGGCCTGAACCTGCTGCCGTGGAGGCTTTTGCCCGGCACAGCGGTCCGCCCGGCCGACATGTTCTGGCTGGGGAACGCCCTGGCCGGTTGGGGCATTCTGTTCTTGCTGGCAGCGGGGCCTACCGTGGCAGGCTTTGGGCTGTATAACGTCAGCCTGAGCTACCTGCCCTCCAGCGTCGCCAATCTGATCCTCACCCTGGAGCCGGCTTTCACCGCAGTGATAGCGTATGTCCTGCTCGGCGAGCGCTTGAGCGGGATTCAGCTTGGTGGCAGTGCGATGATCGTGGGCGGAGTGGTGTTCTTGCGGATCTATGAGGGCCGGCGGGGCTGATTTATGAGGAGGTCTGGATATGAATGTCATCGTTGAATGCGAGCATGTGGTCAAGCGCTACGGAGAGGTTGTCGCCGTCAATGACGTCAGCCTCAGCATAAAAGAGGGGGAGGTCTTTGGCCTGGTAGGGCCGAACGGGGCTGGCAAGACAACCCTCATCGAGATGATCGAGGGTCTGAGGGCACCGGACAGCGGCTCCATCAGAGCACTGGGGCTAGACCCGGTCAGGGAAGCGGATGAGCTGCACGAGAAGATAGGCGTTCAGCTCCAGACAACGTCGATCCAGCCCAACATCAAAGTTGGGGAGGCCATCAAGCTATTCGCCAGTTTGTACCGGCATCCTCTCGATCGTCCCGAGGGACTCCTACAGACCCTTTCACTGGAGGACAAGGCAGACAGTCGCTTTCGAAAGCTGTCCGGAGGGCAGAAACAGAGGGTGGCTATCGCCCTGGCCCTGGTGAACGATCCAACGGTGCTGTTCTTTGACGAGATGTCTACCGGCCTGGACCCACAGGCGCGAAGGAACATGTGGGAGCTGGTGAAGGCGATCCGGGCTCAGGGGAAAACGATCTTTCTCACCACTCATTACATGGAGGAAGCCGAGGAACTGTGTGACCGCGTGGGCGTTATCGACTATGGCAAGATCATCGCCCTGGATACCCCCAAGAAGCTGGTCAGTAGCCTGGGTGCCGAGTCCAAGGTGTTCTTTGAGACGGGGGATAAGGACATAACTGCCGCCGAATTCGGAGGGCTGCCGGCGGTGGGGCGGGCCGAGAAGGTTGAGGGTGGTTTTGTCCTGTATACCCAGGATAACAATGCGACGCTCCAGGAGTTGGTCCGGTTTGCCGACAAGCGGGGATTCCGGCTAGGCGACATACGTACGGAAATCCCCAATCTGGATGACGTCTTTCTTGCTCTTACGGGAAGGGAGATGAGGGAATGAGAGGTCTGTGGCAGCTTGCCTGGAACGAGCTCAAGCTCAACCTGCGGGACCCGATGATGGTCTTCTGGTCGATGGCCTTCCCTACACTCTGGCTGGCTTTCAATGCGCTCATCTTCAAGCAGCCGATACCCGGCTCCGGGTACGAAGGGCTCAACTATGCCAGCTTTCTTCTCCCCGGCACTATCGGGCTGGTCATCCTGTCTGCGTCCTTTGTCGGTATACCCATCACACTGACCACCTATCGTGAGATGGCCGTACTCAGGAGGTTCCGGGTAACACCCGTGAAAACCTCTACACTGGTTCTGGGCTTTGCGATCAGCCAACTGGCTTTTGCTGCAGCGGGCATTCTGGTCTTGTTTGCCATCGTCAAGATCGTTTTCAACGTCCAGGTTCTCGGCTCATGGCTTTTGTTTGCCGGAGTAACGTTTCTGGGCATGATCACTTTTCTCGCCATAGGCAGCGCCGTCGGCAGCATCGCTCGCTCGGTGCGCGCGGCCAATATCATGATCTGGACGGTATTCACGCCGATGCTGATGCTCTCCGAGATATTCCTGCCGATATCCATCCTACCCGCATGGCTCCAGCCCATAGCCAAGGCTCTCCCCCTTACGCCGATCAACACTCTTCTCAGGGATATCGTCTACGGAGTTCAACTGAAGGATCTATGGCGGTTGGGCGTGTTGGCCGGCTGGGCACTCGTGGGAGGCATCGTCGCTGTCGCGTTTTTCCGGTGGGAGTAGGTCGTGTGCTCAACCTGCCGGATCTGCCTGTCTTCTTGGTGGCTGCTCTGATCCTTTTGCTGACCCCAGGCCCGGCCGTGCTGTACATCATCGCCCGCAGCGTCGATCAGGGCCGTGTGGCCGGGCTTGTGTCCGTGCTCAGCATCGAGACCGGCAACCTGTGTCACGTCCTCGCGGCTGCCTTGGGACTATCCGCCATACTCCTGTCATCAACGCTGGCCTTTACCGTTGTGAAATACCTGGGCGCAGCGTATCTCGTCTATCTGGGTCTCCGCCGACTGCTGACACGCGGTCAAGCCCACGAGGCCACTATGCTCCCACGCCAGAGCCTGCGGCGCATTTACTCCCAAGGGGTGATGGTGGCTGTTCTGAACCCAAAGACAGCCCTGTTCTTTTTTGCCTTTCTGCCTCAGTTTGTGGACCCGTCAAGGGGTTCGGTGACCGCGCAGTTGCTGACCCTCGGCTGCTTGTTTGTGCTGATGGCGGTGGTGACGGATGGGCTATATGCGCTGTTGGCGGGCAGTGTGGGCCAATGGCTGAAAGGTACCCGGGCGTTCCTGGTCGCCGAGCGGTATGTGGCTGGGAGCGTCTACATTGTGTTGGGGATAATGGCTGCTCTCGCTGACGTGCACCTCCCACATCGTTGAGCCGCTCGTGCAATCCGATTGACAGACCTTCATTTCCATACTATGATCGCAGCGACTGACATCCCGCCAACGACACACGCACACGATCTGTGGAGATCAGAGTATGTACGGTTCAGAGAAACGGACCTCGTCGTCAGATACCATGTGGTCATGCATTCGAGGCAGGGCAACTCGTTTTCCAGGTCAAGCTGGCAGATGTGAATGCGGCCTGCTGACAGGGCTGTGCAGCCAAAGAAGCTACACGCGGCGCAATTTGTGCAAGGGAGGGCCGTTATGCTGACCATCGACATGGAAGGAGCACAGGCCTTGTTGCGCTTGCTGCAATGTGCGAAAGAGGGACACCCTGCTGGCGAGGCCGAGTTGGAAGGGGCCCTGGCCGCAAATGCCTTTTTCGTCGACTTTTACAGCCAGTGGGAGGGCAGCAGCCGCCAAACTATCCGGGAGGCGATACGCTGCTTCAACCAGCCGGAACAGGTCCCTGCGGGAATACTGCCGACCCGGCTAGCGGAGGGCTTTCGGCAAGCGGTTGACGAGATGGGCCTCCTGCAAAGCAGGATGTCCTGGCTGAAGGAGGTTGACGCCTCCAGCATCGCCGGGCGCGTGCTGGCCTTCCTTCCGGCCAATACCCCCCTTGATTCGGTGATCCACATCACCGTGGATCTCTTTAACGGTGCTTTCGTATACCAGGATGAGATGGGAGTGAGCCTGCTCAAGGGGATGGCGGACCGAAAGACCTTCGAAGGTGCCGTCGCCCACGAGCTGCATCACGCGGGTTTGCGCTTCTGGAGCGGGCAAGACGCCGTGCGTCAGGGGCTGCTGCAAGAACAGTCCGGGCGCGCCGTCGCGGTGCTGCACGTGCAGAACCTCCTGTCCGAGGGGATGGCCAACTATTACTGCGCCCCAGAGTACGTGTTCAGAGACTCGCCACAAGAGCTTCCGGCCAGTCCTTTCCAGGCCCGGCTGGCCCGGTTACAACAGCAAGAGGGGCAGCTTTTCGCTCAGGCAGAAGCGGTCCTGGGCATGTGCCTGGAGCCTGAAGCCGAGTACGAACGCTGCTGGGAGGCGTTCAAGGCGCTGGCCTTTGACATGGAGGAGGCCCTGCTGCCGGCCGGGCATTACCTTGGGGCACGCATGGTGCAGACGATGGAGCAAGTGCACTCGCGCAGCCGAGTCGTGGGATGTGCGCAGCGTCTGTCCGAGTTTCTGCCCTTGTACAACGAGGCCGCCTGTAGAGCAGGGGCCTTTGTCCCAAACTCTCGGCTGATCGATGCCTTCGGTCAACTTTTCTTGGGGGGCGTCTGAAAACAAAGAGCCTGCGCTTTATCTCTGGAAACATCCTGGTATTTGCGGTCACCGACATGCTGGGCAATTTCGCCCGGTCTATGGTTTTTGCCTATTCTTCTCTGTATGTCCTGGCGCTGGGCGGGGACGCCACGCGCGTTGGGTTAGTCGGTTCCCTGGGAATGCTGGCCGGGCTGGTCATGCTCCCGGTCGCCGGGCACATTACGGACCACACCGATCGGGTCCGGCTGCTTGCCCTGGCCGGCTTTCTTTCCAGCGTGTTCCTGGTGCCGATGGTCTTGGCGCCCAACTGGCAGATTGTTGCCGTGGCATCCCTGCTGTTTGGCTCGGTCGTCTTTCAGTTCCCGGCGTATGCCTCGCTGGTCGCCGATTCGCTGTCGCCGGCAGATCGCGGACGAGGCATTGGCGCCATGAACACCATCTCGTCCTCTCTGGCGATCGTTGCTCCGTACATCGCTGGCGTGATCGTCGAGCGGTATACTGCTAACCTGGGCGTGCGCGTCCTATATGCGGTCATGCTGGTCACGTACCTGAGCAATGCGTTCATCCAGCTCCGGTTCCTACGGGAGGGCTCGTCAACCCCTCGGGAGCCGCTGAGGCTGCCTGCGGTGACCCGTGCGCTGGGGCAGGCCTACCAGGCCATTCCAGCTTTGGTGCGACAGATGTCACCTGCATTGAGGGCACTGGCGTCTGTTGTCCTGTTGAGCTTTCTGGCCAATGGCGTCACAGGGGCCTTTTGGGTGGTTTATGCTACGAACCAGATCGGGCTGTCGGCCACCGAGTGGGGACTGGTCCTGCTGATCGAGGCGGTCGTCAGGCTGGTTGCCTTTTTGCCCGGCGGTCTGCTGGTCGATCGCTGGGGACGAAGGAATTCGCTGTTGGTTGCGCTGGCGATTTCGTCGGTCACCGTGCCACTGTTCGTGGTCGTGAACAGCTTCGCAGCCACCTTGCTCCTTCGGGCGGCCATTGCAGTCACCTCTGGGCTGACAGTCCCGGCTTGCATGGCGTTGATGGCCGACCTGATTCCCCGCTCTTTGCGCGGCCAGATGATGGCTGCGATCGGGCAAGGCGGGATCTTTATGGGCATGGCAGGAGGGGTAGGCGGGCCGGCTTTGGGCTATCTGTTCATCCTACCGGTGATGATCGCGTCCCTGGCTGGAGGGTATCTATACGCTCTGCGCCCAGCCTATCCATGGCTAGTTGCGTTGGTCGCTAGCCTGCTGGCGTTCATTGTGACTGTTCTTTTCGTCCGGGATCCCAGAAAGGCGGAAATCTGATCGTGCGGACCGTTGCTGGGGATTTGCCAGCAACCCAGGGTTCGCCTATGATCGGATGAACATCCGGCTGCGGTGTGTCAGAAGAGGCTATGTTGATGACCGATCTGCTTTGGAAGACCAATTGGGCCGAAACTCAAGAGAGATTACTGCGATGGTGGGAGGGGCGCGGCCTGGCCGTATGTCTGACAGCGGTTCGGCCCCAGCCGCGCATAGCCGTACCTAGGCCAGTACGCCCCGGTACGCTGGAGGCGACGTGGCTGGATCCCCAGTACCGTTGCGCACGGGCCGAGTATGAGATGGCACACACCGAATTTCTGGCCGAAGGCTTTCCCCACCTGGACGCTTTGATCGGTCCGGGCAGTCTAGGCTCGATTCTAGGAGCAGACACGCGACTGGCAGAAGACACGGTCTGGTATTTCCCATGCATCGCCGAGCCGGAGGCTTTCGGTGCGATCCGATTCCGGCCGGAAAACAACCGTTGGTTGGAAGCGCATTTGGCCCTGATCGACGAAGGATTGCGGCGTTCCCAGGGCCGCTATCTGGTGGGCATGCCCGACCTGATCGAGAACCTGGATACCCTCTCTGCCCTGCGCGGCGATATGCCCTTATTGTATGACCTGATCGAGCGACCGGGCTGGGTGATGGACCGATTGGCCGAGATCAACACCGCCTATACGGAGGTCTTTGAGGTCTTTTACCAGCGGATCAAGGCCGCGGACGGGAGTCACGTCTTTACCGCTTTCAACCTGTGGGCGCCGGGGCGAACTGCCAAGGTGCAGTGTGATCTCTCGGCCAATCTCTCGCCCCGCATGTTCCGACGGTTCGTGGTGCCGGCTCTAACGGCGCAATGCGCGTGGCTGGACTATTCTATGTACCATCTCGATGGCACCAATGCAATGCAGCAGCTCGATCTATTGCTCGAGATCGAGCTGCTCAGGGCGATCGAGTGGACACCCCAAGCCGGCAGGGCGGGCGGTGGCTCAGCCGAATGGTACGCCTTGTACCGGCGCATCAAAGCGGCCGGCAAGTCGGTACAGGTGGTGGGCGTGGAGGACGGTGAACTGGTGCCATTGCTGGATGCGATCGGCCCGCAAGGGGTGTATGTGCTGATGTCGGATGATCCCGACAGACCACGGACACTGGATCAAGCCGATCGGTTGCTTCAAGCTATCGAGCCCTACTATTCCCGGTCTTGCTCCTAGCGTGGAAGGCGATGGGATAGGGCACCAGACAGAAGGATAACAGAGGAGAGGGGCAATGGAAAAGAACCGATATGAGGAAATGCTCCCAGATGAGATTCTCGCTCGACGCGCGCGGTTTCCCGCCGCCTATATCGGCCTGGGTGGCCTGGAGTGGCATGGCCGGCACCTGGCAGTAGGAAATGATGCCTTGAAAGCGGAAAAGCTCTGCGAGCTGGCGGCAGCCAAGTCCGGGGGCTTTGCCTTTCCGACCTTATGGTACGGCGAGCCACGGGTTATCGGCCTGCTGGAGGCGGATCACGATGCCGATGGCGCGGTCAAGTCGTACATGGGATTCAAGAAAGAGAGGCTCACCGCAGCCCATTTCGGCCAATCGGCGGAAGAGCAGATCCACTTTTACCAGGAGCTGATCTACCATGTGCTGGTGCAGATGAATGTCCTGGAGATGAAGGCGGTCTGTCTGTTGTGCGGACATTATCCCCTCCACGGCTGGGCTGCGCCGGTCGTGGACCGGTTCAACGCCGCCTTTGAGGACACGCAGGCTTTCGCCGGCATCGAATACCACTATCCGCCCAAGACCGAGCACGTGGGCGGCGACCATGCGGCCAAATGGGAGACCTCTTATCTGTGGTACCTGCGCCCGGATTGCGTAGACACGAGCGTGTACCTGGGACGCGAGGATGAGCCGCTGGTGGGCGTGGTGGGCAGCGACCCCCGGCGAGAGGCTTCCGTGGAGATCGGGCGCAAGGGCTGCGATCTGATCGTGGAGGGGATGGTCCGCAAGGCCCAGGAACTGGTGCAAAGAGCCAAGTAGGAGGGCCAAATGTATCACGTGGGCCAGCTTGAGTTGCTGAAGCGACTCTACGAATCGCAGGTCAGCGGCAGTGTCTAGCGGACACCAGCTTGGGCAAGATGGCTCCGATCTGTCGCCCGGTATACTGCAATGGGTGGCACATGCGATGGGGCCGGGTACCACGATCGAAGCGGTCCGTCGCGTGGAGGGAGCGACCTCGTCGACGCTGCATCGCATGGAGGCGCAACACAATGGGCGCACCATCAAGCTGGTACTACGCCGTTTCACCAACGAGGCATGGCTGCAGGAGGAACCTGATGTGCCACTGCACGAAGCGGCAAGCCTGCGCAAGGTGCAGGCAGCCGGAGTGCCAACGCCCGAGCTGGTTGCCTGCGACCCAGATGGCACCCGGTGTGGCGTCCCTGCGGTCTTGATGACCGAATTGCCGGGTGTCGTAGATCTGAAACCGGCCGATCGGGAAGACTGGCTGCGCCAACAGGCGGAAGTGCTGCTGCCGATCCACGCCGTGGATGCGGGGACGTATCGATGGCGATATGCCCCCTATAACGACATTGCCAAGCTCAAGCCCCCCGGTTGGTCCAAGGTTCCCAAGCTGTGGCAAAGGGTGCTGGAGATTGTGTCCGGGCCGCGCCCTGAAGCGCGTGAGTGTTTCATCCATCGTGACTACCACCCCACCAATGTGCTCTGGAAAGGGAGCCGGATCAGCGGGATAGTAGACTGGGCCAATGCCTGCCGGGGGCCAGCGATGATCGACGTGGCCTGGTGCAGGGCGAACCTTGCCGGTCTGTTTGGTGTGGCGGTTGCAGACCAGTTTCTGCACGCCTATGAATCTGTGACTGCATCGAATTGCGACTATGATCCGTATTGGGATCTGATGGTGATCATGGAAAGCCTTCCTGGACCGCCCGATGTCTACCCGCCCTGGATCACATTTGGCGTCCATGGGCTGAGCGATGCCCTGATGTTGGAACGGAAAGACGAGTATCTGGCTAGCGTGATGGCCCGTTTCTGAGCGTGGAGGTGGAAGCAATGGCCGCGTCCGGCGTCACTTCCCTGGCTCGCTCATTGGACCCACTCAAGGAGCATTTCAGCGACAGCAAGGACAAACTCAGGTTCCTGGCCCTGGTATCGCCGACCTGACCCACCTGTATAGCGGGTGCCCGTGCGGTACAGCAGGCGATCATCCAGGGTTTCCCACGTGCCGAGATCAGTGTGAGCATTGTGTGGGTGAACATGCTGCCATTGGATGGCATGGTCGCAGCACGCCTGGTGGCTCAGAGCATGCAGGCCTCTGCTGTCCGCCATTTCCACGACTCCAGCAAGCAAGCCGGGAGAGCCGTGGCCCAGAGCCTGGGCGCACCAGTTGAGCGACGGTTGGGCAGATCCTGCGCGCTACCGCCACGGCAATGACCTGATGGAAGAGCTCTACCGAGCAATGAACGAGTTGACCGGTGCGTCACAGGCTGGTACCTGACGAATAGCAATGCTGGAAAGGAGAAAGAGAGATGAGCGAGGAAAAGGTCCGAACAGAAGAGTTCCAGGTCCGTGGCGAAATGCTGATCGCCAAGATCAAGGAGCTGTTGCACGAGGGCAACATCCGCCGGGTGGTCATCAAGAACGAGGAAGGCCGGACCCTGATCGATATTCCGCTCACCGTGGGCGTGGTCGGCGCGATACTGGCGCCGCAGTTGGCAGCGATTGGCGCAATTGCCGCCCTGGTCACGCGTGGCACCATCGTCGTCGAGAGGGTGGACAAGTAGCCCGGTGACCAGGATAGCAGGGGTCACTCTGTCTTCTTGGGATAGTCGATGGCCCAGATGCCGCCTGTGGCATCACCCCTCGCCACATCCTGCCACAAGGCCGTAAAGGGCTCCGCAGCTCGGTGAGCCGACAGGTGCGCCAGGAATAGCTCGTGCAGCTCGCGGATGAGCGGTGCGCTGTCGGAAGCCCGATCCACCTGGGCCAGTGGATCAGCGGCCAGATCGTACAGCTCCGGCCTACCCCAAGCTCCCACCGGTGCGTACCCCCAGCGATCGGTGACCAGGAACGGTGTCGTTGCCTTGTGCGGGGCCTTGTCCCCCTCTGAACGAACGTAACAGCCACTGACGGCATAGTCTCGATGCGCAAGGCGGTCCGGTGAACTGCCGGCCAGCAGCGCCTGGGCGAAAGAGCATCCCTCCAAAGGCTGCGGCGGTTCCAGGGCGATCCCCGCCAGGTCGCATAGGGTGGGCAGGATGTCAATCGGCTGGGCGATCAGGTCCAGGATCCGGCCCCGTGGGACATCTCTACCGGCGATCAGGAATGGCACATGCCCGATCTCGGGATAGACGGGCCAGTAACGTTGGTCTTGGTCGTGGATGTTGGATTTGCCGGTGCGCTGGTGTTCGCCCAGTGACATGCCGTGGTCGCTGGTGACGACTACGATGGTGTCGTCCCAGAGCTGCAGGTCGTCGACCTTTTGCAGCAATCTGCCGATCCAGCGATCCACCAGCTCGGCCTCGGCAGCATAGTGGGCCCACAGGTTCTGCAGCTCTTCGGGTGTATAAGCCGAAGCGGGCCCATAGTTGGGGTGCAACATCGGAATGCCGGTGTAGGTGGGGTCGTAGCGCCGCACCAGGTACTCGGGCGGATCCCACGGCTCGTGCGGGTCAAAGAAATCGACCCACAGGAAAAACGGCCCTGCCTGGCAGTTCTCTTCTAGCCAGCGAACGGCCGTGCTGGCGGTCCTGGCGGGGAAGGCCTCCTCTTCGTATCGGGGATCCCGGTTGGCCCAGCGATGAACATCTACCAGTGGATGGCCCTGGAACAAGGGATGCACCCTCGTCTTGTCCAACGGCACCACGGGCCGGATCGGGTCGTTCAGGTGCAGAAGGGCTTTGTCACCTTCCTGTCCCCGGTGCTGGAAAGCGGCGTCAAAGGCGTGCTGGAAGCGGGCGTTGAACAGGTGGGGACAATCGCAGATCAACTGCGAGGCGTAGGGATGGCCCTGACGCCCACCCGCCTGGCGCAGCAACGGAGCGATGTGGTTGGGACTGCTCAGGTCGATGGCTTGCCAGCCGTAATGAGGCCAGCCCAGCACGCCGGTCGCCACATCGGTCCGGTGAGGGATGGTGGGAAAGCTGCCGGTGTAAAAGCGCGTCACTTCCGTCGCTCGCTCGGCCGCAAAACGGTCGAGCTCGGGTGTCCTGACTGCCCTCTCGGCGCGCTGCCCCAGGTTGTCGTAGCGGAACGTGTCGGTGATGATCAAGAGGATGTTTTTCACCCCTGCGCCCTCCCAAGTGCCTGCAACAAAAGATGGGGAAAGTCAACGGTCATGCCATCCACTCCGGCCTTGAGCGCCGACATCATAAGCTCCGTATCCCGGACACCCCAGGCCCTTACCTCCAGGCCAAGCGCTTTCCAGGCCGACACTTGTGTGGCCGACACCTGGCTGGCCGGGGGGCAAAACTGGTCCAGCCCGGCTTCCACGACCCGCTGTACGCTCTGTGGACTCACGTCGGAGGTCAGAAAACCGACCCGGGCAGCCGGGTGCGCGCTCTTGATATGCCTTGCCACCTCCCAATCAAAGGAGGTGAAGGTTATACGCACCAGGAGGCCCAGTGCCAGGACATGGTCCACCACCCGGAGCTCGATCCCGGGCTGTTTGATCTCCAGGGCAAACGGTACACGCCTGCCATAGTGCTCGAGGGTCGGGACGAGCAATGGCACCTTGGCTCCCCGGTACTCCTCGCTGAACCACGATCCGGCGTCCAGTTCGTGAATAACCGACCACGGGGTTTGCCGCACCAGCCCGCTGCCGTCCGTTGTCCGATCCAGGCGCTCGTCGTGAAGCAGCACCAGCTCGCCGTCGCTGGTGGCCTGCACGTCTGTCTCGATGGCGTCTACGCCGAGGGCCAGGGCCAGGTCGAAACCGGGCCACGTATTCTCGGGGGTCAGCGCTGCGGCTCCTCGATGTCCGATCACTTGCACAGGAAGCACCTCCTTGACCGCTGCCAACCCTGACCGTGTAATCATCACTGATGATCTGGTGTGTTCAATGACGCGCCAGCTTGCGCCTTACTTGAATTTAGACAAAAACAAGGGCAGCTTGTGACTTGCACAAAACTGCCCTTCGGTAGAAACTTGGGGTGTGAACAACACAAGTCCTACCGAAAAGCAGATTAACATACTATCCGAGTTTCGTGGTAGGACCCCACTAAACCGTGGTGGGGACGCAACTTGCAGGAATTGGGGTCCACTGGCACAATCTGGTTTGATCTGCCAAATCAACCAGGAGACGCCAAGTGGACCCACAGCTATCTATTACCCACATCTCCGCAACGACAGGGAAATGTGG
>Ga0315274_10005599_pt1 | contig 18361 bp, 40 predicted proteins | sample YL17G02_20_MG_FD_203700 | JGI IMG/M metagenome (GOLD analysis project Ga0315274, IMG submission 203700) | Sediment microbial communities from Yellowstone Lake, YNP, Wyoming, USA - YL17G02_20 | ecosystem: Environmental > Aquatic > Freshwater > Lake > Sediment | place: USA: Wyoming | collected...
CCTTTATTTATAGTATTTGCCATCAAATAATCTGACGATCTTTGAATCAAAGTCATATCCAAAACTTTATCTTCTCCCACCTTTCTAATAGAACAAAGTATTTCATAAGCACAAGGAAATAAACCATTTGTTTCTTCTAAATCAACATACTGATACATACTAATAATGTGTCTCCTACCAAATGGATCATTAACCAAACCATCAAGTAGTTTATCCATTAAATCATATCTTTTGATTGTTGCCCCATATCTTTGCCCGATACTATTATCGCCGACATTCCATTCATCCCACCAATTAATACCCATCTCACGAGCAACCTCAAGTGATGAAGTTTGTTTTTGGTATATCCAAAGTATTTCTTTAATACCCGTTTTGATTGCGGTATTTCTTAATGTTGTAATTGGAAACTCACCTTTTGAAATATTATACTCCTCAAACACCTGTGTGATAAACTTTGAGTGTGCTGGTGTCCCATCAGAATATTTGGGTCTTGGGTTTTCATCCCAAGAACCTTCTGACATAATCTTTGATAAGTTCTGATTATAATATTTGTCGGCTTTACTCATCTTTGTTTTATTAATCATTAAAAAATTCATCACCATCAAAGAAATCATCTTCTTCTTTGTCCCCCATTATTAATTTATTGGGTTTGACACTTGGTCCTTTGAATTGTCCTTTTATCACACTATCTTGAGTAAAATTATTTTGATTACCCCAAAACCAATGATAAGTCACACAATCACAATCTTCAGGAACATAATTTAAATCGTGTTCCCAATGTTCATTGGTTCTCCATCTACCACCATAGTAACGACTATCTCCAACTAATTTTGCGTTATCACCAACCGCATGCCAAGTAACACAACCTGGTTTTGATGTCCCTGTAAGTATAACATAGAAGGCATAAAAAAACATAATTGTTATCGGTGTAAAAATGAATAGTGATTTTTTATTTTTAAATACGAATATATTAATAGAGAATAACCCCAAAAGAATAAACCAACCAAAACCCCATATTAATAATAAACCTAAACCAAAACTATCCATTTACAATAATCTCCCTTAATCGTTTAATCTCCTCAATTACATCATCACCCAATTCAATCTTGGACATCATTGTAATGTCCATTACTTGAGAGTATAATACCTTGATTAACTCGTCTTTCGCTTCTTCTTTACTCATATGTTTGTTTATAAATGTTTCTTCAAATGAATCAGTATCAAATTCTTTCATCTCTTCTTGAAATCCTATATCGTTAATCATCTTTGCGTCTTGCCATGCTTCTTTCTTATCACCCCAATGTATCCATAACCGAAAGAAATCTATTATTAATTTAATCTTACTCATATCTTTCTAATTTAATGTCGTTGTATGATATTGTGATTAGTTTGGTTGGTATGTTAATTTCGTCTAACATTGATGATAATTGTTTTTCCATAAATGGAGATACATTTGCTTTCTTATTATCATCATGCCATATCATATGTCTTTCTTCAAAACTCAAATCCCGTTCTTCAATTTTTAATCCCCACCTTTCAGAAAACTCTGTATCAGTTTTACATCTGTCTATGAAATCTTCTTGTGTTGGGCATTTAACTAATTGTCCGGCTTGTGAACCAATTAAATCGGCATAACATTTACCTTTATAGTCAGGATAATATATAAAATTATTATATGCCGATTCCAATAATTCTTGTTGTTCTTTATATATCTTTCTTTGATTAATAAGTCCCATAATTTCTCTCGTTAAATATCCGGCAGTTTTTGTCCCATCAATATTCCATGCAATGATAAGGTGTTCAATCTCCGAATATAATTTAATGTCTTCCATATCACTTTTTATTTTATCTTTGATTATATTTTTTGACAAACCATTTTATGTTTGTTATTCTCCAAAGATAATATAACACAATTTTTAATTTGTCTTTTTCCCATATTTTTCTGGTACCATTTTTATCTGATAGAAGAATATATGGTCTTTGAACCAAAATGAATGGTAAATATACTATTTTATTTTTATCCTCACTCATCTTTGTTTTGTGTTTTTTCCAATCTTCTTTCAATAATTTTTTCCAATTCCAAAGTTATTTCTTCTTCGGTATTGTCATCCAAATTATCCCACCAATCGTTGAATCCCGATCTATCGTATAAAGAATCAAGGATTTCTAAAACACATTTTTTAATTTCTCGTTTGTCCATCATCTTTTAAACTTTGATTTAAATTTATACCACACTATTTCAGGAAAATTCCATACCCACCAAAAAAATATATAAATTTTTTTCATTAATCAATCATTTTATAAGTTGTTGATTTAACTTCGTTATCTTTCTTCACCTGATGTTTATTTTTATAATTCTCAATAACTTTCAGGGCATCTTCTTCATTACCATACTTTGCACCGATTGTAGTTGATCTACCAAATGCCGCCCCAATCTTATAGATATTATACCATACAAGTTCTTGTGTTTGTCTGAAGAATCCCCTTTTTTTGATTTCTAATTTACAAACCTGTGGTGTATAAAGTTTTTGTCCGTTATTTCTTTCTTCAATTACGATTCTATAATTATTCATCTTTTAAAATTAATTCTCAATAAACACATTTGTAATGGTAACAGGAACTTTTAAAACTGAAAGATTCCCATCAGCACCAAATTTTTGGTAAACAGTATATGATCCTTTCGATTCTTGGACATCATAAACATCGCTAACTTTTCTAATTAAAATGTCGGAACCTACATTACTCCCACTGTATAGGAAAACAGTATTTCCTTTCTTATTATAAATTAATGTTTGCATATCTTATTGTTTTTCAGTGTCAATTTCTTCGTTACATTTGTCCTCAACATATTGTCTCATCTCCTTGATTTTATCAATCAATTCATTTCTTAACTGATGGAATTTCTCATCCTTTACATCAGAAAAATCACTATAACTTAAGAAACAGTATTCAATCCCTTCATTATCCATTCGGTATTCAACCATTCTAAATCCTTCTTGTTCTTCGTAAGTCATATCTTTAATTTTAATTTATTTTACAAAAGTATATTTTTTTGGGTAATTCACCAAACACAAATCGCGTTACTTCACATAACCACATTTCAAGTTCATAAGGAATCCCAACATATTCAAGTAATTGATACCATCCACCACCAATATTCTCATCCTCTCTTTGTAGTTCTAATACATCAGATCCGTCAAAGGTGACGGTAGATAATATAACATTTACCGTTTGTTCTCCTTGTGACAGTATCTCAAGGAATGTGTCAGCACCTGAAACCATTTCTAATTCATCTTTTTCACCTTCCCATTCAGGTAAATCAACATACCATCTGTTTGTATTTTCTTTATAGAATTTAAATGTTCTCATTATATTTTTTTTAAAATAAGACAACCATCTTCCCCCAATAAAGTATAGATGTCGTTAATTTTAATTAATTTAGTTTTCATAGGACAAATATAATAAAAATTATTTATATAAAAAAATCCCACCTATAATTGGTGAGATTTAATATTGTGAAACCTTGTTGTTTATTTTTAGTCAATAACGATTGCTCGTATTTCTCCCGTCCCGATTGAGTCGGTTTTAAGATAGATTAGTTTATTTTTATGAACCTCAAAAAATTCATTTAATTCCATTCGGTATGATGACATTGTGTAATGTTTTTCATTATGTATAATCGTAACATTATTCGTGTATATTATTTCAGTTTTAGTTCTTACTAACTCATTCCCACATTCAGGACAAAATTTCCAAGATTGTTTTTTAAGTTTTGTTGAACATCTTGGACATTTTTCAATTAAATCTTTTTTCACAATTGGTTTTTGTGATTCAGGTAAAAGTTTCCATACCGAAGTAGATACCGCCCAAGCATTAAATTCTTTATTAACCGTTTTGAAACTTTGGTTACTTGATGAACCTTGTTCCACTCTACCTGTTTCAACTGATTTTGATTTTTTTGCGAAACTTCTACTTCTTGGTTGTTGATCAAATTTTGAAAGATACTTACTTGAACGGGTATTAAAACTATTAGTTAAATTTATATCCCCAACATTAGTTGATGAATAATTAACACTTGTTGTGTAGAAATTATTTCCGATTGTTGTATCTCCACCGGTAGTTGTTGTGAATGTTCCGCCATTACTAATATATGTCGGGTTCCAAGCGGGATAAGATGTTAACTTAAGAACCTCTTGTTCTTCATAGAATAGAATCTCCACATCACCATTACTTGCAATTGCGTTCATCGTTTCGTTTGTTGAGTCCACGGTATAAGTTTCAAACTTAAATTTACGAGGAACATCAATATATCTCTCAAGAAATATTCTCTCACCTGGACGTAAGATGATTCCACCACCTTTAATAAATTCTCCGTTAATTTTGATTTTTGATAAGACGTTTTTTCTTGTTGGGTTATAGAGTTCAACTTCAAACTCCGATCCGTCTTTTAAATAAACATTCTGTCCGAATTGTTTAATTCTTTGTTTTCCTTTTGTGATGTAAGCACACGGCTTATCACTGATTTGATTGTAATACATTTTTCCTTATTTTTATTTTTTATGTTTATTGAACTCCGAATCGTTGGTATTTCTCCAACTCAAATGTCTCTCGGACACTCGGACCCCACTAACAAGGTTTCAGGTATAAATATATTATGGTTTTATTTTATGTAAATAAAAAACCCACTCTTTTAAAGTGGGTTTAATATTATTTTTTAATGTGTTTAATCATTTTAATACTGATTGTTGGTATCCTAACTTCGTTACCATCACATTGTCTGATGTTACTCACACCATTTTGATATGACGATACTTGAGTTGCCTCAATTTGTGTTCCGTCATTCATAATAACTAATTCATCACAAACTTTACTTTCCGAATATGAAAAATATATTATCACACCATAGAGTAATCCCGTTAATATCACAACAAAGATTACAAAACTAAAATTTCTTATCATCTGTTATTTTTTTAATTCAATTTCATCATAACTATTATCATTTTCCGCCGAGTTCACACCTTCATAATACAATGTAACTTCATCACATCCACAATCACTAAATGTTCGTATTGTATCCGTAATTAAAACTTTATCCTCACTGACTTTATGTGTTACAAATTCACCGGGTTTGAATTTAAATTGTTGTTTGTAAAATTCTTCGTCACTACATCCACAACAACCTGTTAACAAAAGGATGGTAACAAATATTGTCACCATCCCGATAAGTCCTTTCATCATTATTTAATATTTAAGAATGTTCCTGAACCACCTGCTACTGTGGTTGGTAAAACTCCGTCCCACTTTGTTGCTTTTGTATATTCAATATACATCGGAGTCAACTCCATTTGTTTCAACTTAATTGCCAATGCTGATGCTTTAGCGTTGATGATTGTTTCCGCAGAATCTGCTTTAGCTACCGCCACTTTTCGTTTTCCTTCAGATACCGCAGCAATTGCTTGTTGTTCAGACGCTTCGGCTTGTTGAATTGCCTTTGTTTTAGAGATAATCGCCTCTTGTAATTCTTGAGGTGGAACAATGTTAGTTCGTAATTGAGACACATTAAACCATTTAGCCAGTCGTAGGTTACATTCTACCACAATAGCTCCTTCAAATGCTTGTCTGTGATTAAAAATACTATCTACCTCCCAAGTATTTGCAACATCATTAACTGCTCCGATAATTGCGTTCTTTAACCAATTCTGTTCAATCTCTTTTATATCTTTACGCAAATTAACAAACATATCACCAATTGCATCTTCTCTTAATGAGTAGTTAAATGTTGGTTTAATCGTTGCCGAGAATCCACCTTTAAGAATCACTGCTTGATCCTCATACTCAATGTGTTGTTGGTATGTAGGGAACTCCAATACTTGTTCTGTCCAAGTGTTATACAATACCCAACCCGTTTTATATTGGTAACTTGATATACCTCGTTGATCACCAACTAAATTAATCTTCAAACCTTTGTGTCCCGCATCAATCTTTTCAACTGCGAATGGTTGAAACATTGAGATTACGATACCCGTGATAAAGATTCCAACTACTTTAATAACCCAAGATGGATTAAGTCTTTCACTATTGTCACCCCATCTGTCTTGTTCTGTTGTGAACATACTTCCTTTTGTTTTTAATGCGGTAAGGATTCCCACAATTACAAATACTACTAATACTAATACACTAATCATTTTTTTCTTTTTTATTAATTGTTAAAAATTTAATTGTTTCGTTTATTACATAACCAAATAATACAACCATCCCAACGAAACCTAAAAGTTGGATGTATCCGTTTACCTCTCTACTTACGACATATTCACCGTAAAGTGATGTGAGGATGATTAAACACACCCACATCAAAAATATTTTTAAATTCTTTATCCCATTTTTCATATTACAAAGTTACACATTTATTTTTAATTTCAAACGATTTAAGAGAATATCTAATTTTTCTTTATACTCTTTTCCCACGTCCTCAAAGTTATTTAAAGTATCTATATTTTTAAAGAAATTATCAAGATCAATACTCTCTAATTTTGTAATAACTCCATTAATTTCTCCTTTAATTGTTTCTTTATAGTTTTCTTCATAAGAATACGCTCTAATCTTTGAAAAAATTTCAAATATCTCAAACGCTCCCCATCCGTTCTTAACTAATGTTCCCTCATTAGTGATTTCGGTATCCATTTGATTCCAAATTCTAATAGGATTAATTAATGTGTGAACTTTACCTGTTAAAAAAGCAATTTTATTATAGTTTTTTGATCGTTCTTTTTTTGAAATCAAATAAATCAAAAAGGAACTTTTCATATAATCTTTAAAGTGGTTTTGGTTTCGTCCTGTTGTACACCATCTAGTATTTGCACCATACTTATTAGAACCTTGGAATGTTTTTGGTCTTAATAGTAGAAAGTCGTCATTTTCAAATATGACATCAACATGATCTTCGCGAATAAATTCCTTCTCTAATTTTATTTTTTCGGATTCATCAACAACTATCTCTAATTGGTTGATTGCTTCATATTGTTTACTATATATGTCTTTATTTTGAATGTATGGTAATAACATATCAAATTTATTTACCATTTTCACAATATCTTTACTTGTATAGTTATCAAAACGATCTCTATTTGCCCAATATTTGAACATATATTCCAAATATTTTTTTGTTGGTGTAACATCACCCTCAAAAAATGTATTACCCACCGTTGTTGTTACCTTTGGGTATTTTATTTTTAATTCATCAATTTTTGCCATTTTATAGGTATTTTTTAAATTTCCTCCACAAATATACAATTTTTTAATTTATAAAGATGATTTCCTTTCGTTGATCTTACATATAAATCAATAAAATGTCCAATTACTTTAAACTTTTTAGGTTTTTCACCTTCTTTAATTGGTTTTAACGATTCCTGCCAGTTAGTATAAATCCCCATATTTGGTTCAATACTTTTAACTTTGTCAGTCCAAATTGATAAACCATATTTACCTCTGTGTTTGAACTCCCTACCAATAAGTGTTGATAAGTCAAAACAATGGTTGTCATTATTGTTCTCAATTGAGAATGGATTTTTATCTCCTGTTATTTCCTCATAGTATGGATTTAAGTCACCGGTATGTGGATCGTGTGTTGGTATTTTTTTTTCCATTTCAACATTATTATTTAGCGGTTTTAGCTTTCTCCAATGTATTAATTAACACTTGGACTTTCTCCATTTGACAAAATTTGATTGAAGGTTCTGTATTGAATATCTCAACCCACCATTGATCTCCTTTTAATTCTTGTCTTGATGGTGTAATAAACGTAAGTCCATTTACCACATCATACACATAGTAATAGTCAGGATTTTCTTCACCTTCAAATTCATTAATTTCTACACTTTTAAATCCTAAAAGTATTAATTCTCTCTCTGTCATTTTATTTAATTTTTAAAAAATTTTGGGTTGTTTTTATCTAATCTATCAATCTCGGGTAGTAACTCTTCTTCAATCTTGTATTTTATCTCATCAAGTTTGTCTTCTTGTTCTTCGTTAAGTTTTTCTTGATTTTTTTTAATGAACTCCAAATCTTCATCAATTTTTCGTTGGGTTACTAACGCCTCTTTGAGTAATCTATCTAATTCACTATTTAACATCTTCCTCAATTTTGATTTTGTCGTGTTTATCTTTAAATTGTGTTAATAGATTAACTAAATCTTCAATACTATCAAATGCCCATCTTTGAGTTTCAATAACAAAGAAATCACCACCACCACCATTTTGGGTTTTAATGGTTATGAATTGTTCCTCACCTGAACAACAATCCTTGTCCTGTGTAAATGTGATGTTAAATTCTTGTTCAATAATAAAAGGTTTATTTGTCATTATCCGCTAATTTATATAACACCACCGTAAAACCCAACCATCTTTAGTGGTTGGGATGTAAGGTGGTAATTAAATACAAATATAAAAAATATTTTTTAATAAAACAAGAACTTTTTCATTTTTTCTTGATATTTATGTATATAAAGAAATATAAGATAATATAAAATGAAAACATACACAATAAGATTATTTCCTACAAAAGAACAAATATCGCAACTTAATAAGTTGTCTGATGTTCGTATGGATATATGGAATACACTTATTGACATACAACAAAAGGAATACCAAGAAAAAAAGAAAATATATCGTAAATTTGATTTGATAAATTTACTTCCGGGATTAAAAAACACAATTAAACCTGAATGGAAAGAACTTAATTCTAAAGCAATACAAACAATATCAACTGAAGTTAGTCAATCTTACCTTTCATTTTTCACCTTAATCAAAAAAGATAAAACGGCAAAACCACCAAAACAAAAAGAATTAGGTAAATATCACACACTAACTTTTAATCAATCAGGATGGATATTCCGAGATAATAGAATTGTTATAAATCAAACTCCATTTGATTATAAAACAAATTTAAAAAATATTTCAGAATTAAATATTAAAGAAATTAGAGTTAAAAATAAAAACAATAAATGGTTATGTGATATTGTTGTTAACGATAAAAATGAATATTTAGATGAAAAATTAATCAAAACAAAAGTATTAAGTATTGATTTAGGACTAAAAAATTTAGGAACTGGTGTTGACAATAAGGGAAATGTAATAATTCTAAAAAACAAATCTAAAAAGATTAATCAATATTTTTCTAAACAAATAGATAAGGTTAAATCTAAATTAAGTAAAAAAGAAAAAGGGAGTAAAAATTATTTTAAATTAAACCAAGTTAAGAAAAAATTATATTCTAAAAAAAATTCTCAAATAAAACAAACTCTACATATTCAGAGTAAAAAACTAGTGAATATGAACTACAAAACAATTGTAGTTGGTGAATTAACAATTAAATCTTTAATGAACGCCGAAGGTATTAATAAAAACAAAAAAGGTATCAGAAAATCATTTAGTGAATCTAACATTAATATGTTTTTACAATTTCTCAAATACAAATCACAATATAATTTGATGGATGTGATTAAAATAGATGAGAAATACACAACACAATTAAATTCTTTAACGGGAAAAATGTTTAAAGAAAAGGTAGAATTAAAAGATAGAATTGTTAAATTAAGTGATAATGTCGAAATTGATAGGGATTTAAACTCAGCAATTAATATTATGAAAAGATATTACGACAATCATCTTGCTTCCATGACAGAGCCATTAGATTATTCTAGTGTAATTATGAATAATAATGTTTGTAATAACCGATCCTTAATCAGGAAACCCATCGTTCTTTAGACGATGGGAGGATGTCATTTGTGAATATGTTTTTATTAATATTGTGCATACCAAAATTATAAGTGGTATATGTCCCATCCTCATAACCAACACGAACCATAAGGAAACCTAACTCTGAAACATATATGTTTTCAATTTCACCAATACCTTTTGGTGTATTAATTTTTGGATTCTCCATATCACAAAGATAAATAAAAAATTCTAATGTTCAAACATATCTTCACACCAAATTGGTGTTTTTTCTCCAACATAAGCTCCACTAACATTATAACCAAAGTGATCCAACGCATCTTCCAAAGTCATTTCTTGTTCGGTAATTAAGATTTCAATACATTTCCTAACAGAGTAAATCAATCTCATTGATTTTTCATCAATACCAATCACCGCATCATCAAATCCATCCGCTTTCAGGATTTCATCATCCTGATAATATTCTATAATTTCTTCTAACATATTATTTTTCTTTACCACACGCATCAAACGCCATTTGAGTAATTATCATTACAATTATTAATCCGATACCGGACATTTGAACAATTTGTTCTATTATACTTACCATATTTTTTATATTACAATTTTATTATTTACTAAAACAATTCGTGGTAGTCCATCTCCCCACTCAACATCTTCAAATGCTTTTGGGTTGGTAAATTCGTCCTCCATCTCAATATCAAACTCACCACCATTATTTAGTATTTCAGTTATTTTTTTTAATGAAATCTCGTCGGTTGGTATTTGTTCAGGAAACGCCATAACTTTGTTACAACCCTCCAATTGTTTATTGGATTCTCCACCAACACAATTCATTAATTTTAAATCGGGAGTTAAATATTCATCTCCTCTCATTATTGGTTGTCTTGATACGACATATGGTAATTCATTTGGATTTACCTCCACTAACCTAACTCCATTTCTCATTTCTCAATTTTTTTATATGTGTGTTTCCAATTATAATTCCCACATTGTTCGCAAGAAGTTCCATCGTTAGAGTCCTCAACATCATAATCATATTCTTCAGACATAGTCACAACTATTTCAGCAATATAATGCCAATCATTCATATTGATTTTATCTTTCAATGATTTTAATTCATTAATTAATTCATCTTGTAAATCACTAATTAAATTAGGTTTTCTGTTATCAAATTCGTGTGTGAATAAAGATTCGTCATCAATCAATACATCAACCCCAAAACAATTTTCACTTAACTCAATTTTCTTCATAATCTTAATTTATGTATTCTATTCATTTCCAAAATATAATTCTTCAAGTTATCAACTAAAATTTCGGCATCCATCTTTTTGTATAATTCTGGATATCTTTCAACCAAGATTTTATTTTCATCCAACTCATTACAACTTGTCAGTATGTCCTGTATCATTGATTTGAAGATGTCTTCTTTATCATCCTCAAGATTCGCCTCAAATACATTTCCCTCAAGTTCTTGAGTATACTCAATCAACTCCTCAACAGGTTGTAATTTCATCAGTTCTTCATTACCCTTGAATATCTGTCTTATATTTTTCATTATAGTGTTCATCACATAAGGTTGTATACCATCCGTTATTTTTTCTTAATCCCCCCTTTTCACCGCACACCTCACAAATTTTATAACTCTGACTTTCCGCCAATGTTATTCTTTCGTAAATTTTGTCGGATCCGTCATTGATGTAGAACCTCAATCCACCAAACTTTTCCTTTACCTGACAGGTTTGTTTATCCCACCCTAACTCTATTAGATCAGTTATTAGGTCCTTGATTAACGGATACCATCCAACACCAACACTAAAGAACCCGCAGTTGGTAATTGGTTCTCTATCTAAATAGAATCCATTGGCAAGTCCACCAATGGATTCCAAAAACTCATTCATTCCCTCTTTAGTCATCTCTCAAAAATTTTAATATTTTGTCTTTAACTCCAGATTGTTTGATACCCTCGTTTCGTCTCGGTGTTAATACAAAGTTATCTATCGCCCACGAATCTTTCCAATCTTCACCCGTCTTACCCATATTCAAATCGTCAACCGAAACCCAATGGGTAACTTCAGGATGTTCGTGTAGGTATTGTTGAATTTCAATAGATCTGACTTGTTCTGATTCCCATTGTATTGACCACATAAAGTTGTCACTATGAACATCGCAGTTCTGTATGTTTGGTGTCAACGCAATTGGTTTTTTAATAATACCTTGCGATTCGTAATACTCACCAAGTTCCTCAAGAGTTGCGTGTAATTTCCAATCAGAACTTACAACAATTTCACATCCCGTTTCTTCAATTATCTCGTTAAGAATCTTAATTGCCTTTTTATCAAAGTCATCAAATCTTACCGATACTGGAGCATCTTTTTTTTCTTTACTACTATCGGGATTCTCCAATCTATATTTCTGCCATTTCTTTGTTCGTCCACCCCAATTGTTGGACAAGCAAATCACTCCGTCGTTATCTAACATTAAAACCTTCATTGTTCGCAAGTTTTTTGAATTAAATCAGTTCCAATAAATGATCGTCTTTTATATGACAACATATCTTCAAGTGCGGAAACAATTGTATAATGATAATCGTACCAATATTTGTCAGGATATTTTCTCTGTAATTGATCCCTAAAATTTTGAACTAATTTACGTGCCGTCATTGCTTGTTGGTATGTCTCGCAAGAATCAATTACCTTTTCAAGCCATTTTGCAACATCACCGTAGTGTTTACTTCTTTTTTCCATAATCTTTTATTATTTATTATTTATACTTGAAATACTCTTTTATGTTCTTGTTTTGGCATTAGGTATGGTGTTGATTCAACCCTTTCCCCAATAGTTATCGGTGTAATGTCAACATCTGAATACCACGAAGAAAACATTTGCGATAACTGATCCCTACCACTATTTTTCAAAATTTCAGTCCACCAAGTTTCATTAAAATTTTTAACCTTATTGTTATTTTTTCTAACTATAAAACCACATTCAAATAAACCGTAGTTTTTTGGGAATCCCATATTGGTATATCGTTTCATTTGAATACTAACCGTCTCAACACTATCTAATTTAAAATGAATAACGGCATTTGCTTCCTCAAATATACAATTTCTTTCCGGATGTTTATACGACATCACATTATTTTTATCCATACCAATATCTTCTAACATTTTTTTAACATCAGTAAATCTTGGTTCAAGATTTGCATCAACATAAATACTAATTTCGTGTTCCGGTAAAATCAAATGTGGATTAGTTTTATAATACCTAGATTTTTTTCTCAAATCTTTAGTTTGATTTAAGGGTTTAACCTGAACTATCTCCCAAACATCAGATTTAGCATTCTCATTATCGGTAAATAAAATATATCTTACACTTGGGTCATATTCTTTTGGTGTGATAATTTCATCATACCCATTTATATTAACACTGTATACTATTACTTTTTCCATTATTTAATCTTCAAATAAATTAATTAAATACTGATACATTTCTTCATACGCATTACCAACTCGTCGTCCCAAACCAACCATAAAATCAATGTTTTCTTTTTTATACTTCTCAAACATACTACTACCCGTCATCTTTGAATATTGCACATTCGCAATTCTATCACAAAGTTTAACAAAGACGGCACCTGGAGTGTTTCGGATTCCCTCATAATACTTATCGTTAGCTCTTTCCTTACGATTCTTACCTTTCTCGTTGGAGAGTGCGTAAATGATATCGGCAGCATCTTCACCCAATACTTTCTTAACATCATTATACGAAACTCTCGTATCTTCAATAAGATCGTGTCCAAACGATGCCAATCTAAATTTAATCACTTCAGGATCACCAGGATGTAATCTTTCCTTCGGAACCATAATATGTATAAACTTATCCGCAACATTTGCAACCATTCTCAAATGAAATTCATACGGAAGATATCTGTCATACATATGATTCGTTCCTCTATGTTGTTCAATTATCCAATCTACTTTTTCCATAATCTTTTATTATTTTTTCAATTTCTTCAATCGTGAACCATATCTTATGTTCACCCTCGTGTATTTCACGGAAATACTTAATTAACTCTTCAATATTCATCATATTTTCCCTTTGTGTTTAAAAAAATAGGCAATAAACAACATTGACAATACAAATATTGTTAACAGTAATAACTTCATATTACAAATATAGTAAATTTATAGATGAGTTTCCAAAATATCCATACAATATTTTTCAAATTCGGGATGTTCTTTCAATACTTCTCTATTTAACACCACGGATCCACTATAATTTGGGTTTGATGTTATTTTATGTGTCCCTCCAAGCTCACCATTAAGTAACTTATTATACACCCTTACTCGTTTTGTATTGAACATATCTTCATCACTCCCTGTTTTATAATCGGGAGCTCCAAAATACCCAAAAGACGCATAGGGTTTTTCACTTAATATGTTTTTCATTTCAGATATCATTAACGATAGAATTTTAAGTGGGATATTTTCTTTTGTTAAATAAGTGAACTCATCATAATGTTTTTGTCCTGTGGATCCAAGTTTAGATTGTTTCACATAAAAATCCATATTCAACTTGGGAAAAAACGATATCAGATAGAAATCATATTCATACTCCTCAATATGAACATTATATTTGTATTTAGGACTTCTGAATGTATATATGTGTAACTTCTTGTAATTTTTACCCGATTTTGGGTTAGCGGTTTGAACAAATCTCCAACCAAATTTATGTTTTAATTTGTCGGCATTTTCTTGAGAAAACTTTACCTCATTTAATATTGTTCTTATTAACTCACGCATTATTTGGATGTTCTTTTCTTTTTGAAAGCTAACTCATATTCAGGTGTCCCCACTTCAAACATAGTCCAATTACCATAAAAATTAGGATCTTTCATAGGACATTTACCAGACTCTCTCAATTCTTTATTGAATTTGTCTGACATCTCTTGAGTGTATTTTACTACGAATGGAAGTTTTGATTTCATATCTTGTTTATTTTTGTTTTACAAATATACTATAAATATTTGAATAAACAAAAAACCCCCAAAACTTTTTAAAGAATTGGGGTTTAATATGATTTGTTTCAAAGATTAAAAATAGGCGAAAGAAGAGTTTTAAGTTTTAATAAAATAAATTTTGAGTATTTGAAATTTGAAATGGAAACTATTACATTATCGTTATCAATTATCATACAAGCGTGTATCTCAAGAATAAATACCTAAATTTTTTAACCTCATCCGCAAATCATATTAGATTTCAGTAGTAGCGTTAAATACATCCAACTTATCTTGGATTTCTTCAATTTTACCCTCCAACATTTTAATTTCTTGATTTCTACTAACCAAAGAAATTTCTGATGTCATCACCAATTCGCTTTCCATCCTATATCTGTCACGATTTGATTTCCCTTCATCACATTCCATTTTTTTAAGGTTTGTGATAATTGATTTCATTTCTGACATCCAAAAGATGTCTTCCATTACAGGCACATTGGCAATGTGGATTCTTGATTTCAACGACGCCAATTCTTTGGTATCAGTTTCAATTTGTTTATACAACATTTGTGAACTATAAGGTCTTTCATTACCTACCTCAACAGAGTTGTATCGTTGCATCAACTGTGTGTTCTCACCAATGTTCTTGATAAGTTTATTTTTTAATTTTAACGCTTGTTTAATTGTCATAATATTATTTTTTATATTGAAAGTTTAGTTATTTAATTTTGTTGTGTCAATGGGTAATCCAATATTTTGTCAAACTTTTTCATTCCCGTTTAAAATGTTCACGATTTTTCTCGCTAAAGTATGTTCTTCAGTATGATAAAAGGATTCATCATCATTTCGTAGGTATTTCCTACTCCAATAGTCGCAAAACAAAAGATTCACTTTTTTTTCAATTATGAATCTTTTGTTTTGTTCATCAAGAACCATCCTATATTTTCTTCTACCCATTTTCATTTAACAAATTTAATTATGGTAAATCAATAAATTTTTCATTTTGTGTTGCCTCATTTATTGATTCCTGAACTTCTTGTATACGATTAAGAACTCCATCGTAATCCAGTCGTGGTGGTGGCATCTGAATAATTCTTGCTATCATTGTATCCTCAAAATTTCTCACAACTTCGGGATGTCTTTCGTTTCTATCTGGAATTATTAAACCCCCATTAGGAATCATTGCGTCCTGTAGATTTTCAACCGGTACATACCTTCTCGGAATCATTATTGGTGGATCAATATTAACTTCCTCGGGGATGCCCTTCATTTCAAACATATTATAATATAAACGACTTCTACTTTTTTCCGAATCGGTGAACAAATCATAGTTACTAACATTTGTTTTGATATCTGACAAATCATAAAGTTTTTTAATTAATTCATTTGGTAACCCAGTTTCAAATGAATCAATATGATTATCTATTTCATCATAAATACCGATTCTAACCTCATCATTACTATGTAATCCAAACTTTCTATTTGTCTTTTTATTAATCACATAAATTAATACTCCTTGACTTGAATATCTATAAAAGTATTCAGGTTCGTGTTTCATTGAGGTGCACCATTTTGTTCCAAAACCATATGTCATTGCGGCTTCGTGGGTTAATGGTTTAAAAAATAACCACTCATCATCATCGTGAACGATCATAATATCTTTCTTGGATTTTTTCAACATCTCTTTAGTTGACGCAATTCCAATTTCAACCATAATGTCTTGAAAAGAATTATATGTTGTAATATCTTTATTGTTAATCAACCCTCTTTCCAAGTAGTCGGCAAATAATGTCAATCTTTCTAAATTAACCACCCCTAAACACTGAAAAATCCAATTGGCGGTTTTCATTTTTATTAACGGAAATTGTTTAACTTTTGACACCATTTCCGTCATTTCTTTATGACCATCACCCCAATACATATGTGGTTTTTCCGCCTCAAATTCATTTTTTAACACCTTCAATAGAAATGGTGTCAATTTTTTTGTTTTAGTCGGATCAAATTCAGAAATTAAATCAATAATATTGATATTGAGTTCAGGATTTTGTTCTTTTAAATGTTTTAGTCCCATAATTTTATCTTAATACAATTGGATGAATGATGAAGAATATTTCTTCTACTCTACCATCAACTTTAACAACTCTGTCGTTCTTTAATTCAAGGTTTTCCATCCCTGAATCTTCTTTAATTCTACTCATTTGAGATTTGAGTTCTTTTTTAGCGTCTTCCTCAAATCTAAAAAATCCGGTATACGAATCACATCCGTCTAATTTTTCGTATACACCAAAAATAATTTGTTTTGTTCCCATTTTAGCCATTTTTTTTGTTTTCTTTTATTAATGATAATGCTTCACTTAAATTCCAGTAAGCACATTTTATTCCTCCTCTATCATCCAAAAATATATTTGCATATATCTTACCATTCAAACCATACGGAACGGTCCATTCAGGATGCATTTCGTTTATACCGTGAACTTCAATCCCTAAACTCTCAACTTGTTCTTTTGTGTGTAGTAATTGTGATTTACTTCTTGCGGTGTTAATTAAAAATATAATACCTTCCTTTTGACATTCCAAAATTAAATCAACCACTTTTTGACAATGTTCTTTTAATTCATCGTTATAAGGTATGATTGTGTCGTCAAGATCACAACCAATAATTAATTTACCATTCTTTAACCATTCGGTTACAAGTCGGTTGACAAAAAAGTCAGCATGATATCTAATTGGTTTCATATTATAATCTATTTGCAATTTTTTGTATTACTTCTTCTTCTTCTTTGGTTAATTGATAATATGAGTTCCATATTTTAGTTAGATTGTCTCTCAAATATTTTTCACCATCCGATTCTTCATCACCTCTAACCATTTTCCTTATTTCAGGATTTGAATGCGAATCAAGGACATCATCTTCGTATAACCATTGGGCCATTGTTTGTTTATCCCTACGATTCATTTCACTATAGATGTCATCTAAATCAACCTCAATACTAATGTAACTCATATTTTATTTTTTTATAAAGTTAAGAAAAAAAGGTGATTCCATCAATGGGAATCACCAACATTATTTTTTTCACCAAATATCAAATATTCGGGATTTATACATTTTGACACTTTTCTACGATCACCCGTAACAGATTTAACAACTATACCTTCGTGGGGAACTTTAGTTCCTTTTATATTATTGTTGAAGACATATTTGTCTTGTTCATCTTTACTCCAATTTCCTTGGTATAACAATTCCACTTGTGGTAAGTGTAGACAATCAAAATGAGCGGTTTCTTCAAGGTATGGTTGGTATACCCCATCAACTTCAACATCAAATCCCGCAAACTTAACATCAGTTAAACCATACTCGTAATTTTTTTGTATTCCCGCACCATATATCTCACCATAGATAACAAACCCTTCAGTCAAACTAGATGGTTCGTAAGTATCTTTTACGTGTTCCCACAATTTTGCTCGTATATCATATTTATTCGCTATGGTTTCCCAAACATTAGTATCGTAGAATCCTTGACTATCAGAACCCTTCTCTACGTTGTGACTACCCACAACAAAATCAAACGACACCCACTCGTTACCGAAGAACTTTTTAACACGATCCAATAAAAAAAGTTTTTTCTTTCTA
>Ga0315274_10005600_pt1 | contig 18360 bp, 13 predicted proteins | sample YL17G02_20_MG_FD_203700 | JGI IMG/M metagenome (GOLD analysis project Ga0315274, IMG submission 203700) | Sediment microbial communities from Yellowstone Lake, YNP, Wyoming, USA - YL17G02_20 | ecosystem: Environmental > Aquatic > Freshwater > Lake > Sediment | place: USA: Wyoming | collected...
CAGGTGCAACAAAAGGTTACAGAGAAGATTCCCGGTCCCCCGTGGACGCCGGGAGTCTGAGGCGGGCAACCACCCGTGAACCGGTCACGCGTGGAGGGCGGCCACCTTGGGATAGCGGCACTGAAGACACGCGCACAAACGCCGACGCGCCCTCGGAGTGTCCGTAGGGCGTGTCGATGCCTCTGGACAACGGAGGTGCCGGGTTCTCACGAAGCGTCAATCGCACTCGACAGGTCAGCGCGACTCCGAGCCGGCGAGTTGACGCAGGACCAGCTCCACGTAAGGCAGGTCAGCGGGCACGGTCACTTTGGGATTTGGGGCGTGGGTTTCAACCAACCGGACGGGTTGCCCGATCAACTCGCACGCCGCCGTGTCATCGGTCACCAACAGCCCACGGCGTTTCACCTCCGCCAGCGCCGACCGGATCACGGCCACGCGGAAGGTCTGCGGGGTTTGCACGGCCCAGAGCCGCGAGCGGTCCACGGTGCGGACCACCTGGCTTCCTTCATCGGATTCCTTGATGGTGTCGGTGATCCGCTGCGCCGCGACGGCCGCGCCCATTTCACGAGCAGCCGCGAGGGTGGCCTCGATCACGCTGAGCGGTGTGCAGGGCCGGGCGGCGTCCTGGATCGCGACCAGGTCCGTGTCCGGGCGAATTGCCTGCAGGCCATTCCAGACGGAGTCCTGCCGTTCCTTGCCGCCGACCACGAATCGGGCGGGTTTCCGGAAACCCGACTTGCGGCCAAGTTCCTCAAACACTGCTGCCATCCCATCGCGCACGACCAGCACGATCTCGTCGATGCACGCGGCGGAGTCGAAGCGCTCCCACGCGTGGGCGACGATGGGGCGGCCGGCCACTTCGAGGAACAGCTTGTCCACGCCGGGCCCCATGCGGGTGCCCTGGCCGGCGGCGACGACGATGGCCGAAGTCATGGCGGCAAGGTAACGTGCGCCGCCGCCGCACCGAAGCGCAAAATGGCGTCTGCCGTTTCGGTGAGCAGGCGGGTGCCGAGTCAGGCCGCGGGGCGCCAATCGAGCAGCCTGAGTTGCAGGGACCGGCGCCCCTCGTATTCGTTGATCTGCGGCGCGAAGGCGAGGTCGATGTTCCCTTGAGGCAACGGCGCGTTGCCGCAGCCCCACCAAACGACTTCCGCCGAGGCCGGTTCGTCCTGAATCCAGAACTTCGCGTGTTGCCCGTCCTTGCCCATCCGTTGCGGTCGGGCGCGCAACGACACATTCCGAACGACGAACTGGGCCGGGGGATTGCCCTGGCCGACTGGCTCGATCCGCTCCAACTCGTCCATCAACTCAGGGGTCAAGTCCTTCAACGACACCTCGGCGTCCAGTCGCAGTGGTCGTTGAAGCTGGAGGGGGGTCAGCGTGCGCTGGGCGAGGGTATTCAGCCGCGCGCGCAGGGCGTCCACGTTCTCCGGTTTCACGGACAAACCGGCCGCCAGTGCGTGGCCGCCGTGTCGTAGCAGCAGGTCGTCACATTCGCGCAAGGCGGCCGCCAGGTCGAAGCCCTCGATGCTGCGCCCGGAGCCGCGCCATTCCGTGCGGTTGCCGCCAAGGATGAGGGTGGGACGATAGAACTCGCGCAGCACCCGGGACGCGACGATGCCCACCACGCCGATGTGCCAGAGCATCTGGCCTTCGACGATGACGTAATCGGTTTCAGGGTTGAACCGGGCGCGCACGGCGCCGATGACTTCTTCGGCGATGGCGCGTTCGATCCGCTGGCGTTCGCGGTTCTGGGCGTCGAGCTCGTTCGCCAGTCGCGCGGCCTCGTCGGCCTGGGTGGTCTGGAGGAGCGCAAGGGCTTTCGACGCCGCTTCGAGGCGTCCGGCGGCATTGAGGCGCGGGGCAAGCTGGTAGCCGACTTCGTACACGCCCACGGCTTCGCAGGTTTCGGCTACAGATTTGAGGGCGCACAGGCCGGGCCGCGGGGTTCGGCGCAAGCGTTCGAGTCCCGCGGCGGCGAGGATGCGGTTTTCGCCGGTGAGCGGCACGAGGTCAGCCACGGTGCCGAGGGCCACCAGATCAAGCAGCGGCCGCACATCGTAGTCCGCGGCGGCGGGCCAAGCTTGCTCCCGACCGGCCTTCACGAGCGCATGGGCTAGCTTGAAGGCCAGGCCGACCGAGCAGAGATCGCGGAAGCCGCCGTGCGCCGATGACCGCTGAGGATTCACCAAGGCGCACGCGGCCGGCGGCGGATGCGCAACCTGGTGATGGTCGAGGACGATGGTTTCCACACCGCGACCTCGCAGCCAACGGATCGTTTCAACGGCGGTGGAACCGCAGTCCACCGCCAACAACAACCGGGCTGGGGAGTCCTCGAAGCAATGCCGCACGGCTTCTTCGCTGAGGCCGTACCCCTCGTCCAGCCGGCTGGGCAGGTAGTGCGAGACGGTCCAACCCAGAGCGGTCAGCACCTCGTGGAGCAACGCGGTGGACGTGACGCCGTCCACGTCGTAGTCGCCGAAGATGACGACGGGTTCCTGGCGGGCGCGGGCCGAAGCCAGGCGTTCGACCGCGAGGCGCATGTCCGGCAGGAGGAAAGGATCGGACAGTTGGCGCAGTCGCGGCTGAAGGAAATCGGCGGCGGTGCCGGGTTCGCTGAGCTGGCGGTTGACCAGGCACTGCGCGAGCAGCGGTGCCACGCCGAGTTCGAGGCTCAAGCGTTCCTGAAACAGCGGTTGGGCGGGGGCCATCAGCCAGCGGTAGCGTGGCCCAGGCTTCCGTGCCTGTGGAACCTCGTTTTTCAAACGTGCCTCAGCTCCGTTTCGGGTCCGACGTCTCGGGCTTCGCTGCGGGACCGGCCTGCTCCCCACGCCGGGCGGCGATGACCGAGCACAGGATCGACATGAGAATGATACTGCCGACCACGGCCAGGGAGGTGCCGATGGGGATTTCCATCTGGAACCAGCGCGGCTCCGGGACGTGCGGCAGGACCACCTCTCCGGGCGGCACGTCCGGCGTGTGCGGGTCAATCAACATCTTGAGGCCGATGAAGACCAAGACGAAAGCGAGCCCCACCTTGAGATACCGGAAGTAGCGGATCAGGCCCGCGAGGAAGAAATAGAGTGAGCGCAGACCCAGGATGGCAAACACGTTGGACGTGAAGACCACGAACGGGTGCTTGGTCACGCCGAAGATCGCCGGAATCGAGTCCACCGCGAAGACCAGGTCCGTGGTCTCGACCATGACGAGCACCAGCGCCAGCGGTGTTATCGCCACCCCGCCGCCGACGTTCGCGAAAAACTTCTGTCCATCGAACGACGACGTCACAGGAAACGCCCGGCGGACGAGCCGGATGATCGGGTTCTTCTCCGGATGCACGCCTTCTTCGCTCGAGAAGGCCATCTTGATGCCCGTGAAGAGCAGGAAGGCGCCGAACCCATAGAGAATCCAATCGAAGCGCAGCACCAAGGCCGCCCCGAGCCCGATCATGATGCCGCGCATGACGAACGCGCCGAGGACACCCCAGAACAGCACTCGATGTTGCAGCTCCAGCGGCACGCGGAAGTAAGCGAAGATGAGCGCGATGACAAAGACGTTGTCCATGGACAACGACAGCTCGAGGATGTAACCGAGCACGAATTCCTGGGCCCGCTTCGGACCGAGCGTTGGGATCAGCGTCCCGGCGAAGAGCATCGCCAACGCGAACCACAGCAGGGTCCAGCCGAGCGCCTCCTTGAAGCCGACGACGTGCGCCTGCTTGTGGAAAAAGCCCAGGTCGAGCGCCAGCACCCCCAGGATCGCGACCACGAACGTGGCGTAGTGCCACCATTCGATCTCGATCAGGGCCAGCATGGGACCCCGCTCAGGTGCGCGCGGTCACGGCGTTCTCCACCGCCACCTGCGCCCCGATCTGCGGCCGCTCGCCCTTGTGCCACCACAGGGCAATTGCGCTCGCGATGTAGATGCTGGAGTAGGTGCCCGTGAGAATGCCCACCAAGAAGCTGAAGGCGAAGTCATTCACGACGCCACCGCCGAAGAGGTAGAGGGAGAGCGTGGCCAGAAAGACCGTGCCGGAGGTGATGATCGTGCGGCTCAACGTCCGGTTCAGCGCATGGTTCATGATCTCCCGGAAGGTGCCGCGCACGCCCAACCTCAAGTCCTCGCGGATCCGGTCGAAGATCACGATCGTGTCGTTGATGCTGAAGCCGATGATCGTGAGCACCACGGCCACGATGGGGGCGCTCAGCTCGCGGCCCGAGAGGAAGAACCAGCCCAGGGTCATCAAAATGTCGTGAACGAGGGCGATCACCGCGCCCACCGCGAACCCGAACTCATAGCGGAAGGCCACATACACCAGGATGCCGAACAGCGCGAGCAAGGTCGCGATCACCGCGGTCTTCTGAATCTCCCAGCCCACAATGGCTCCCACCATGTCCATCTGGACCTTCTCGAACTTCATCTCGGGCAGTGCATTTGTGAGCGCCGACTCCACCTTGGGCCCGGTTTCGGGGGGCGACGTAACATCGAGCGATTTCACGCCACTGGACAGGTCTTTCTGCGGCTGGGGGAAGAAGTCCTTGATGTTCGCCGCTTCGATCACCTGGCGAACCTTCTGCATGTCCAGCTCCTTGCTCGCGTCATACTTCAAGGTCAGCTTGTCGCCGCCGGCGAAATCCACCCCGAGCACGTCGTGGCCCCGGTAGAAGCCGTAACCCCACCCGATCGCAATCAGGAACCAGCTTGTGATGAAAGCCGGCTTGGCCCAGCGCATGAAGTCAAACTTCGTACCATGAATGAGGGAGAACATCCGCATGGACTTAAGCCAGCCGTGGTCGAGCAGGAAGTCGAAGATGAGCCGGGTCACCACCAGGGCGGTGAACATGCTGACGCAGATGCCGATGGTGAGGGTGACGCCAAAGCCTTTGACCGGCCCGGTGCCCATGAAGATCAGGATCACCGAGGAGATGACCGTGGTGAGGTTCGAGTCGAAGATCGTGCCGAACGCCTTGTCGTAGCCGGCGGCCAGCGCCCCGCGCATCGACTTGCCCTCGGCCAGTTCCTCGCGGATGCGCTCGAAGATCAGCACGTTCGCGTCCACCGCCATGCCGACGGTCAGCGCGATGCCCGCGATGCCCGGCAAGGTCAGCGTGGTGTCGAACGAGCACATCGCGCCCATCAGGATCACGATGTTGAGCAGCAAGGCGAAGTTCGCCACCAGCCCGCTGAACAGGTAATAGACCATCATGAAGACGGACACGGCGATGACGCCGATGACCGCCGCCTTCATGCCGCTGCGAATCGAGTCTTCGCCCAAAGAAGCCGAGACCGCGCGTTCCTCCTCGATCTTGACCGGCGCCTCCAGGGGGTTCAGCAGAACATTCGCCAGCTCGAACGCTTCCTCCAGCGTGTAGGTGCCGCGGATCACGCCGCTGCCTCCCGGAATCTCCGTCTCAATCACCGGCGCGGACTGCAGCTCACCATCGAGGATGATGGCCAGTTGTCTCCCCACGTTTTCATGCGTGATATCGGCAAACAGCCGCGCCCCCTCGCTGTTCATCGTGAAGGCAATCTGGGGTTGGCCGGTGATGTTGTCGAAGATCACGTTGGCGCCATTGATGTGTTTGCCGGTCAACCCCCTCTCCGGCGTCTTCTTGACCAGGTAGGGCTGGCGCCGGTAGCTACCATCCCGCTGCCGGACCTTCTCGGTCATGTTGGTGTAGCCGACCGGGGTGAGGCCCTCGGCGAGCCGCTTCTCGCTCTCCGGATGGACGAGGCGGAACTCCAGGAACGCGGTGCGTTGAATCTGGCGCTTGGCCTCCTCTTTCTCCTGCTCGGACAAGCCGGGGAGCTGGATCAGAATCCGGTTCTCACCCACCGGCTGGATGAGCGGCTCGGCCACGCCGAACCGGTCCACGCGCTTGCGGAGCACCTCGACGGCCTTGCTCAGGGCGCGACTCTTCACTTCGACCTGCGTTCCGCTGAGCACGTTGGTGTCCATCGCCACGAGGAAGGAGGTGCCGCCCTGGAGATCGAGGCCGAGTTTGATCTGGCCCGCGGCGTCGCGCTGGATCCGGTGCAAGATGGCCGAGGTGGGGTCCAGCTCGTTGGTAACGTTCACGAACGGGAAATAGCGCGCGATCTGGTTCGTGCCGATGGCCTGGAACAGGTTGGCGTAGGTCCGGCCCGGCATCTGGGCTTCGAGCTGGCGCGCCTGCGCGACGACGTTGCTGAAGGTCGTATCGGGGCTGACCGCCCGGCCCTCGAATTCCGTCAACAGGTTACGGCTGGTCGGGGGATTCAATTCATAGATCGCCCAGCCCAGGGCCAGGACCACGAGGGCTAACCAGTAATGCTTGTTCTTCATGAAGGGAAAGGCAGATTACGCTTCGCCGGAGGCTCGCTCGGTGATTTCAGTGACGGCGGACTTGAGCACCTCCAGCTTGGTGTCCGCCGAGCGGAGGGAGACGGTCTTCTCCTTGACGCTGACGACGACGCCGACGATGCCGCTGGACGTCACGATCTTGTCGCCCGACTTGAGGGTCTGGAGCAGCGCCGTGTGTTCCTTGGCGCGTTTCTGTTGCGGGCGGAACATCATCAGCCACATCAGCAGGATGAAGAAGCCCATCAGCGCCAGGGTTTGCATCAACTGGGCCTTGGGATTGGGCTGGGTGCCCGGGGGCGGCGCCATGGCCAGCAGCGTGGCAGAAGCGAAGCGAAGCATAATCACGTAAATGAGGGGCCAAATCTAGGGACGCAGCCCCGTTTGGCAAGTGTTTTAACCCATCCGGCGATGCCCACCCGATCGCTCCTGCGAGAGGATTCTTTCGCCGGTTCAGCGCCCTTCGTGGGTTCCGCCATCGGGAGGCGCGCGCCGGCTACTTGCCCCCCCGGGACCGGTCCTTGCCGGACTTGCCCAGGAATCGGATGGGCGGTGGCAGGGGGATGCCGAGCTGCTCGGCGGCCCGGATCCACAGGGCGAGGGGCTTCCACTCGCTGGCGCCGGCCGCCTGGGCGGGCGTCTGCCAGTTGATCCTTCCCTCGGCAATCCACTCCAGGATCTTCATCCCGTTGATCGGGCCATAGACCTTCTGGTCGCTGCCGATCACCTTGTACTTGAGCGCCCGGTCGAAGAGCCGCTCCAGCTCGCTCGGTGATTGCTGGCGCGTCTGGACCGGCGTCGGCGTCGAGGTCGGCTTCTGGGCGCCTTCGGTGGGCCGGACCACCTCCACCTGCGACAGCCACTTGTTCGGGTCCAAGGTCCTGTCGCCGATCTTGAACTCGGGGAACTTCATCTCGCCGAGCTTGAAGTCGGACATCCTGGCCGTCAGCAGATCGACGGCCTCGGTGGCGGTCTGCTTGAGCGTGTCGGTCGCCGTTTGCTTAAGCGCCTCGGCGAAGGAGACGGAGGCGCGGCCCAGGGTCTGGTAACCGTTGACGAGCCACTCGAGCTTGCCGGTCTGGACGTCGAGCATCAGTCCGTGCACCGGCACGTTCGGCCCGATGAGCGGGCTGCCGCGCACGAGGTCGGCGCCGCGGATGACGTTCTGTCGCTCGCTGGCAAACAAGCCGAAGTATTCGTTGAGGTTCTCGGGCAGCTTCTGGCGGTCCAACCCCAGGGCGCGCATCGCGTCGGTCAGCTTGAGCATGGTGGTCTTGCCCACCTGGCAGTCGGAGTGGCCGATGATCGCGATTTCCCGGGCGCCCTTGAGGGCGCAGGCGAGGGCCAGGGAGCGCATCGTGCTGCTGAGCGGGCCGGTGAGGACGTTGCCGGCATTGCGCAGCCAGATGAAGTGCTCCTCCGGGATGCCGAGCGCATCCGGAAGGAGGTGATTGAGGCGCACGTCGATGCACGTGAGCGCGGCGACGGGCAGCGCGTCGCCCTGGGCCTCCAGGTCCAGCTTGACCTGGTGCGGATCGGCAGCGCGCTGGTTGGCTTCGAGGATGGCTTCAAAAAGGTGCATGGGTTTGTTCGGGGTTGCAGACGTTATCAGCCAGCCACTTGTTCAGCAACAGCGATGCGGGCAGCACCAGCGCTCCAACCAGACACAGCAACACGACGCCCGACATCGCCGCGACATAGACTCCGGCAGACAGGTCTGGGTTGCGCTGGCTCATGCGTGGGGCGGTCGCGACAAGGCCTTGATCGTCTCGGCGCACCTCGGGCAGACCTTCGTGTCGCTGGTGACGGGTTCCGGGTTCATCAGCTTCCTGGTCGTTGGAGTCCGCTCTTGAGGAAAGCGCGCCTCAAGTCGTGGTTCGCTCAGCCGGGCGAGCCGGCGTTCGCTTCGGCAGGCCCACGAACAGGTAGATCAGGGCGCCGATCACGTGCGTCAGCGCGATCACCACCACCCAAAGCAGTCGCTCGTTGTCAGTCAGGCCTTTGTTGAGGATCGCGTGGACGAGCATCCAGACCCAGAACGCCGTGCATAGAAGGCCGAAGCCGGCGAACACGAGCACGAGCATCACTTCCGCAACTCCGAGGGATCCCAGCATCATGATCATTCTCCTTTCATTGCGGCAGGAACCAATGGACGTAGCCGCACTGCGCGCAGACGTAGCAGAGGCCGGTGCGGTTCGCCCAATCGAACCCGAAGAAGCTGGCGGCTGCCGTGTTCAATTGCGCCTCGCGCTTCCAAAAACTGCCGTGACCGCAGACCAGACAGGCCAGCGGCTTGCTGTTGATCTCGACGCCCATCGGTTCCGCTTTGTCGAACAATCCCATAACCCTCCGCGCATTGGAGGGCACCGCTTCGTCGGTGCCCTTGTTCTTTGCCTCCCCGCCAATCCCCGGCGCTTTCGCGTTCACTTCGGGTGACGCGGCTCACGCCGCGGCACCACCTTGCCACCGTTGAACGCAGACTCAATGAGGGCATCGACGAAGCGATGCCCTCCCCGCTGCGCCGTGCGGTCCAAACCTGCGACTACTTCCCGGCGTCGTCCTTGCCCATCGCTTTCTTCAGCGCGGGGACCTGTGCGAGGAGCCGGTCGAACTTCACGCCGGTCAGGCTTTCGAGCACGGGCGGGAGCTGGGCAATGATCTGGGTGACATCGCCGGTCAGCTTGCTGGCGCCGCCGCCGGGCCCGTTGCCACTGTTGATGATGACGATCTTCTCGGTCTTGCTCAGCGGTTCGCTGATCTTGGCCGCGATCTCCGGCAGGACCTTGACGAGCAGTTCGATGACGGCGGCCTCGTTGTATTTCTGGAAGGCCTCGGCTTTGAGGCGTATCGCCTCGGCGTTGGCCCGGCCCTGCGCCTCGATGATCGCTGCCTGGGCCAGACCTTTGGCCTTGTTCGCCTCCGCCTCGGCAATGCCGGTGGCCTTGTTGACGTCGGCCTGGGCGAAACCCGTCGCCTTGGTTGCGGAGGCGGCGCCGGCGGCTTCGGTTTCGAGCTGGAACTTCTTGGCGTTGGCCAGCGTCTCGACCTTGTAGCGTTCGGCGTCGGCGGGTTTCTGCACGTTCGCCTCGAGTTCCTTCTGCCTGCGCATGATTTCCTGCTGCTGCAGCTCGATCTGCTTCTGTTTTTCGATGATTGTGACCTGGACCTCTTCCGCCTTCACGAGCTGGCCGGTCTTGTACTTCTGCAGGTCATAGGCGAGGTCGGACTCGGCTTTCTTCTGGTTTACCGCCGCCTGGTACTGCGCCACGTTCGACTGATAATCCCGCTGCGCCTCGGCGATCTTGGTGTCCGCGGCGAACTTGGCCTCCTGACCGGCTTGCGTGGCTTGCGACGACTTGATAGTCGCGTCCCGGTCGGCTTCGGCCTGGGCAATGATGGCGTCGCGTTTGACCTGGGCGATGCGCGGTTTGCCGAGGGCGTCGAGGTAACCTTGTGTGTCGCGGATGTCGCGGATGGTGAAGCTGACGATGCCGAGGCCCATGTTGGCCATGTCACCGGCGGCGACTTCCTGGACCTTGGAGGCGAAGGCGTCGCGGTTCTGGTAGATTTCCTCGACCGTCATCGTACCCAGAATGGCGCGCAGGTGACCTTCCAGGGTTTGCGTCGCGATCTGCTGGATTTCCTGGGTGCTCTTGCCGAGGAACTGTTCCGCCGAGGTGGCGATGGAGACGTCATCGCCCTTGACCTTGATCTGGGCGACCCCGTCCACTTTCACCGGCACGCCCTTGCTGGTATAGACCTCGGGCGTTTGCACGTCGATGGTCAGCAGTTCGAGGGAGAGAAGATCCACCTTCTCGATCACCGGGTACACGAACGTGCCGCCGCCCTTGACGATGCGGAAGCCGCGTTTGCGCAGGGTGCCGTCCGGGTCCGCATAACGATGGTCGCGGCCGGAGATGACCAGGACCTGGTTCGGGCCGACCTTGGTGTACCGGCTCAGGATCATGACGAACCCGATGATGACGACGATCACCAGGATGACCGCGACGATGACGACGATTCCTCCCGAAAGGAGGCTTTCGGCAAGCAGAGGGGTGGGGCTCATAGGTTTGGCTGATGGGGTTGGGGTTCAGGCTGGGACTAAGCGGGCACGACGTAGTACTGCGTGCCGACGACACGGGAGATTCTGACCGGCTGGCCGTTGGCCACCGTGGTGCCATTCTCCGTGCGGGCCGGCGCCGTATAGCGGGTGCCGGCTTGCACGTAGGCAATCTCGCCGACCCCGTTCTCCGGGATCGGCGTGATGACGGTGGCGATCTGCCCCATGAGCGACGCGACGTGGGATTCGCTGGAGCTCTGGGTCTTTTTGAAGAATTGCCGCAGCAAGGCCAGCATCCCCCCGGCGATGCCGAACGCACAGGCGACCGAAAGGGGCGCGCTGATCCAGGGACTCTTGGTGCCCTCAAACTGGCTGAAGATGATGCCAAAACCGCCAAAGGCCGTTACGAAGGAGGAGAGGATGGTGGGGCTGAACGCGGAAATCCCCGGCATGTCGCTGCCGTCGATTCCCGCCTCGGCCTCGCCTCCGCTGCCCGCCACGTCGCCGTCGTGGTCCGCGCCGCCGAACAGGTGGCCCATGACCGCGGAGATGAGCGTGAACACCAAGCCCACGGTCAGGCAAAACAGATAGATTAGAAACGCCATACGCCCTCGCTAGTTGGTTCGGGCCACAGTAAAAGCCGATTTACCTCCGGGGGCAAGCTAGAAAGCAGCCCCATCGGCCCAAGCATCACCAGGCCGATCACCGCGTCCAGCCAGATCGCACCCGGGGTGGGGGCCTCGGCTCGGCGCACCACTGGGATGGGTCGGTCGGGTTTGTTCACCGCCGCAGTTGTAGTCGAGCGGGGGCTCCGGCACATCTATAATGTCCCGGGGGATTTGTAGATCGACCGATTCTACACTTCCGTTCGGTGCCAAGCCGGTGGTAGGCTGCGCCCATGCAATCCCACGAGCTCCTGCACGAAGTGTTCAGGCAAACCAGCGTCAAACAAGTCTCGGCTGATCTCGGGCTCTCACTGTCGATGGTCTATAAGTGGGCCGAGCCGGACGACGGCACCGGGAGCGGGGCGGTCAACCCGTTGGATCGCATCGAAACGCTGGTCCGCTCGACCGGCGACACGCGGCTGGTGCAATGGATATGCGAGCGGGCGGGCGGTTTTTTCATCAAGAATCCGAAGACGAGCTGGCCGCACGCGCACTTCCTCATCCCGGCCACGAACATGATCGTCCAGGAATTCGCGGACCTGCTGGCGGTCATCGCCAGCGCGGCGGGCGACAATCACATCTCGAAAGAGGAGTCCTGCAAAATTCGCGAGCGCTGGGAAGAACTCAAGAGTGTCACCGAAGGGTTCGTGCGGTGCTGTGAAGAAGGGAACTTCTCGCGGCTCAAGGAAGTCGCCGGCGAGAGCGCCGTGACGCGGAAGTGAGCCGGCCGGCGGTTGTCTGTCTGGTCCCCCGGACCAATGAGACGGCGCGGAACCAGGAGTTCCGCGCCGTCCGCTGTACGCTTGAGCTGGCGATGCCCCGCCCCCGCTCAGTCGTCGTCCACCTCCATGGCCCGGGTGACAATGGGCCGCACCCGATAGAACCGGTTGCCCGCACCGCTCGGCGCCGGATCCAAGTAATGGATCTGGCCGTCTGTGACCACCCCGTCCGCGACCGAAACCCAATCCCGCAGGTTGGTCGAGCACTCGAGGCGATAGGCGAGGCCGTTCTGGCCCGGCAGCGTCACGTGGAAAGCGCCGTCCGCCAGGCAATGCACCGGCAAGCGCATCTGGCTGTCGTCGTCCACGATGATCGCCCCGGCGCAGTCCGGAAGGCCGATGCGATACAGTTCGATGGGCGCGAGGATCGGCGCCGGCTCAAGCTTGAGCACGACCGTCTCCACGCCCTCCGGCACGTCGTCGTTGAGCGGCTGGATGGTGATGCGCACCGAGCGCCGGCCAGCCGGGATTTCGACGCTGCCCCATGAGTGGTTGGACCCGGGGATTTCGACATAGTCTCGGCCATTCTCCGCCGTGCCGTGGATGGAGTACCAGACGCGCAGCGCTTCGTTCGTGCTGCCGGTGCGTCGAATCTTGAACGTCGCCGTATTGGTCTGGCCGTCCATCGGCTTCTCCCGCGCAAACGGATCAGTGGCGAAGATGGAAACCACTGGCGGCAGGTTCGGCTGGATCACGGTGAGATTCACCGGCGGGGACGTCGTCTGCGCACCGCGGTCACCCGTCGCCCGGGCGGTCAGCACGTGTGCGCCCGGCGGGACATTTGACCAGACCATCGAGAAGGTCTGCATCTCTCCCGGCGGAGGCACAGTGATGAACACGATGGTTTGTTCGCCGATCTTGGCGCCATCGGCGAAGAACTCCACGCGCGGCACCCAGCCGTCGGGGTCCGTTGCCTGGACGATGATCGGGAGGTCGGCCGGCGCTTGGAAGACCTCGCCCTCATGGGGTCGCACAATCTCCGCGCGAGGCGGCTGGTTCGGCATCCAGTTGCTGTCGAGGATGGTCGCGCGTGCCGTGGCCGGCGTGCCGACGAAATAGCGCGCGCACAGGCCCTGGCTGGATGGCCCGCCCGCCGGCGCCATCAAGCTCAAGACCACATCTTCGACCCCTTCCAGGAGTTGATCTGGGAGCGGGTTCACCAGGATTCTGGCTGACGTTCTTCCCGCCTCGATGGTGACCTCACCGCTCGGCGTCGAGTAATCCACGCCGTTCTGCGCGGATCCCTGGATCGCATACCGCACCGTGAGCGGCTGAGTCAGGTCACCGGTTCGACGCACAGTGAACTCGGCCGTGTCAACGACAGTCGCGCCGCCCGGCTCCGAAGCGACGGGATCCGTGGCCTCGATGCTGACCGAGCCCTCACAACCGCACGTGTTGCGATAAGTCAGCCAAGCCTGGCCGGACTGCGGATCGATGAGATAGATCCGCTCGTCGGGGGGCGAGTAGTTCCAGGGCATACCCATCGGTGCGACCAGCACTACCAGGTAGTTGCCCACCGGCACCAATTCGGCCCGGTGTCCGACCACCCCGATGTCGAACGGCATGAAGGGCAGCGTGAGCTCGCCCACCTTGCGACCGTCGGGAGTGAATCGGTCGAGGATCGGGTGGTTCGATCGCGTGACCTCGAGGCCGAACAGGGCATCCAGCCCGGGGTGATAGGCCAGCGAACAGAGATCGACGTTGTTCATGCTGCTGATCGTGGACCAGATCCCCGAGGCCGGTGAATAGCCGTAGAGCGCCCCTTCACCTGACAGCGTCACGAGTAGCGCCCGTTGGCGGAGGGTGTCGAAGGTAACGCCCATCAGCCAACCCTCGCGCAGCACATCGTCGGGGGCACGGATCAAGCGGGCACCGCCGGCGGCGGCAGCTTCCAGGATGCCCTCTCCCGCGAGGCCGTAGACCTTCGTCCGGTCGGCGTTCGGCGTCACCCGCCCGCTCCCGGGCAGGAGTCCGGTTCCGTTTTCCGGACCTCCCAGGGTGTAGGCCTGAGTGAGAACATGATATCCGTCATAGAAATCGACGCTGAACCGCAGATCGGGCAGTTGGTCCAGCGGCGTCGGCTGCGGATAGTCCGAACGCAGGCGCGGATCGTCCAGTACCGCGTCGATAGCGAAGGGAGTCGGGTACGGCGCCGTGTAGCTGCCATGGAAGCTGGCGATCTCCAGCCCGGTCATCGCGTGCAGTTGGCAGAGCGCCCGGTAGAACTCGCCTGACTCCACAGCGTAGCCCATCCACAGCCAGGGCTGCGGACCCCCGGGATATGCCGTGACCACCGGAACTCCCGCCGGGAGCCCCTCCACCGTCTGTTCGTAGTATCCCGCAAGGATCAATCGCTCGATGGTGGTCCCTTCGGCGATCGTCAGATGCCAGAGCCCCGGTTCATAGGAGCTGAGGACCAACGTCACGTACTTGCCAGGGCGATTCACCACCACGGCCGCGTCACCTCGCTCATTATTCCTGCTCGAACTCCCGTTGCTCATGCCGGAATAGACTCCCACAACGTGCAGCTCGCGGTCCGCGGCGGCAGGCTGGACCGTGATGCGGACCGGCGCGGACACGGCCGTGGCGCCGTCGTCATCCGTGCCCCGGGCGGTCAAGACGTGCTCGCCCAGCGGCGGGTTGGTCCAGGTCAGGCCAAAGCCCTGAGCGCCGGGGGCGATGTCGATCATCTCGAGGCCATCGCCGAGTTTCACGTCGCCCGCGAAGAACTCGACGCCGATCACGTGGCCATCCTGGTCCCGGGCCGAGGCCACGAGCCGGATCACGGGTGGATTCTGGAACACCCAGCCGTCGCGCGGCTCGGCGATGCGCACGCTGGGCGGGAGGTTCACCGGCGCATTGGCATCGCGGATCAAGGCCTCCGCCGAGCCTGGCGTGCCGATGATGTAGAACCAGCGTCCCTCGATCGCCGGATCTGTCGGACCGCCCGGCGGAAGGATCGGAGGAGCGATCGTGAGAACCACTGATTCGTCGCCCTCGACCAATTCATCGCGCAGCGCGTTGACGGAAATCCTGGCCCAGTTCTCATCTTCGCCAAGGGTCACCGCTCCGGTCAGTCTCTCGTAGTCCACTCCGTTCTGTGCCGTGCCATGGATTCGGTAGAAGACGGTGAGCGGCCGGCTCGCGCCGCCGGTCCGTCGCACGGTGAACTCGGCCATGTCGATCACCGTCAACACCCCCGGCTCCGAGGCCACCGCGTCGGTGGCCTCGATGGTCACCACCTGGACGTATTGATCATAGACCGCGATCCAGACCGGCGCGGAGACCCCCAACGGGCCGACGTCGCCATAGGCGGTGAAGGCCTTGGCCAGGAGGATGTGCTGCCCCAGGGGCGCATCCGTCCAAGTGAGAGTGAAGATCCGAGCCCCGAGTGCCTCCGGCGGTCGCTCCACGCCGTCGCCGATCTTCACGCCATCCGCCCAGAACTCGACCCGGTCAACCATGGGTGGTACGACGGGCGTGGCGGCGATGATTTCGATCGGCGCACCCAGCAAGAAGCCCTGGCCGTTGCGCGGCTGGACGATTTCCACGTGGGGCGTCGGCTGGGTGTCGTTGTCGAGGATCAGGACTCGCGCGGAGCTGGGATTCCCTACGATGTACGCGGGTGGTGGCGGCGGATATACGGCGGGAATCCTCAGATTGGAGGCAAGCTGAAGGATCACGCTTTCGGTTCCTTCCACCAACGCGTCATCCAGAGGTTCCACCGCGACAACCGCTGAAGACTGGCCGGCCGGGATCCTCACCCAGAGCGGCAGCTCGCGGTAATCCACGCCGTTGCTCGCGGTGCCTCGCAGGTCGTAAGAGACGTCCAGCGCTTCACTCGTCGGTCCCGTCCGACGGACCGTGAAGATGGCCGGGTTCGGCAGGCAATCGGCGACGGTGCAGTCCAGCATCGGATCCGGCTCCATCGTCTCGGGCACGGTGGCCTCCACGGTCACGATGGGCGGCAGCTCGAACGCAACGACGAAGATGCTTACGGGCGGGGACTCGCCCGTGGCCCCGAGGTTGTCCGTCGCCACCGCCTTGAGCACATAATGGCCGGCCGGCACGTTGGACCACGTCAAGGAGAAGGCTGGAGAGACAGGAATGGGTTCTCCGGGTTCCGGAACCGGCGGCAGCGGTACCACCCCCAAGCTCCGTTCCCCTTCAAAGAACTCCACAGAGACAACGGAGCCATCGCGGTACGCGTGGGCGGCCAATTGGATGTCGCTCCCGGCCAGGAATACCTCACCGGGCGCGGGGTGGACCAAGTGAACCTCAGGGGGGAGATTGGCCGGCGGATCGTTGTCCATGATCACGGCGCAGGCGCGCGCCGGGAGTCCCACAAGATAGCAGTCGGGCGGCGGCGGCCAGATGGCCAGGCAGACCGGCGCTTCGATGATGAGCAGCACGCGCTCGGGTCCTTCGGCGAGCAGATCATCCAGCGGCATCACCACCACGTCCACGGAACGCTCGTTCATCGGAATGGTGACTGTCAGCGGCAGTTCGGCGTAATCGACGCCATTGGACGCTGAGCCGCTCAGTGTGAAATAAACCGGCAGCGGAATGCTCAGGTCGCCGGTCCGGCGGATCGTGAATGTCGCCGTGTCGGGCAGGCCGACCCAGCTCGGATCGGAACTCGGCTCCGCGGCCATCGGATCCGTGGCGACCACCGTTACGACGGGCTGGCCGGTCGGCTCCAGAAGGGTGATCGTCACGGGCGCCGATTCGCCGGTGGCGCCGGCGTTGTCCGTTGCCGCGGCCTTCAGGACATGGATGCCCGGCGGCGGGTTGGTCCACACGAATTGGAAGAGGTAAGGAGAGAGACCGAATTCCGGATGGAAGTCCGGCCACCACTCCAGAACCGGTACCCGCGGGTCCCGACGCAGCACCACGCCGAGGCTGACACCGTCCGCGAAGAACTCGACGCTCGATACCCAGCCGTCGGCATCGGCGGCGCGGGCGATGATGCGGAACGCTTCGGGCGCCACGATCACGGCGCCGTCGGGCGGGCTGACGATGGCCGCCTGGGGCGGCTGGTTGGGCTGCGAGTCGTTGTCACGAATGACGGCTCGCGCGGCCGCCGGTTCGCCGATCACATACGGCGGGCGGATGGGAGGCAAGGTGGGATCCGTCGGGTCGAACGGCGGCGCAATGCGGATGAGCACGGTTTCCTCGCCCTCCACCAGAGCATCGTCGATCGCATTGAGCCAGACGTCGGCCGTGGCGGAGCCGGCCGGGATCAACACTTCGGGGTTGATCCGGTCATAGTCGGTGCCGTTGAGCGCCGTGCCGCCGATTTCCAGGCGCACCGTCAACGCGTCCCGCAGATTGCCCGTGCGGGCCACAACGAACCGGGCCGTATCCGGCATCGCATCAATCAACGGGCTTTGCTCGGCAGCCACCGGGTCCGGCGCGGTAATCGTCACGACGGGGGGACGATTGGTAACCGGGTGCGGCCAATACGTGGCGAGGTACTCACCGGGGATCGGGGGATCGCCGTTCACCGGAACCGGGTCGCCCGGCTTCTGCCAGGTCACCGCCAGGTTGTCACCCCCGCCTCCTTCTTTCACCAACGCTTCCACGTAGTACTTGCGGCCGGACTCCAGACGGATCGGCGCGGAGACGTTGGACGGCTCGGGTCGGCTCGGCGATTCGACCCAACTGCGTGGCCCGCTCCAGGTCGGTTCCAGCGCGATCTGCACCTTGTTCGCCGGGTTCTCGTCGGTGCTGAGGAACAGCGCGCCTTGATCATCCGACGCGATGTAGAACACGTACTCGCCGGTCACGGGCGGCAGCACGAACCCCGTGAGCCGCACGCCGTAGTTGTCATAGACGTTCGACGGCGTCTCGAACGGGGTGTTGAGGTCCGCCAAGTCCGGCTGGTCCGGGAACTTCGGGCTGCTGGTCAGGTCGGCCACCGTCACGCCCGGGATGTTCAGGTAAACTTGGCGCCGCAAATAGCCCAGGACCAGGATCGGCTCCGCCGGGCGTTCGACCACCGACACGCGCACCGCAGTCGAGTGGGCGGCAGCCCCGAGGTTGTCCACGGCGCGCGCGACGAGGAGATACTCGCCCGCCGGCACGTTGGGCCAGGTGAAGCGGTAGTGGCTGCTCCCTTCCTTCGTCCCCGGGTCGCCGGGCACCGGCACCAGACGCACCGGGCCGATCACAATTTCCATCCCGCTGACCCAGCCATCGGGATCCGAGGCCTCCGCCTCGACGACGATATCAGCGGGAGCGGTGAACACGGCGCCGTCCGGCGGCGCGGTGATGCGGACCGTCGGCGGGAGATTGCCGGCGGGTTGAGCGTGGCTTTCCGGGAGCCAACAGACGGCTCCGAGGAACAGCAGGGCGGCGAACACATTCGGGAGAGTTTGATTCCTCGCATTCATATTACAGCTACTTTGAAGGGTCCGGGTGGGAAGGTGACGCTAGCGGGATGCCAAGGCAAGCCGAAGCTCGAGCCCCGGTCGAACTCCCGGCAGGACAGCGGTTTTGGCTTGCCGCCAGCTG